>JABLTM010106117.1_pt1 | contig 10425 bp, 5 predicted proteins | sample 7160121 | NCBI WGS metagenome assembly JABLTM01 (sample SAMN14651224, study PRJNA627086) | human gut metagenome | isolation source: feces | host: Homo sapiens | reverse complement strand
TCAATTCCCATAATACCTGCCATCAGAAGGATGGTCGTATTACCCGTCCACATCAGGAAGTTGATAAAGGCAATGATTAAACGAATGCCCCACTCATTTTCCAAAAAGTGAATGGACGTTCCTAATATATGATTGATTGGTCCGGTTACTGCAAATAGTTTACCAAACAATACTGCTATGGATGAGGCCATCAGCATATTCGGTAAATACAAAATAACCTTAACCGCACCAGTACCTTTCAATTTTAATCGAATGTCAGTAAACCAAGATGCAAAAAGCAATGATACAATAATCTGCGGAATAAATCCGAGAAGCCATAATAACATCGTATTACCAAAATATTTTACAATATCATATTTGGTAAAAAGGTCGATATAATTTTCAAACCCGGCAAACTCAAATACACTATTTAGGAAAATATCCGTTTTGTCATGAAAAAAACTTCGATAAAACGTTGCAATCAACGGATATAACTGAAATACACCATAGCAAATGAAAAACGGAAGGATAAAAATCAGGCCCCATTTGCCATACTTTAATTTGTGCGGACGTTTATACGCCGTCACATCTTTCTTTCCAGCCATAAAATCCCCCTTACCTTTTGATAAAAATGGCGGGACAGGGGCACCCCGTCCCGCCAGAAAACTAATTCGTTTCTAAGCTGCTATCCATTATTTTTTCAAATCCGGATAACTCTTGATTACTTCGCTCTTGAAGTTGTCAATTGCTTTCTCTTTGCTAACTTTGCCTTGATAGTAATCTTTCATCTTAGCCATCAAGCTCTCGATGTACATCTGGTCATAAGGAGATACGTTGCTGCAATTGATGTTGTCTGCTGCTGCACTCAAAGCTTTTACAAGAGACTGTCCGCCAAGGAAGTCAGAAGTAACATTTTTCTCTTCCAACATCTTGTTTGCTTCTTTGTTGTTTACGAAATCAGAAGTATCTTTGCTGATGTTGAACATGATGTCTTTATCACAGCAGAGTTTCTTCATGATGTCTGCAACCAATTTTGCATTATCTGTTCCATTTGCTCCACAGATGAAGGAACCGCCCCAGTTGAATGCCTGTGGTCCAGTTACTACAGCCCAATCACCGTAGCTTCCGCCCGGTGTGAAGGAACCATCATCATTTTTCTTAGCACCGGATCCTTCTGCCATGGAGAAGTTGATGCCCCATGCTGGCATAAAGTAACCAAATACTTTACTATCTTTGCCCATATCAGCAGTCCACTCTTCAGCCCAAAGGCTTGTTCCGTTGTTATAACCTTTGTCAGTATACTCTTTTGTTGTGTCAATCCATTTTTCGATAGATGGATCAATCTGAATAACACCTTCATCATTTACACATTTCTGGCTTACATTGTTTGAGTATACACGAAGTGCATCATCATAACCGGAAAGCATCTTGTATCCTTTTCCTTTCAAAGTCTCAGCTGCTGCTGCGAATTTATCCCAGTCAGATACCTGTTCCTGAATCTTTTCGATGTCATCCGTTCCAAATACTTCTTTTGCGATAGAACGACGATAAACAAATCCACCAGGGCAGCCCTGCCATGAAACAGCACGAAGAGTACCATCTCTCTTTGTAGCAGCTTGTTTTGTGTAATCATACATCTGACTCAAATCATCATCGGTAAGTCCAAGTGATTTAATATCAAGAGCCATATCTGTATTTGTGTACTTGTTTACATAATCCATCTCGCAGAGGAACATGTCAATTTTGTCATCTGCACTTGCACTGTCCTGTTTTTTCAAAGCAGCATCCAGTTTCTTCTGATAAACACCACCTTCGTTTGTGTTTGTCACGAATTTAACTTTTACATCGCCGATACTCTTTGTATCCTTGTTGTAATCCGGATAATACTTTTCAAAACGCTCTTTGAACTCTGTGTTCCAAACATAAATGTTAAGAACTTTTCCGCCACCATCAGCTACTGTTTCCACTTTTGCTGAATCGTTGCTCTTTGATGAATCACTTGCATCCTTGTTGCTGTCACTTCCGCCACATCCGGTAATTGAGCCAACTACCATAGCCATAGACAATGCCAGCGCTAACCATTTTTTCCTCATAAATCAATACCCTCCTAAAATAATAATTTTTTATTCTTCCACAAATTTCTTCATGAAAGCTGTGAACAGTTTCGTGTCATTCCTTTAAGAAATAACGTTTATTATTTCATCGAAAGAACCGAACATCCTCGTATTAATTCTCCTTGTACATCAAGTCTTTCAACAAGTGCAAGTTCTGGCTGTTCAATCAGCTCTACTAACTTTGTCGCTGCAACTCTTCCGATTTGTTCTGTATTCTGCCGGTAAGTCGTTATCTTCGGCTCAATCACACGGGCAATTCTTTGTCCGTCATAACCGGCTACTGAGATATCGTTAGGAATCGTAAGTCCTTTACTTCGAATCACATTAATACCTCCGATACAAGAAAAATCATCCGGATAAACAATACAAGTAGGTCTATCTTCCAATGATAATAATTCGTGAGTAATTTTTGCCGATACATCCGGTGCGTGGTAAATACCTTCCCGAATATATCTGTCTTCGGTTTCTATCCCATACCTTTTCATCGTCCGCAAAAAACTTCCGATACGGCTTCTAGTAACAAAAGAATCCGCACCGTGGATATAAGCAATTTTCTTATGTCCACATTGTATAATGTAAGAAACCAATTGTTCCATTCCTCTAATGTTGTCCGACATAACACATGCCTTGTCATTAAATATATAATCGATTGTCACAACCGGTATACCACTTTGCAGCAATTCTTTTACTTCTTCCGCTTCAAAATCCACACAAGCAACAATCACACCATCGACTCCGCGATATTTGCTATGTTCACTATAGGACAATTCACTCTTTCCCACATGCCTTCCCAAAAAGGTTATATCATATCCCTTTTCTTCCACTCCCTGTCGGAAGCTGTCAAGCACCGGCGAAAAATATGAATGGGTCAAACCACTTCGCGCTTCATCCGCAAATAGCACTCCAATGTTATAGGTACGGTTTGTCTTCAGTGCACGAGCGGATGAGTTTGGTACATAGCCCATCTTCTTAGCTACCTCAATCACCCGTTCTTTTGTCGAAGTACTTATATCAGTGCGTCCATTCAATGCTTTGCTTACTGTCGCAATCGATACACCGCATGTCTCTGAGATGTCTTTCATTGATACCATAAGCATTCCTCGTTTTTCGTAATCGTTTTCGTAAGTCTAATGTACCACACTTTTCACAAAGAGTCAATACTAATTTAATTTTTTTTGTTGGAATTGCACAAATATCTTGCTTGCATTTCCCTTCAACTTCCTATATAATGAAATTATCACGAAATCGTTTTCGTAAGTCCCCCAGGTTATCAAAGTCAACGATTTTTCGTACTTGCACGAAAGAAACGTTGATCTTGATAACCGCAAAATATGAGGAAGAAGCGATTTGTGTAACAAATCTGCGGATTCCTCATATTTTCAGGAGTGCGTAAGATGCGGAGCACTCCGCCTAGTGACGTTATGCTAATACTATTATAAAGATGCTTTGCAAAGCATCGGAATGGAGGTTCTATGAAATTCGGAAAATTTGATGACGCCAATCGTGAATATGTGATTACAACTTCCAAAACACCACTGCCTTGGATTAACTATTTAGGCAGCACGGATTTCTTTTCTTTGATTTCCAACACCGGTGGCGGGTATAGTTTCTATAAAGATGCAAAGTTGTTGCGCTTGACACGTTACCGCTACAACAACATTCCAAACGATGAGGGTGGCCGTTACTTCTATATAAAAGACGGTGATACCGTATGGAATCCCGGTTGGATGCCAGTCAAAACAGATTTGGATTCCTATGAATGCCGCCACGGCATGGGTTACACCCGCTTTATATCTGAGAAAGATGGAATCAATGCAAATCTTTTGACTTTTGTTCCGATTCACGACAATTGTGAAATCAATGAAATCACAATTACCAACACAACAGATTGCGAGCGCACCATAACTTTATTTTCCTATATTGAGTTCTGTCTCTGGAATGCAATGGATGATATGACAAACTTCCAGCGAAACTTAAATACCGGAGAAGTAGAGATTATCGGCTCCCGCATTTACCACAAAACAGAATACCGCGAGCGCCGCAACCATTATGCGGTCTTTGCCGTAAATCATGATATTGACGGATTTGATACAAGCCGCGACGCCTTTCTTGGTGCATACCGCAGTGCTGCAGACCCTCTTGCCATCGAACAGGGAAATGCTACCGATTCGATCGCAAGCGGCTGGTATCCGATTGGTTCACACCAGATTAATCTGACACTGAAACCGGGTGAATGTGAGACACTTGTATTCGTTCTCGGCTACTGCGAAAATGACCCGGATGATAAATTTGAAGCACCAAATGTAATTAACAAAAAACCGGCAGACGAACTGCTTAACAAATACCAAACGAAAGAGCAGGTAAGCGATGCCTTCCACGAATTGAATGAGCATTGGAACCGTCTCCTCTCCCACTATACGGTGAAGTCAGGGGACGAAAAATTAAACCGCATGGTAAATATCTGGAACCAGTATCAGTGCATGGTTACCTTTAATATGTCGCGTTCCGCTTCTTATTATGAGTCCGGAATCGGACGAGGCATGGGATTCCGTGATTCCTGTCAGGATTTGCTTGGCTTTGTCCACCTGATTCCGGACCGCGCCAGAGAGCGAATCATCGATATCGCATCCACACAGTTTGCTGACGGCAGTGCTTACCACCAGTATCAGCCATTAACAAAAAAAGGAAACAGCGATATCGGTAGCGGATTCAACGATGATCCATTGTGGCTGATTGCCGGAACTTCCGCTTACATCCGTGAAACCGGTGATTTCTCCATTTTGGACGAAACCGTTCCTTATGATAATGATTTTAGCGTGGCAACAAGTTTGTTTGAACATCTGACACGCTCCTTTAACTACACAGTCAACCACAAAGGACCGCACAATCTTCCATTGATCGGACGCGCCGACTGGAACGACTGCCTGAACTTGAACTGCTTCTCCAAAGAACCGGGCGAATCCTTCCAGACCTTTGGCCCAAGCGAAGGACCGGTTGCTGAATCGGTATTTATTGCCGGTATGTTTGTCAAATACGGTAAAGAATACGCTGACCTCTGCGACGCAATTAATAAACCGGAAGAAGCCAAAAGAGCCAGAGAAGAAGTTGAAAAAATGGTCGCAGCCATTGAAGAAAGCGGTTGGGACGGCGAATGGTTCTTACGTGCTTACGACGCAGACGGCAACAAAGTCGGTTCCAAAGAATGTGAAGAGGGACAGATTTATATTGAACCTCAGGGTTTCTGTGTATTGGCAGGTGTCGGCGTAGAAAACGGTCTTGCTAAAAAAGCATTGGATTCCGTAAAAGAAAAACTGGATACCAAATATGGTATTGTGCTTTTGCAGCCACCATATACAAAATACTATGTAAACCTTGGTGAGATTTCTTCTTATCCGCCGGGATACAAAGAAAATGCCGGTATCTTCTGTCACAATAACCCTTGGATTTCCGCTGCTGAAACACAGATTGGACGCGGTGACAGAGCTTTTGAAATTTACCGCAAAACCTGCCCGGCTTATTTAGAAGAAATCAGTGAAATCCATCGCACCGAACCGTATGTCTATTCCCAGATGATTGCCGGAAAAGATGCTAAGACATTTGGTGAGGCGAAAAACAGCTGGCTCACAGGAACTGCCGCCTGGACCTTCTTAAATGTATCCCAATTCATTTTAGGTGTTGAGCCAACATTAAAAGGATTGAGCGTGAATCCATGTATTCCGAAAAACTTTGGTGACTTTACAATTACCCGTACATTCCGCGGTGTTGAATACAACATTGAAGTAAAGAATCCGGATAATATTGAAAAGGGTGTAAAGGAATTAATTGTTGACGGACAAAGTCTTGGACAGACAACCGTAATTCCGTATGACGCATCCAAAAAACAAGTTTCTGTAACCGTACAAATGGGTTAATAAAAAAAAGACCTGCCGTGCAGTAAACCACACGGCAGGTCTTTTTTATTCTTTTAGCTCCACTGAGCATCAAACAAATTCTTATAAAATCCATTTGCAGCTAACAGTTCTTCATGATTTCCCTGCTCCACGATTTTTCCATCCCGCATCACAAGAATCACATCTGCTTCCTGAATGGTTGACAAACGATGCGCCACCAGGAAACTCGTTCTACCCTGCATCATCGTAGCAAACGCCTTCTGAATCCTCATCTCGGTGCGCGTATCAATGGATGAAGTTGCCTCATCCAAAATCAGCATTGGCGGCAGACAAAGCATTACTCTCGTAATACATAACAACTGTTTCTGTCCTGCCGACAAACTTCCGCCATCTTCACCAATCACGGTATCATAACCGTTTGGAAGTCTCTTAATAAAACTGTGTGCATGACTTGCCTTTGCCGCTGCTAACACTTCATCGTCCGTCGCATTCTCACGCCCCATCACGATATTTTCCCGGATGGTTCCCTGCTTTAACCACGTTTCCTGAAGCACCATACCATAATTAGCACGAAGACTCTCTCTCGTCACTTTCCGGATATCTTTTTCACTTACTTTAATTGCACCGGAATTTACATCATAAAACCGCATCAAGAGATTAATTAACGTCGTTTTACCACAGCCGGTAGGACCAACAATTGCTACACGCTGTCCAGGCTTTACCTGTAAATTAAAATGCTCAATCAATTTCTGATTCGGCTCATAAGAAAAATACACATCTTCAATTTCTACTTTTCCATCTGCTTTGCCAAGGTTTATGGCATCTTCTGAATCCGGAATCTCCGGTGTTTCTTCAATCAACTCAAGCACTCGTCCGGCACAGGCAATCGCATTTTGAAGCTCTGTCACGACACCTGAAATTTCGTTAAACGGTTTTGTATACTGGTTTGCGTAACTTAAGAAACAGGAAAGCTGCCCAACCGAAATACCGCCCTGAATCGCGAAAAAGGCACCAAACACACCAACTGCCGCATACACAAGCGCATTGACAAAACGAGTGGACGGATTGGTAATGGATGAGAAAAAGGTTCCCTGAAGCGAATACTTAGAAAGACGGTCATTAATTTCATCAAAACGGTCTCCTACTTCTTTCTCCTGTCCAAATGCCTGAACCACTTTCTGGTTGCCAATCATTTCTTCAATCAGCGCCGTCTGCTCCCCTCTGGTCTCTGACTGCATACGGAACATCTGATATGTTCTTTTCGCAATAAACGCTGCCACAAACAGAGATACCGGTGTCAAAACCACAACGACTAATGCAATCGGTACACTGACACTAAGCATAAAGCCAAGCGTTCCTAAAATCGTAATTACGCCGGTAAACAACTGGGTAAATCCCATCAACAATCCGTCGGCAAACTGGTCGGCATCCGCAATGTCGCGGCTCACAATTCCACCATAAGAATGACTGTCAATGTAACTAAGCGGAAGTACCTGAATTTTCTCAAAAGCATCCGTACGAATATCACGCACAACACTGTAAGTGATTTTGTTATTAGCAACATTCATCACCCACTGTGCCACCATCGTAAGCAAAATAGCAATTCCGATTTTCACACAAATGCGATAAACACCGGCAAAATCAACTTGTCCTTTTCCTACAATCAGATCCACTGCCTGTCCGGTAAGAATCGGCACGTAAAGGGTAAGCACAACCGTAATCAGCGCCAGAACAAGAGAGGCAATTAAGAAAAACCGATAGCGGCGGATATAATGCAGCACCTTTTTTATCGTTTCCTTCTGCGTCATGACTATCTTGCCCCCTTTCCGTATTGGGATTCATAAATTTCCCGATAGACCTCACAGGAATCAATCAGCGTATCATGCGTTCCCATTCCTACAATCACGCCATCATCAAGCACAACAATCTTATCTGCATTCCGCACCGACGCCGCACGCTGGGAAACAATAAAGAGTGTCATATCCTTTAATTCTTCACGAATTGCCTTTCTAAGAGCGGCATCCGTTGCATAATCAAGTGCCGAAGCACTATCATCCATAATCAATATTTCTGGTCTTCTCACCAGCGCTCTAGCAATCGTCAGACGCTGTTTTTGTCCACCAGAGAAATTTCGTCCTCCCTGCTCCACAACCGAATCCAATCCATCCGGTTTTCCAAGAACAACTTCTTTTGCCTGAGCAATTTCAAGCGCCTTCCACATTTCCTCTTCCGTTGCATCCTTTTTGCCCCATTGCAGGTTGGATCGGATGGTTCCTTCAAACAAAACGGCTTTCTGAAGCACAACACCAATCCGGTTTCTCAACAAGGCAAGTGACTGCTTATGAACCTCTACACCATCAACGAGTAATTTACCGGATGTAATATCATAAAATCTCGGAATCAAATGAACTAACGATGTTTTTCCGGAACCGGTACCCCCGATAACGCCAACGGTCTCTCCCTTTTTCACGGAAAAATGAATATCGGTAAGGGATTCCGTATGGGTTCCCGGGTAGACAAGACCAACATGTTCAAATGAAACAGCAATGTCTCCATCCCCTGGCTTTGTCTCCTCATTCGGCGTAGAAAGTCCCGGTTCTCTCTCAAAGACTTCCTGCACACGGTCACCACATGCAATCGCTTTGTTTACCATAACAATCATGTTTGCCAGTTTGATTAATTCTACCAAAATCTGTGCCGTATAATTAACTAACGCAACCACCTGTCCCTGAGACAGATAACCGGCATCTACTTTCAGCGCACCAATCCAGATTAACGCAATTACTCCAACATTGATAATCAGATAGGTAATCGGGTTTGTAAGTGCGGAAACTCTTCCCACTACCATCTGGAACTTATTTAATGCCTGATTTTCTTCCGCAAATTTTTCTTTCTCCTGTTCCTGCTTATTAAAAGCACGCTGCACACGGACACCGGACAAATTCTCACGGGTTCTTCCTAACAGTTTATCAAGTGCCTCCTGCACACGGCGGTACATCGGAATGCTGACAAACATCACACCGAAAATAACGATTGATAATAATGGAATGACAACTACAAAAACAAGCGCAGCCTTGACATCAATTGTAAACGCCATAACCATCGCACCGAGCACTACAAACGGCGAACGCAAAAACAAACGAAGTGCCATATTAACGGCTGCCTGTAACTGGTTCGTATCACTTGTCAAACGGGTAATCAATGTAGAACTTCCTACCTGGTCAACATCTCCAAACGATAAGGACTGAATATGACGGAACAACGCCTGTCTCAGTCCGGCGGCAAATCCCACAGCTGCTTTCGCCGCAAAATACTGCGCCACAAGAGCAGCGGTCAAACCAACCGCTGCCAAAAGAACCAATATACCTCCCATCCATCCAATAAAACCATAATCTCTGCTTCCGATTCCATGGTCAATAATTGCTGCCATGACAAGCGGTACAAATAATTCTAACGTCGCCTCAAACAATTTAAACAACGGGGCGAAAATACACTCTTTTTTGTATGAACTTAAAAACTTAAATAACTGCTTCACACTTTCCTCCTAGTGGTAAATTTTCGTCTCCCTGCATTGCTAACTGTGCTTTTACAAGTCGATAATAAATACCTCTCTTTGCAATCAATTCTTCATGAGACCCCACTTCCGCAACACGATGTCCGTCAATTACAACAAGTCTGTCTGCATGTTTTAACGTCGAAAGACGATGCGCAATCGCAAAGGTAGTACGCCCCTTGGTCAAACGCTCCAATGCTTGTTGTATCATAAATTCACTCTCCGTGTCAAGACTTGCCGTTGCTTCATCTAAAATTAACAGTCTAGGTTCATTCAAAATTGCTCTCGCAATCGCAATCCGCTGTCTCTCTCCACCGGACAAACTGTGTCCTTTTTCTCCCACATATGTATTATAGCCATCCGGCGTCTGTGATATAAATTCATGTGCATTTGCCGTTTTTGCCGCCATTATCACTTCTTCTAATGAGGCATCCGGTCTGGCAAAACGGATATTTTCAAGAATTGTCCCAGAGAATAAAAATGTCTCCTGTAACACCACACCAATTTGTGAATGAAAATAATCCGACTGGATTTCCTTTATATTATGCCCATCGACCAACAATTTACCATCATCCACCTCATAAAGACGCATAATCAGATTGATAATCGTAGACTTTCCGGTTCCGGATGCGCCTACAATACCAATCATTTCCCCTTTCTTTATCGTAAGATTCAAATCTTCCAAAACCGGCTGATACGATTTGTAACCAAACGAGGCATGCTCAAACCGGATTTCTCCTTCCACATCAAGGTGAATCGGCTTTTGCACATCCTCAATAAAAGGTTCCTGTGTCAAAACATCATTGATTCTTTCCATACTGCTAATCAGATTCATCAGTTCCCTCGGCATATTTGTCATCCAATTGTAAACGCCATAACCATCGCACCG
>JABLTM010016545.1_pt1 | contig 10462 bp, 10 predicted proteins | sample 7160121 | NCBI WGS metagenome assembly JABLTM01 (sample SAMN14651224, study PRJNA627086) | human gut metagenome | isolation source: feces | host: Homo sapiens | reverse complement strand
CTTTTTCTTATTTATTTTTATTAAGTCCAATCTGCTCTTTTAAGGAATTAAGGGCATCGGCATATTTTTTTGAAGTAAGCATTGGGTTTCCTTTTAAAAGGATAATCTTACGAAAATCCATACGCTTTGAGATAGCATTTTTCAGTTCACCTAAATAGGCAAAGCGTTCTTTGAGTCGAATAACATCGGCTGTTTTTTCCTTTGGAACAAGAGAGTAAAGCTTTTCGAGATATTCAGAAACAGAAGTCTGAAATTCCTCAATACGAGAACTCTCCGGCTTTTTTATAGTGCCAATCTTATCGCGAAGCGTCTCGCTTACGGAATCAGTAAGTACAACAAAGCGTTCACGAAGCTTTTCTGCATCTGATTTTAGATTAGTAATAGATTCAAGAATCTGACGCAGATCCATAGCAGCATGGAAGGAGGAAGCAAAGTCGATGGCAAATACTATCGTGATTACAACAAGAGCACCAAAGCATACGTTTTGAGGAATCTTTTCCACCAAAGCTGATATGCGTGGATGAACGACGCGTATCAAAAGAAGTGTAAAAACACCCCATGCAAGCGAGGAGCTTAGGCAGATATGTCCCTGTATATTAAACTTTTTGTCACTGTAATCCCAGTAACGCACCTGAAAAAGTGTTTCCATAACGACACCGGTAACGTATTCAAGTATTGTGGCAGCAATAAGTCCAAGCAGAAAAATACCAATGTCGGACGATTGCACCGGGTAGGTGGCACAGAGCATGACTACAGCGCCGCTTCCATAGATCGGAAGCATTGGACCAGTTAAAAAACCTCGGTTCGTCAGCCGTTTTGTGAGAATAGATACATAGCTGGATTCCCAAATCCAGCCGACAAAGCTGTAGAAAAAGAAATACAGTAACAGATGAGCATAAGCAGTCATAAAAACAATCCTCGTTTCTGAATAATAAAACATAGGGCAGGTGTAATGTGAACGCCTGACTTGTAATGCTTAAAGTGTAAATGATATTTCTTTTTATTGCAAGCATTTATAGCAAACACATGAAAGATAGTCAGGAAAATCGCAAACTGTATGATGTTCGAGTTTCCAAAATGAACCATCATCAAGAGAGATGGTATTGCTTTTACTAAAATCGTATGAGGAAGCTTTTGCATCAATACCTGTGCCTATGGCTTTTAAGAAGGCTTCTTTTGCTGTCCACAGGCGAAGAAACTCATGGTTTTGTATATCTCCTGAAGGAAGATTAGAAAGTGCATCAAGCTCATTTGGATGAAAAACATGGTGTGAAAGGACAGTTTTATGAAGCTTTTCAATGTCACATCCAACAGGGGTGTCACTCACGGCAAGCATGACAAAATCATTGCTGTGTGAGAGATTAAAAAAAGGCGCATTTGCTACACTGGGCTTTCCGGATGCATTGTAAGAGACGGTGAAGTGCTCTGGGTGCTTATGATAAATATGTTTCCAAAGAAGAAGCCCGGCTGCTGCGCAGCGTTTTTGATCAGATTCCAAACGAAAAGAAAACAGCTGCTTTCTGCGCTGCGGCTGCAGCATGGAAAGCAGCTGTTCGTCAATTACGATGTCACGGATCAGTTGGTAATAGATCTGAACAGCCATAATCAATTATCTCCCAAAGTAAGCGTCAATACCGTTTGCAAGACCCTGTGCAATTACAGCCTGAAACTCAGGATTTGCCATCTTTTGGTCTTCCTCAGGGTTAGACATAAATCCCATTTCTACGATTGTGACAGGAATAGTACACCAGTTGATACCTGTCATATTATCATCCTGAAGAACTCCTTTGTTTGCAAGACCTGTTGTGGAGCAATAAAAAGAAAGCATCGTAGAAGCAAGTGTGTTGCTTGCAGATATTACATCAGCAGACAGATAAGAATTTGCTGATGATGGAGCATAGAACATAGCGCCATTTACAGAAGGATCATTGGAGCTGTTTGCATGGATGCGGACAAAGATTTCAGCACCGCTTTCATTTGCGTATACAGCACGCTCAGCATTGCTCATAGCGCAGTCATTTGTTGTACGAATCATCACAACCTGATAGCCACGGTTTAAAAGCTCCTGTTGAAGCATTTGAGAGACATCTAAGTTTAATTGATACTCGGCAAGACCAGTAGCTACGCCGCTCGTTCCAGTAGTAAGCTTAGCCTTCATTACAGAAGAGCCTGGACCGTTTGGTTCCTGTTCGCTGATGCCTGCCTGCTGATGACCTGCATCAATGCATACAATATGTCCGTTTGAAGAAGATGTGTTTGCATTTGATGTTTCGTTTGAGGCTGGCGCAGCAGATGCAGCGGCATCTGCCGCTGCACCATCTACCTGATCTGGAGAAGATACAAGAAAATCTGCTTTTACATAGCCGTCCATTGTTGCACTGTGAATCTGCACCCATCCATTTTCTGCAAGAGCAAGGATTCGAACTTCCTCACCGCGATAAAGCTCCCCAATTTTATTGCCTTCAGTAGAAGGGTAATCGCGGATATTAAGGGAATCGGTATTTACATACCAAATGTCACCTACAGCAAGTTCTTTGGAAACAACATGGGCAGCAGTGGATTCTTCAGTGGAAGCTTCGGTGCTTTCTTCAGTAGAAGCCTCAGTGGATGCCTCAGTAGATTCTTCTGTAGAAGCTTGTGTGGAATGTTCTGTTTGCAGTTCAGTTTGTGTTTCTGTCACAGATGAGGTCTGTGCGTTTGGATTATAATATTCAGTTTCTTTTTTACATCCTGCAAGTCCAGATAAAAGTGCTGCAGAAAGTAAAAAAGCAGGAATGAAATGAGATTTTTTCATAATAAGTCCTCCTGATGCATAAGTTAATTTTATTGTACTTTGTTTCTTAAAAAAAAGCAAGAAAAAACACGGATTCATAAGGATTGAAAGGTTTTCTTAAGAATACTTGTAACAGCAGATAAAATGATGTAAAATAAAGTTGCAAAGAGCAAGAGACTTAGAGAACAGAAAGGTGTGTGGCTGAATATGGCAAGAGAGGATTATCAGAAGGCGCTGAAAAAGGGTGAGAGAAGCTATGCAAGATATCTGTCGGAAGGAAAATATCCGTATTTGCAGGTGCTTGAGGAGCTTTTGTCTCATACGGATGTGGTGGCAGAGGAAGATCTGGGAATTTGTTCCATTCCATCGGAAATGATTGTGGGAACTTTTACGGCAGGAAGACGTACTGCATTTGCACCGAACTTTATGCCGCTGCTCGATGATGAATCGGAGTTTGCAGCCAAGTGGCAGACTCTTTATAATGCCCATTTGGAAGAGGGAATACATGATCCGATTAAGTGTTATGAGTTTATGAACCGCTACTATGTATTAGAGGGTAATAAGCGTGTCAGTGTATTAAAGTTTTGCGGTGCACCTAGTGTGCAGGGTAATGTAACTCGTATTATTCCAAAGAGGACAGATGAGCCAGAGAACCGCCTGTACTTTGAGTTTCTGGCATTTTATAAGTGCTCTAAGGTTAATTACATTGTGTTAAGTAAGCTTGGAAGCTATAGGACTTTATTGGAAAAGCTTGGATTTGAAGTAGATTATAAATGGACAGATGATGACCGTATGGAGGTTCGTTCTTTGTATGTGCGCTTTGAAAAGGTGTATAAGGAAAAGGGAGGAGAACGACCGCCGATTCCGACAGCAGATGCCTTTTTGATGTATTTGGAGCTATATCCATGTGATCCTCATCAGGAGGAAAAGCTCCCATCTCAGATCAAATCAGAGCTTGTAAAGATGTGGGATGAGATTTTGCTTCAGGCAAAGGGAAATCCTTCTGAGATTAAGACAGAGCCACAGGAGGCACCAAAGAAAAATCTGTTTGATTATCTGTTGTCTCCAGGAACAAAGTATTTAAAGATTGCATTTGTACATGATAAAAATCCACAGGATTCTGCATGGATATATGGTCATGAACTTGGAAGAATGTATCTTGAGGAACAATTTAAGGGAAAGGTTGAAACAATCTCTTATAATGATGTTTCACAGGGAGCAGAACTTGAAAATACACTTGATGATGCAATTGAAAAAAAATGCAACATTATATTTACAACAACGCCGCAGTTTCTTGAAGGCAGTATAAAGACAGCGATAAAAAATCCATCTGTCAAGATTTTAAATTGTTCTGTTGACACGAATCATCAGTGTATTCGTACCTACTATGCGCGCTTGTTTGAGGCAAAATTTTTATCAGGACTTGTAGCAGGAGCATTGTGTAAAAATGGAAAGATTGGCTATATGGCTGATTATCCGATCTGTGGAATGATTGCTAATATCAATGCATTTGCGATTGGCGTGAAGATGGTTAATCCAAATGCAACGATTCAGCTGGAGTGGACGACAGTGCGCAGCAAACAGGAAATTCTTGAAGACTTTAAGGCAAATGAAGTAAATCTTGTATCATGTCTTGAGATGATTGTACCTAATTCACCGTCACGCTATTTTGGACTGGTCAATATAGAAAAGGATGAGCCGGAAAATCTGACAGCTGTGATATGGAACTGGGGTGCGCTTTATAAAAAGCTTGTCGAGACTGTGCAAAATGGTGCATGGGACAGTGCAGGCTCAGACGGTGTTGCACTTAATTACTGGTGGGGAATGTCAGCAGGTGTTGTTGATTTCATCTGCTCACCGAAGGTTCCGGTAAAAACAAGGCAGCTGGTTGAGTTTATGCAACATCAAATTATGGAAGGTGGCTTTAGTCCGTTTTCAGGAGAGCTGTATTCACAGGATGGTATTGTACAAGGCGATGACAATCGTTCACTGACACCAGAGGAAATTATTAACATGAGATGGCTGGCCGATAATGTGAATGGCAGTCTGCCGCATTGGAACAAATTAAATGAGGATGCAAAGGCTGTAGTTGAGGTTCAGGGTGTAGATAATATAGAAGAGTAGAAAAAGCGGTTATGAAGGCGCAGCGAAGTATAGCTGCGCTGGATTATGGCAGAGGTAGAGGTAGGAATGAGAATACTGGTAATTGCAGATATCGAGTCGAAGGCGCTGTGGGACTATTTTGATAAGTCGATGCTTGAAAATGTGGATCTGATTGTTTCGTGCGGAGACTTAAATCCCAAATATTTGTCCTTTCTGGCAACATTTACAAAGGCACCTGTGATTTATGTGAGGGGAAATCATGATGCAAACTATGAGATGACACCTCCTGATGGCTGTATCTGCATTGAAGACGATATTTTTGAGTTTCATGGTGTACGTTTGCTTGGTCTTGGGGGATCAATGCGCTACAAAGAGGGAAGTAACATGTTCACGGAAAATGAGATGAAAAAGCGTGTGAATAAGATGCGTTTTAAGCTGCGAAAGAAAGATGGCTTTGACATTCTTGTTACGCATGCGCCGGCATATCAGTTAAATGACGGTGATGACATTCCTCACAAGGGATTTCAGGTATTCAGGGACTTAATGGACTGTTATAAGCCACTTTTGTTTGTACATGGTCATGTGCATGCCAATTACGGAGGACGTTATAAAAGAGAATGTAAGTATAATGAAACACGTGTAGTGAATGCGTATGAGCGTTATTATATTGATATTGATGATGAAGTGATTGCGGAAAATCGAAAAAAAAGAGGTCCGAAGACCCCTTTAATCGGAAATTTATTTCCTAAATGATTTATCGTCGTCATCTGGTGACGAAGAATTTTTCTTTGCAAAAAACTGAAGAAGATAGATAACGATTGGGATAAAGAATGTACAGAATAAAGCACTGCATAAAAATCCCTGTGCAGTCGGGCTGTTAAAGAACGAAGCGATAAGCGCTGCGAGATAAAGTCCGACTAAAAGTATGATGCCTAAAATGGCAAGAACACGTTGTTTTTTTGTATATTTTGATTTCATCAAAAAGCTCCTAGTTTTATTCAAAGGTGATATTTGTCAGTTCAGGTGACTGAACACCATACACGATCATTCCAAAGGTGATATAAGAGCCTGCCGGGATGGTCGTGTTATAGTCTACTGGAATGAAAAGACGATTATTTCCAGAGCCGCCGATTTCACATGACCAGTATTCCTTTGGTGAAATTTCCTCATTCCAGGTTATGCGAAAACGCCAGTTTGTTACATCAGAAGAAGATGTATTTGAAACAGTTACATCATAAGAGGCATACTGCATGGATGTATCGGCCCAGGTATCAGTAAGGCTTACAGAAACATTGCAGCCATTGCTAAAGCTCCAATAATCATCACTTGCGTAAAGTGTAGTAGGAGTGTCGACAGCCGCTGTTGGAGCGGCAGCTGCTTTGTCATAAATTGAAGCATTATTTTGCTGATTCTGTAAAAACCATTGTCCGGCAGGCGAATAATCATCAAAAGTCCAGTCGGATAATGATGTGCACGAGGAACGAAGAAGAGCACAGGCTTCGTCTTTGTTTGAAAGATTCCAGTAAATGTAGCCAATGCCGTTTTCATTTAACAGTTTCATCCAGGTATCAGCGCTTGTGGTATCAACGATTCCGCTTCCGGAAGCCTCCGTAATGCCAAATTCTGATACAAAGACAGGAAGACCATTTGTGAGTGCAGTCTGCAGCTTGCTTTGCAGATCTTCCTTGTGGGTTGCCGCATAAAAATGAAGACTATAAAGGAGATTGGTGCGCTCAATTGGAGATGAAGAAGCAATATCCACATCCTGACTCCAGGTTGGGGTACCAACAATTACAATGCTTTGCGGTGCATACATACGAATGCGGTCAATCACGTCAACAGAGTAGCTTTTGATTTCGTCCCATGAGGTGTCACCGTTTGGCTCATTGCAGATCTCATACAAAATGTTTGGTTTGTCACCATAAGTGGAAGCAATCCTTTCGAAGAAAGAAAGGGCAGTTTCCTTGTAGAGATTTGGGTTGGAATCTGAAAGAATATGCCAGTCTACGATCACATACATATCCAACTGTATGGCAGCTTCAATACCAGAAGTCAGACAGGCAAGCATTTGCTGTCTTGCAGTGTCATCACTGACGCAATAGCCGCCATCTTCTGCTGTGTACATGGCAAGGCGGATCGTGTTGATATTGAACTCATCACGAAGTTTGCGAAATGTATCGACATTTACATACTCCGGATACCAAGCCAAATTGTGTGTACTTATACCCTGAATTTGGAAGACAGATTGATTTTTGTCCACTACAAATCCAGATGACGAGACACTTAACTGACCATGTTCGCTGACAATACCAGCTGCCTCAATAGCAGAATCGTCTGTAGTTTCCGCCTGCAGCGTAGCTTCGGCTTCTGCTGCAAAAGAGGGACGCACAGAGCAAATGATCATAAGACAAAGCACAAACATAAAAACCCCACGAGATCGGAAGGTGTTAAAAATAAAATGTGCATCAAAATACATGATAGCACCTCCATGATAAAGTATAATGGGTAAGTGGTAATAAAGTAAAATCATTACAATCAATTCTATCATATAGCTTTTTGAGAGAAACACAACTGCTTTTTGGGAATTGTAAGAAAAAGTTAAATATGGAGACAAAAAAATGGAAGAAAATAAGCATTTTACGATAGACTGGACTAATTGCAGGCTGTGTCCGCGTGAGTGTGGTGCTGACCGTACGCGTGGTTTTGGCGCCTGTAAAGTTGGAAACACAATAACGGCAGCAAGAGCTGCCCTTCATATGTGGGAGGAGCCATGCATCTCTGGTGATGAGGGATCAGGAGCTGTATTTTTTTCAGGCTGTAATTTAGGCTGTGTATATTGTCAGAATAGAGAAATTGCGCTTGGTCATTCTGGCAGGACAATTACACAAGATAGGCTTTGCGAGATTTACATGGAGCTTCAGGAAAAAAAGGCAAATAATATCAATCTTGTGACGGCAGGCCATTATCTGCCAATTGTCATTGAGAGCATAAAGCGAGCAAGGAAGAGTGGATTGACAATTCCAATTGTCTATAACTCGAGCGGATATGAAAAGGTTGAGGCAATTGAGGCACTTGATGGAATTGTGGATATTTTTTTGCCAGATTTTAAGTATATAAGCAGTGAGATGGCTGCGCGCTATTCTAATGCACCAGATTATCCAGAGGTAGCAAAGCGTGCTCTTGCACAGATGGTAAAGCAAACTGGAGATGCAAAATTTGATGAGAGAGATATGATGAAGCGAGGTGTGATTGTGCGTCATTTGATTTTGCCAGGCCATATAAAAGAGTCAAAAGAAGCCATTCGTTATCTATATGAGACATACGGTGATCAGGTCTATATAAGTATTATGAACCAATACACACCGATGCCGGGAATTGAGAAGCGCTTTAAAAATCTTGGCCGCACGATCACGCAGAAGGAATATGATGAGGTTGTGGACTATGCAATTGATTTGGGTGTGGAAAATGGATTTATACAAGAAGGTGAGACGGCAAAGGAAAGCTTTATTCCGCAGTTTGATGATACAGGATTATAATAGTTGAAAAATACACACAAAACAGCTATAATAGATCAATATAAACAAAACACGATTGCTGTTTTGTATTCAAATGTGGATAATGTTGGAGGAAGTGATTATGGAAAAAATACGAATTGATCTGGTAAAATTAAAGACAGAGGAGGATGCGCTGAAGCGTTTCGGACGTCTTAAAGGAATGCCGGCAGATTATAATAGTGAGCTTGAGGAGCTTCATGGTATTTTACAAGCATGGGACAAGCCATTAAAAATAGAGATCGTTATAGGCGGAAATATCGGCCCATTTACAAAGCTGATGGAGATGCTAGAGAATGTAAGAACAACAAATAATAATTTATTGTTTGTTGTTATCATGTATATGGCGTAAGTCTTATCTTTCTAAAAGGGGAAAATTTGGGGGAGGGATATAATCATGACACAGACAGAAATTGAAAAGTTAGTCAAAAAGCAGCGGGACTTTTTTAATTCTGGTGAGACTTTGAATGTATCGTTTCGTATAAGCGCACTAGAAAAACTGAGAGCATGCATTATAAAATATGAAAAAAAGATCAATCAGGCAATTTGTGCAGATTTAGGAAAATCCGCTTTTGAGAGCTATATGTGTGAAACAGGACTTGTTTTAAGTGAGCTGACATATATGATAAAGCATACGCGCAAATTTGCAAAAGAGCGGACAGTACATACACCGCTTGCACAGTTTCATTCAAGAAGCTATCAAAAGCCATCTCCATATGGTGTGGTGCTGATTATGAGTCCTTGGAATTATCCTCTTATGCTGACGTTTGAACCATTAGTTGATGCGCTAGCAGCAGGCAATACGGCTATAGTAAAACCGAGTGCTTATTCTGCAAATACAAGTGAGCTTATCAGCCACATGTTAAGAGAATGCTTTGATGAAAAATATGTGGCAGTTGTCACAGGCGGACGGGAAGAAAATACATGTCTGTTAAATGAGAATTTTGATTATATTTTCTTTACAGGCAGTCAGTCTGTCGGAAAAGAAGTAATGCGCTGCGCTTCAGCTCATCTAACGCCAATTACACTTGAGCTTGGCGGAAAGAGTCCATGTATCGTTCATAAATCAGCCAACATCAAGCTTGCAGCGAAACGAATTGTATTTGGAAAATTTTTAAATTGCGGACAGACATGTGTTGCACCAGATTATATTTACTGTGACAGTGCAGTAAAAGATGAGCTGGTGAATGAATTAAAAAAACAGATACAAAAGCAATATGGAAGGCAGCCATTAAAGCGAAAACAATATGGAAAGATCATTAACGAGAAACATTTTGACAGGCTTCTTGGACTGATTGATTACAAAAAGGTTGTTGTTGGCGGAACTGCAAATCGAAGTACTTTGCAAATTGAGCCGACCATAATGGATAATGTAACATTTTCAGATTTAGTTATGCAGGAAGAAATCTTTGGACCGATTCTTCCAGTTTTGACATATGACTTTATTGATGAGGCAGTTGATACAATTCGCAGTATGGCACACCCACTGGCACTTTATATTTTTACACAGGATAAGTGCGCAGCCAAAAGTGTAATAGAAAAAATCGGATTTGGCGGCGGCTGTATAAATGACACGCTGATTCATCTGGCAACAAGCGAGATGCCGTTTGGCGGCTTTGGTGAGAGTGGTATGGGAAGCTATCATGGAAAAACAGGCTTTGACACCTTTACTCATTACAAAAGTATTGTAGACAAGAAAACGTGGATAGATCTGACTATTAGATATCGTCCATATCACAATTGGAAGAGGAAGCTGCTTTGCTTATTTTTAAAATAGTTACGTGAAAGCCATTGCACCTTCGGGCTTTCGTAACATGACGTGTGAACTGTAGCTTTATTTATGAAAGAAATGTTAACTATAAAATAAAAATAGGTTGACAATCAAAACAAAAAAGAGTACAATCAATTCGAATTTGCCGGGAGGAGGAAAAAACATGGATATGCAAAAGCTGGCAGAGGAGATTATTGAAGGAAAGAGACTGACAAGAAAAGATGATCTGTCTTTTTTTCTGGACTGTGATTTAGATGACCTGTG
>JABLTM010099626.1_pt1 | contig 10485 bp, 7 predicted proteins | sample 7160121 | NCBI WGS metagenome assembly JABLTM01 (sample SAMN14651224, study PRJNA627086) | human gut metagenome | isolation source: feces | host: Homo sapiens | reverse complement strand
GAGTCTACCGAATGGCCAGTATATTATCCCGACCCGAAAAATTGTGAGAACGCAGCAGGCATCGCTTGTCGTCAATCTTGGTCAAATCTTCGTCAAGCATCTGCTTGCAGTCTACGATAGGACGCATCTGCAGCAGATAGAATTCTCCCGTGCGGTCGTTGTTTATATTGCATGCGAACTCTATCTCAACCGGACGTTTCATGCCCTCGGCTCCGTATTTCATAGCCTTCTGCATCAGTTCGGGCAGCGGGAAAGCCCCGTTCTGCAAGACGCCGCAGAACGAAACCACCTTCCAGCCTTCATCATATGCCCCCTTGCGCAGCATGTTGTTATAAGGATCGAAAGTAGAGGCTATGTATGTCAGGGCGCCGTCCTTGTCGGCATCAGCCACGTCAAGCTTGAGAATATTAAATCCGTCGTCAACCTTAAAGTCGTCGCCTACATCCTTCATGTCAAGAGCATAAAACTGTGTCTGCGTCTGACTAAGCGCAAGCTCCACCTTACTTGTCTGCATGACATGGTCAGGATGATACGGACTTACGCGCAGCGTCTGTCCTCCGTCTACGATATACTTACCCAGTCCGAGCGCAAGACTCGCAATACCCTGCTCTGATGTCTCGTTGCCTACAGGATAATAGTTGATGGAACGCAACACGCCTGATATATTAGGATAATAGCGGTCTCCGTATTGTTTGCCGACCACTTCCTGCAGCACTACAGCCATCTTCTCCTGGTCTATCACGTTGCTCGTGGCCGTCATGTATGCCTTCGAGTCGCGATAGTAGACCGAGGCATACACACTCTTTATGGCGGCGGCAAGCATCTGCAGCATCTGATACTTGTCGTCGAGCTTCGGTATCATATATGTCGAATATATGCCGGCAAAGGGCTGATAGTGAGAGTCTTCGAGCAGGCTCGACGAACGTATGGCTATAGGACGGTCGGTTGCCTCGAAGAAGGTGAGGAAATCTGATATATACTTGTCCGGAAGCTGCGCCTTCAGGAAGTGGTGCAGTATTTCCTCGTCGCTGGCATCGCTCAGGGCTATCTGATAGAGGTTGTTGCTCTCCATGAACCTGTCGAACACATCGGTGCAGAGCACCACGGTCTTGGGTATCGACACCTTGACGCCTTCGCGCTCGCTAAACTCAGGGTGGCTCTTTATTATGTTGTCGAGGAAGGCCAGTCCGCGGCCTTTTCCGCCAAGAGAGCCGTCGCCGATACGTGCAAAGTGGGCGTAGCGGTCGAACTTTCCGCGGTCGAACACAGCCACGACGCCTATATTCTTCATGTGGCGATACTGCACAATGGCCTCAAAGATAATCTTGCGGTGAAGGTCGACGTCCTGCAGCTTGTGCCACGTAACGTTCTTCAGAAACTCCGAAACGGGGAATATCGCCCTGGCACACAGCCATCGGCTCATGTGGTTTCGGGATATGTGATAGAGCATCGAGTCGTAAGGTATCTTGAAGATGTTGTCCTGCAGCTCCTTCAGCGTGCGCACGCGCATCACTTTCTCATGCGTCTTCGGGTCGCGGAATATGAAGTCTCCGAAGCCCATATGCTCCTCCATAAGTCTGCGCAGGTCGAGGTTCATCTTCTTTGAGTTCTTGTCAATAAACAGAAAACGTTCGGCCTCGGCCTTCTTGCGGTTTTCGCTCTCGCTGCTTTGCAGTATCAGCGGTATGTATTCGTTGTCCTTCCTTATCTCGCGGAGCAGCTTCAGTCCGGCCTCGGGGTCTTTCTCTTCGCCCTTCGGGAAGCGGCAGTCAGAGATTATTCCGAGCGTATTGTCGCGGTATTTCGTGTAAAGCTCCATTGCCTCGTCATAGTTTCTTGCCAGCACCACCTTAGGCCTGCCCCTCATTCGCAGCGCAGCGCTGTGGGGGTTGAGTGCCTCCGTGGCGAAACTCTGGCTCTGGGCGAGGATAAAGCTGTAGAGAGTGGGCAGCAAAGACGAATAGAAGCGTATGCTGTCCTCCACGAGCAGAATCATCTGCACGCCTGCCTCGGCAATGTCGTGTTCAAGGTTCATCTTGTCCTCTATCAGTTTTATGATGGACAAAATCAGGTTGGTGTTGCCTAGCCAGCAGAACACATACTCAAAGATTGACAGGTCTTCGTTGACCATGCGGCGCGTTATGCCGTGAGAGAAGGGCGTAAGAACGACGCAGGGAATGTCGGGAAACTTTGCCTTTACGGAACGTGCCACCGTGAAGGCGTCGTTGTCTGCATTGCCAGGCATGCATATCACGAGGTCGATGCTGGTAGAGGCCAGCACCTCGGCAGCCTCCTCCGTGGTGCTCACCTGGGTGAACGTCGGCGGATAGCGAAGGCCAAGCTCGGTGTATTCGTTGAATATCTTTTCGTCAACACGGCCATCGTCCTCAAGCATGAAGGCATCATACGGATTGGCAACTATAAGCACATTGAATATGCGATGTGTCATAAGGTTCATGAACGACACATCCTTCAGATAAAATTTTTTCCACTGCTGTGGCTCGTTTTCGCTCATATCGTTATGTCAGTTATTATGTTTTTTCTCCTTATAAAGACAATAAAGCGTGGCTACAAGCATGCACCAGAACATGAGAATAATGACAAACAGGCTGAAACTGCCGACAAAAGGCAGCAGCAACAAGGCTGGCATGGCTGCGCCCAAAAGCAGCAGGAACAGCTCACGGCGACGTGCCACCGGCTTGGCTAAATGCGAATAAAACTTAAACAAGCCCATACTTTACAGTCTTTCTCAGATTAGACAAGATTAAACCCCAACCGGTCATTAGACCGCACATAGCTTTACCTATTTTGTGCTTTCATGCTTTCAGCCCGTATTTTTGTCTCTAATGGCGTCTTTTTGCCGGCTTCTTCTTGACATAGCACGCTATGCCTGAAATAAATCTAACGAAAAGCCGCTCTATATTAAGCAAAATCCTGACCGAATACTAATAACGATTTGGGTTAAAAGTCTTTTTCCGCAAAGATACTAATAAAGTAAGAAAAGAGTGAAACAATATCAAAGTTTTTTGACATTATCCCACTAAAAAACGAACGGAGGCACAAACATGTGCCCCCGCCCGCAGCGTTAAAATTATTTAGTAATCTATCACCTCGGTTATAGCGCCGTCGGCGGTAACCTTAAGGTCTTTGTCATAGTTGTCGAGATCAATCAGATAATAAGCCTCTCCGGCTGCAGTCTCGATATAGTCGCAGTCGTCAATCACCTTTCCGGGATATGCGGCGTTGACAGCAGCAAGGATGTTGGCAGGAATGTCTCTCTTGCAGTCGGTTGAAGTCTGCACCCAGTTGTATGAGCTGTCAAAGCGTATCTCTATGCTCTTGCCGCCGTGGCGGATGTCAAGCTCGTATCCGTTGCGCTCCTTCTCAAAGTCAACCACCATAGCTCCTGCATAGTTGGCGTCTACATAAGCCTGTATTTCGGCAGGCATCTGTCCCGGCAGCAGTCCTTCGTTGCGGTCGTCGTCCTGGTCCTGAACGTCTCTGAACAGTGTTCCGGCTATGTCAAAGTAGAGGTCGTGGTCGGGCTGTCCGGCTTTCTCCACCTCAATCTTGTAAATTGTCTCATAGCCCTTGCGCTGTATTTCGTCGATGTCGTCCACAGTCCACTGCTGCGCATACACCGTAAGTGCATATCCGTCCTGCACAGCCTGTGGCAGAGCCGTAAGGTCGCGGCCGTGGTCAACCTCAGTCATCATCCATGTTCCGTCGCCCATATACCATGCATCATGCTCCTTGCTGTCCTTGATAAACTCGGCAACGAGATATCCGTTGGCCTCCATCTCCCACTCTACATGCTGCACTCCGGCATATTTCTGACTGAAAGCTTCCTGCACAACGCCAGGCACCTGAACCTTGTCGTCATCGTCGTCGTCATTGCAGGATGTTGTAACCAGTGCGCCGAAAGCGCAGATTGCTGTCATCTTCAAAAAATCAATTGTTCTCATAATAATCCTTTTTTCTGTTTATACTGTTGTTTCTTTTTTACATCTATTTTTCTCAAAGGAGCCTTGTCTGCCCGTCGGCAACATCGCCGCGCGGCATATATTCTCCCTTTGTTTTTTTGCAAATAAAGCAACCGAATCTGAAAACAATCTGAAAAATCAGGAAAATATGAGATTATTTTCTGCTTTTTTTATTTTATCCGGCCATAAGCAGCGAAAAGTTCATGCGGCGGCATTTACACCTTATTATAATATTAGTAATGCGTAAACGCATCATAACAAAAGTCAATTAAGCCATAGAATATTCGTTCAATCAAAATTTTATGCTAACTTTGCAACACTTAACTCAGCTGTCAGCCATGTAAGACAAAGCGTGCATACCGTTTAAATGTCATTGTATTTTAAGCAACGCACATGGCATTTTGACAAACATAAGCACACTTATGCTGACAATAAGGCAACGGCTACGACAAAGCAAACAATAGGTAACAACCCGGCAGAACGGCCCCTGGACATGAGCGGCACATCATTATGCCGCTGAAGACAGCCCCTCAGCAACAGGCCGCTGCATAGAGGATAACAAAAAAGCATAACATATATAAACTAACAAAACAGGAAAGATGAAGAAAAATCTGAAACCGTCTACACTCTGCGTGCGCGGAGGATGGGAACCTAAAAACGGCGAACCGGTGCAGCCGCCGATAGTTCAGAGCACCACATTCAAATATGACAACAGCGAAGAGATGGCAATGCTGTTCGACCTCAAAAAGGAAGGATATTTCTATACACGCCTGCAGAACCCGACAAACGACAATGTTGCAAAGAAGATTGCAGCTCTTGAGGGCGGCGTCGGCGCAATGCTTACGTCGTCAGGTCAGGCTGCCAACTTCTACGCCGTGTTCAACATCTGTGAGGCAGGCGACCATATCGTAACGTCAAACGAAATTTACGGCGGAACCTACAACCTGTTCGGCGTAACGATGAAGAAGCTCGGCATAGAGTGCACCTTCGTCAACCCCGAAAGCAGCGAGGAGGAAATACAGAAGGCTTTCAGACCTAACACAAAGGTTCTGTTCGGCGAAACAATATCTAACCCGGGCTGCAAGGTGCTCGACATTGAGAAGTTTGCACGCATCGCCCACAAGAACGGCGTGCCTCTCATCATAGACAACACCTTTGCTACACCAATAAACTGCCGCCCGTTTGAATGGGGATGCGACATAGTTACCCACTCTACCACTAAATATATGGACGGACACGCAACACAGGTGGGCGGTTGCGTGGTTGACAGCGGCAACTTCGACTGGGACGCACATGCTGACAAGTTCCCCGGACTAACCACTCCCGACGAGTCGTACCACGGACTTACATACACAAAGGCCTTCGGCAAGATGGCTTACATGACCAAACTCACGGCACAGCTGATGCGCGATCTCGGCTCTATACCGTCGCCGCAGAATGCTTTCTTGCTCAACCTCGGCCTCGAGACACTCGCGCTGCGCGTGCATCAGCACTGCACCAACGCCCAGAAGGTGGCAGAGTTTCTGCACAATGACCCGCACGTGGCATGGGTAACCTACTGCGGACTGAAGGATGACGCAAGCTACGAGCTAGGCCGCAAGTACCTGCCCAACGGCTCATGCGGCGTAATGTCGTTCGGACTGAAGGGCGACCGCGACACAGCAATAAAGTTTATGGACTCGCTCGAGCTTATAAACATAGCCACACACGTGGCCGACGCCCGCTCATGCGTGCTGCATCCGGCAAGCCACACACACCGCCAGCTGAGCGAACAGCAGCTGAAAGAAGCCGGCATAGCCCCCGACCTGATACGTCTGTCGATAGGTATCGAGGATGCCGACGACCTCATTGACGACCTGAAGCAGGCTCTGTCGAAAATCGACTAAAAGTTACATTTTTCATATAGCGACAACAGCGGAGGCGACATTGTAACACATGTTGCCTCCGCTTATTTTTAGCCATTAGGGGGCAAAAATGCCAATTATAATGTAAAAAAGTACAAAAAGTAAGTTTCATATATCAAATAAATTGGATTTTCCTTGGCAGTTACACAAGAAAAGACTACATTTGTCATCAAGAAAACGACACAATGTTAGTTTAACTAAAAACATATACTATGGAAGTCCAGAAAATAATGCAAGACCTGGAAATGAAGCATCCGGGCGAAAAAGAGTACTTACAAGCCGTAAGAGAAGTGTTGGAATCAATTCAAGACACTTACAATCAGCATCCTGAGTTTGAGAAAGCCAAGATTGTTGAAAGAATGGTAGAACCTGAGCGTATCATCACATTCCGTGTAACATGGGTTGACGATAAAGGTGAGGTACAGAACAACCTCGGTTACCGCGTTCAGTTCAACAGCGCTATCGGCCCGTACAAAGGCGGTTTGCGTTTCCACCCGGCTGTAAACGTATCTATGCTTAAATTCTTAGGCTTCGAGCAGACATTCAAGAATGCATTGACCACTCTGCCTATGGGTGGCGGTAAAGGTGGTTCTGATTTCAACCCGGTAGGCAAGTCTGACGCTGAAATCATGCGTTTCTGCCAGGCATTCATGCTCGAACTTTGGAAGAACATCGGTCCTGACACAGATATTCCTGCAGGTGACGTTGGTGTTGGCGGACGTGAAATCGGTTTCTTGTACGGAATGTACAAAAAGCTCGCTCGCGAATACAACACAGGTGTGTTAACAGGTAAGGGTGCTACATGGGGCGGTTCTATCCTTCGTCCTGAGGCAACCGGTTTCGGTGCTCTCTACTTCACACAGCACTTGCTCCACAAGGCTGGCAAAGACATCAAGGGTCTGACAATTGCATTGTCTGGATTCGGTAACGTAGCATGGGGTGCTGCAACAAAGGCTGTTGAACTCGGTGCAAAAGTTATCGCAATATCTGGTCCGGACGGCGTATGCGAGATACCTGAAGGCATCACAAAGGACATGATCGACTACATGTTGGTAATGCGCGCTTCTAACCGCAACCAGGTTTCTATGATGGCAGACAAATTCCCTGGCAAGGCAATATTCACTCCTGGAAAGAAAGCATGGTCTGTTAAGTGTGACCTCGCACTTCCTTGCGCATTCCAGAACGAGCTGAACGGTGACGACGCTAAAGAACTTATCGCTAACGGTACATGGTGCTGCTGCGAGGTATCTAACATGGGATGTACACCTGAAGCTATCCACGAATTCCAGTCTAACGGCATACTGTTCGCTCCTGGTAAGGCTGTTAACGCAGGTGGTGTTGCAACATCAGGTCTTGAAATGACACAGAACGCAGCTCACTTAGGATGGGCAGCTGAAGAGGTTGACGCTAAGCTCCACTTCATCATGAAGAGCATACACGAGTCTTGTGTTAAATATGGTACACAGCCCGACGGCACTATCGACTACGTTAAGGGTGCTAACATCGCAGGTTTCATGAAGGTGGCTCAGGCTATGCTCGAGCAGGGTATTATCTAATACCTTAGAGATATAAGTGATAAACAGAATAATTCTCATAATTACATTTTTATGGCTTGGCCATACTTTTCTCCCGGCACAGGAGAAAGGTATGGCCAGCTATTATTCTAACCGTCTGCATGGACGGAGGATGAGCGACGGCACAAGATACCACAGAGACAGCCTCATCTGCGCCCACAAAAAATACGAACTGGGCACCATGCTGAAGGTTACAAACATTAAAAATGGCAAAAGCGTTGTCGTGAGAGTGGCCGACAGATGCAGCGGTCACCGCATTATCGACCTGTCATACGCCGCGGCAAAGGAGATAGGCATAATCAGAGCTGGCGTGGCCATGGTCAGGGTGGAAAAATATGAAGAGGAGAAGGGCGTTCCGTTCAGAAACGAGAAAAAGATTGAACTGCCCGAACTTGACTATGAGATAACGGAGAAGGACGACGACTTCACGCCGGAATGGATGAGAAACGGCACAGAACAAAGCAAGACGAACAGCAAGAAAGGCAAAGAACACAAAGGCAAAGAGCCAAAAGACAAGAAACATAAGGAAAACAAGAAGCATAAAGAACATAAGGAACATAACAAGAAGAACAAGAAACAATAGTCTGACTTATGTGTCCCGTATGCATAACGCGTGGCTTACACGACAAAACTCACAACGCATACGCAACAGAAAAAGTTTTTCAAAGAGAAACGTCACTCATCACATCTGCACGTAACACATTCGTATTCAACAACATACAGTGTGACGACTTGCATTCTCAACTCATCACAGTTCATCACATATTAATATTTTCAGCCACAATATGGCATAACCGAGCACGCAGCAATACAGCAATATGTGCATACCGGCATACGTCAAGCACAAAAATGCATGCCTTAAATTTCACAATAATATTCTCTTCATCGAATAACAGAGCCAACCCTCAACAGCTGCCTGCTTAACCGAAGAGATTTCACTCAAAATCAAACACTCTATTTTGGCTTTATCAAGATATACCCTGTTTAAGTTCTTAAAATTTAGGAGAGGACATACAGGACCAAATCAGATAAAGAGACATGCCGTGATGAGTTGTATTTTCAACTCATCACACCATAACTGACTACATAACAGCAGGTTATGGCCGTTTGTGACGAGTGACGTTTCTTTTACAAAAAAATTTTTTGTTTCCACCTACCCTACCGCCATTAAGTGGCATACATCATGCAGTTACTTGTCAAGGTATGCCTAACCACAATCCAAAAGGGCACCTTTCATAATGCAAAACACGGCATATGAGAACACAAAAGACGGTGTTTTACAATGTAAATCATAGCGTTCTGCATAATATAATTTTCAAGACAATGAGTTAACGTTTTGGCGTTTTCCCTGAATAAGGCCATCATAATGTTAAAATATTTAAACCAAACAAGTATTATTTTCACTTTTATTTGGTTTATATTATAAACTGCTTTATATTTGCAATATATCCGGATAAAACTCGTGAAGCCACAGCTGCAGAGTGACTGAAACGAGTGTGAGAACTGTAAATGAAGTTTATAACAGTTAAAACCTATTCCTATGAAAAAGGCGATATTAAACACCGCTATGCTGGCCATAGCACTTATGGCCACAGCAACCGCCTCGGCACAAAGAGACATGCAGCTCACCATAAGCAACATACCGAACGACAAGGGGCAGATACTTGTAGCCACTAAGAGCGGACAATGGGCTAAGGTGAAAGCCGAGAAAGGCAAGATTGAAACCATCATAAAGGACGTGCCCGACGGAAAGGGCACCATATATGTCTTTCATGACGAGAACGGTAACGGACAACTCGACGAGAAGGACAATATACCTATGGAATACTGCGCCTTCGGAGACTATGAACTGGGCGAAAACAACAGCAAGGTAGACATCGAGCTTATATATGTCCCCGACAAGATGAAGGGACATGACAGACAGGCTGACTGACCGGCTGACAACCTCCTAACACCGGCCACTAAAAGCGGGCCGGTGCCGGAGATTATACAATATTAAGAACAACAAAATTAAATTTGAAATGGACAATAACGAAAAACTCTCGGCTGAACGCAGCCTCAAGATAATAAGCGAGACCATTGAGCAAAGCCGCACCGACATAATGCGCAACGCCGGAATGCCGATGATATTCTGGGGCATACTCACATGCATAACATCTGTGGCTGTGTGTTATTTATGGCAGGCAACGGACAATCCGTCATGGAATGCACTTTGGTTCCTGATGGCAGTCATTGGATGGAGCGTTACGGCAGCAAAGAGCCGCAAGGACAAGAAAAGGCCTACAAACTTCTTCAGCAGAGTGCTCAAAATATCATGGATATCTTTCGGTCTGTTTGCACTTATAGCAGCCGTCATAGGCACGCTTTCGTATGACAGCACGGTGTATATGGTCAAGCTGCCTATAACGACAGTGCTGATACTTCTGCTAGGGCTCACAGGGCTGATTACGGGCCTTGTGCTCCGCCACACCTTCATAACCGCATTCTCCGTGGCATCAGTGGTGCCAGCCAACTTTGCGCTTATGTATCCCGGCCCGTATGAATCACTTGCAATATGCCTTACATCACTTTTCATTCTGGTTATACCCGGAATAATCATTAACCGACAATATAAAAAATGACGATATGGAAACGGAAGAAAACAAGAAACTTTCAGCAGAACACAGTATAGAGATTATACGCGAAACTATTGAGCAAAGCCGAAAAGTAATTACACGCAACTGCGCAATAACTCTTCTGACATGGGGCATTCTTATATGCGTAACGGCAACCGTTATAGGATTGTTGTGGAGCTACACAAACTCTTATTACTGCAATCTCGGATGGATTGTGATGGTCTTCATCGGGCTGATAATCAACCACAAAATGATTAAAGAAGAAGACACAGCCGGTGTACCAAAATCATTCATAAATGACATCACAAAAAATATATGGAGAACATTTGCAGTGGTAATATTCACTTCAACAGTGGCGAGTCAGGTTACCAATTTTTTACTTTCAGAATCGGAATGCCATATTTTAATT
>JABLTM010070621.1_pt1 | contig 10491 bp, 10 predicted proteins | sample 7160121 | NCBI WGS metagenome assembly JABLTM01 (sample SAMN14651224, study PRJNA627086) | human gut metagenome | isolation source: feces | host: Homo sapiens | reverse complement strand
TCCTCGTAAGGCATACAGCCTTACTTCGTCGGCTTTCCTAGAAGCTGGCACACCCTGCCCATTTTTGCTTTTCACACCGGTTTTTAGATGTTCCTTGAAAAAATTTGTGCAAATTGCAACCTTTTAATTGTTTGCACGGTATTATATATGAATTCATACGGACGTAAGCCCGTATCCGACGGAGAAATGATATGCTGACACTATCGCTCTGCGCTGCGGAAAACTTCGAGGAGGTAATGGAATTCTATATGCCAATGGTGTATAGGATCGCTTTCGCGCGCCTTGCCGACCGAAGCGACGCCGAGGACGTCACCCAGGACGTATTCCTGAGGTACTTCCGCACAGGACTGACATACGAATCCGAGGAACACCGGAAGGCATGGCTTATCCGGTGCGCCGTGAACTGCGCCAAGAACGTCGCCGGCTCCGCGTGGAACCGCCACAGAAGCCGCGGCGAACTGACCGAGAACCTTGACGACCCGGACAACGAGCCGATGGCTTCCTGCTGCGAGGAGCAGTTCGAAAAAACCGAAAGGCGGCTCGCCGTGATGAACGCGGTGATGAAGCTGCCCGAAAAATACCGCACGGTGATACACCTGTTCTACTTTGAGGACATGTCGGTCGCGCAGATAAGCAGCGCGGTCGGCGCGGGTGAATCTACCGTGAAATCACAGCTCAGCCGCGCGCGCAAATTGCTGAAGCCGCTGCTGAGTGAATTCGCAGAACCCGCAGGGGAGGTGGTTTTCTGATGAAATTCAGCGAAGAATATAAGAAGTCAGCGGAAAACATTAACCCCGACAGACAAACTATCGACAGAATGAAGGCGGCAGTCCTGAAGGAGCTACAGGAGCAGCCGGACGCTCCCGCTCAGTCGCTTGAGGAGCCTAAGAAACCGCTCCCGCTGCGCCGTATCGCGTACATCGGCGGAGCAGTCGCGGCATGCGCGGCGATCACCGTTGCTGCGGTGAATCTCGTTCCCTCTCTTAAGGCTTCCAATGCAATGATATCTTCCGGTGCTATTGCCGATTCATCGGCGTCAGCCGCAGAAATTGCAGGCAATGAAACTGCCGCTCCGGAATTCTCGATGATACAGAACGCGGCCACGGCTGGCTCCGCAGAGGATATCGCCGAGGAAGCAGCCGCAGATGAGGCTCCGGCAGACGACGCATACGGTTTCGACAACGGAATCGCAGGTACAGACGGCATTATATACAACGATAACAGATACGAAAATGAAAACCCCGGAGCCGGCGACGCACCGATACCCGAACAGTCGGCAGAGGCTGTACCGGCCGAAGGCGCGGCGGATTCAATTTCTGATTCCACCAACAAGGGGCACACCAATCCGGCATTTGCTCCGGACGGCAGTGCGAACGAATTCGTTCCGGTTACGTATGAAGCACCTGAAGATTCCACCGACGAGTCTCTGGTCGACAATGAACGCCCCAATCCGGAATCCGGCGTAATCGACACGTCGGGAAATACCACCAGCGATAACAGCAGCTCCACCGAGGATTCGTGGGCAGAAACCTTGGACTGCTGTGACTCCACCGAGGAAATATCCATCTCCTGGGAAGCCACATATGAACCTGACGACGACCGCGGGAATCCCTCGGCAGGCGGCGCCTGGGTGATCGTGCGCTCCCCGCAGGGCTGGCTGACCGCCGACGGCGAGCGATACGACGCCATTAAGAACGCTGCCGCGCCCGCTGATATATCTGTTTTCTACTGGGCTAACTCACCGGTGGAAAACAAAGACTTCTGCCTGGTGATAGACGGCGATATGCTGTATCTTTTTGATGATCAGATGAACTACCTCGGCGGATACAAAAAGCGATAAGCAGCGATTAGCCATGTAGAATTGACATATCCATGACGATATCCGCATATATTTACTCTGCACCGACATTTTTACGGGTCGGGGCTGCGGCCAGTCCGCAGCTCTGACCCGCTTTTCTTGTGAAGTAACTAGATTAAATTTACTTAATTTACTTTAGCTATTCTGAAATTTGTGTGAAATTCTGAAAAAAGCACAAAAAAAGGCTTGAAACGTTAAATGTTTTATGGTAAAATGTACTTGATAGAAAACAAGCGTTATATAACACGGACTGGTTGATAATTATTTAACAATGCCCATGAGGTGATAAACTTGACAGCACAGAATAAGCGGACGTCTGAACGCAGACCCGCAGACCCCATTCCGATAATCAGCGAACGCCCGGTTCAGCTGACTGCGCGCACCACCACACCCGCGCTTGCCGATCCAGAGCCGCTCTTGCGCGCCATTGAGAGCAGCGGCAACCTTGCCTTCACGATGAGCTTCAAACAGGGCTTCCCTGCCCGGATACTCGCGGGAAAAAACCCGATAGGTTCCGCAGGGGATACTATAATCATGGGCGACGTTGTTCACCCGGACGATTACCAGCCGTTCTGCGAGGTAATAGCGCAGGTCACGGCAGGAACCGCAGATGAAATAAAGCTCCACGCGCGGCTCAATAACGGCGGCGACTACCAGTGGTTCTATATCACTGGTAAGGTCCACCGCAGCGGAAGCCCCCTTGAATTCATCGAGGGCATGATGTTCAACGTCACCGACTACCTCGACTGCGAGGGCGAGGACATCGTAATGCGCCGCTACCGCAGCAAGCACTCCGTGAAGATAAACGACCAGTCCACGTATACGCTGCGGGATATTCTCGGCGAGGACTACCTGGTGCGCATTCAGCAGCCGCTCTCCCAGGCGAGCGGGCTGTTCTCCGCGATAACCGACAACGACGGCGCGGTTATCCTCCCCAAGGGTCAGGACAGGAAAATCAATCTGAACAAGATGGACTACCAACGCAAAAAGAGTATCCGCGTACGTCACCAGACCATCGGAACATGGCTCATCACCGGCGAGGGTCAGGATATCGTCGATAATAACGCGCAGCTTCTGGATACTATGGTGCACACCATCTCCATCGTTGCGAACTCCTACGTTGCACTTGTCGACGAGATGGAGACCTCCCAGAATGCAAACAAACTCCTCGGTCAGAACTTCGAGGACCAGATAATGGTGAACGGCGTTTACTCGATATTCCTGCAAAGCCCCGACACCAAGACCGCAATCAAGAACATCACGCTGCTCATGACCGAGCATTTCGACCTCTCCGAGATCGAATTCTGCACCGATGAGCAGAACTCCGGAAGAGCCTATAAGCTCGACCGCACCGGCATGGTGCTCCCGGTAATTGTCAATTTCACCTGCAAGCAGGATATCCGCGACGAGCTGGATTACAGCGGTATAGTATGCACGGATCTCCGCACCATCGGCATGGACAGGGAACGCAAAAACCTTAGCTGCGTACTCGCCCGCACCTACGACCAGGGTGCCAACCGCGGAGTGCTGCTCTACACCTCCCGCACCGCTGACCGCGAATGGAGCAGCCGCGAACGCAGCCTGCTCAAATCCCTGACCCAGCTTCTTTCCACAGTTATCTACAAAATGTTCATGGAGGAAGAGCTGCGCAACTCCCAGAACAAGCTTGAGCGCCTCGCATACTACGACGTAGGCACCGGAATGCCGAACCGCAGCATGTTCGAGCGCGACTTCACCGAGGAGATCTCCGAAAACCGCAGCGGCGCTGTCATCGCTGTGGAATTCTCCAACCTCAAGAGCATTTCCGAAATATACGGCTTCGAATACGCCGACGATATCCTGAAAAGCTGCGCGGAGTATATCCTTGCGCTCCCGTGCAGTTCGCAGAAGAAGGTCTACCGCTTCTCAAGCGACATTCTGTTCATATCGCTCAGCGGTATCCAGCGCGAGGAAGCGCGGCAGTTCGCCCAGGCGGTGCTGACGAAATTCCATTCGCCATGGTATCTCCACAATAACGAACATCATATCCGCGTCTATGCCGGATTCACGATCTACCCGCACGACGCGGAGAATATCCAAACCGTGGTCAGCGCCGCTACTCACACCCTTCGCCTCGCAAAGGAACATCTCAGCGAGGACGCCGTGTGCTACTCCGAGGGGCTTGAGGACGCCCTCACTGACAACCGCATGGTAAAGAAGCTCATCACCGACGCCGCCGAGAACGGCTTCAAGGGGTTCTACTACCTCTATCAGCCGGTGCTTGAGATGAAGACCGGGCGGCTCCACTGCTGCGAGGCTACGCTGTTCTGGGGCAATGAAGATATGACCGTGCCGCGCAGCAGATTCCTGCCGATAATCGACCAGCTCGGTTACTCGCGGCAGCTCTACCGCTTCGCCTGCGACAAGATATGCAGCTTCTGCGCCTCCGTGCGCGAGCAGGGCTATCCGGAGTTCCGCGTGAGCTTCAAAATGCCTGAGAATATCCTCAACAGCGAAATCTCCGTTGACGTGCTCCAGAGCACACTGCTTGAGTATTCCCTGCCGCCAAGCGCGATAAGCATTTCCGTCACCGAGGCGGAAGGCACCCTCACCAGCGGCGGTATCTACCTCCAGGCGCTCTCGCGCATGGGAATGAACATCATCGCCGACGACACCGGGATGGGCTACTTCACGGACGCTCCGCTCAGCAACGCTTCGGTCAAGACCGTAAAGATACGCGCCGACCGCTTCAGCGGCGACAGCGTGTCATCGGGATTCGTGCGCTCGCTGATAAAGAAGGCGCACAGCAAGGGTATCGCGGTATGCGCGAAGGACGTCGACAGCCCATCCGACCTGACGGCGATAGGCGGCTCCGAAATCGACCTAATCGAGGGCATTTTCAACGGCAGACCCCTGCGCGATCATGAGTTCATTGAGAGAATGTCCGAGGGTCTCGGCGCTGGCTGAGCACAGATTTACAACATAACTGACGGCGCACCACTCCTCCCGGTGCGCTGTTTTTGTATTGACAATCCCGGCGGAATATAGTATAATTGTAGCATGTGAGAAAGGCGGTGCCGTATGTTCGGACTGTTTAAAAAGAAAATTCTCAAGACCGAGGAGGAAAAGCGCGCGGAGAGCCTCCCGAGGACGAAAAAAGTGCAGTTCGAGCCGATGAAGGTCGCGGAAGCCGAACAGCTTCTTGACGCGGATATCCGCGCCGTGCTGGGATTTTCCCCGGTGAACTACTACGCGACAAAGGATCGCTACCTGCTTTGCACATTCTGGTATACTGACGACCTCTCGGAAATCTACATGAGATTCGAGCTGCGGGTGGACGACCTCCCGCACGGACACACTAAAATGTACCAGATCGACAAGGTTCTTATGCGCGACATTCTGCGCAAATTCGGTCAGAATATAAATATCGGAGAGTAATTATGAACAATTTTTCGGTGCTTGAATGCCCGGTTTATTTCGACAAGACCAACATGCTTGACATGCTTTCCCTTTCGGCGGGGCGGGCTATCCTCTGCCAGAACCGTTTAGGTGAGCAGATAATCGCCGACAACTCCTGGGGACTTGACCCGATGAAGGGCATGATACGCTTCGGCGAGCGGGAATTCCGCGCAGGAATACTCGGCTCTGAATCCGAGATACAGAACACCTGGCTCTGGAGCTGGGCGCACACCGAGAGCGGTCTGCCGGAAAGCTCCACGGCTGTCTCCAGACGAGTCAAGAAGCTCCTGCCGGAGCTTCCGGAGTTCCAGACCGGGAAGTTCATGCTGGACGAAGTCCACAACGGACACGATCTTGCGATGATCTCCTGCGGAGTTTCACACGAGAACCTCTGCTACTACAGATGCCCCTACGACGGCGGCGCCGCACTGGTGACGATTTCCGGACTTCCCGAGGATATCTTTGCCCCGGTGGACAGCACGGCGTTCCTGCGGCAGTATATCGAGATAATCAGCGGATTCTACTGCGACCACAGGCTTCTCGCAGCGGGATTCCTGTACCAGAACGGAACTCCTTTCACGGAGAGCGAAAATGCGCTCACAGCGGATTTCGGCGAGCGTAGCCTCAGATTCCTTTTCGAGCAGACCGAGGACGGTATCTCAAGGGTTCTGGACATATCGGAGGTCTGATTGACAAACTAGCATACGGCAAAAGGTGGAGCGTTACGCCCCACCTTTTTTATTTACATCGGAATGTGAGTGTTTGAAAGAAGTTCAGCAACGATGTCCTGCGGCGCGCCGTAGTCCGTCTGCCCGGAAGCCAGCACGATACGGTGAGCCAGCACCGGAATCGCGACTGCCTTTACGTCGTCCGGGGTCGCGTAGTCCCTGCCGTTCATCAGAGCCATCGCCTGAGCCGCACGGAACATCGCGATGGAGCCGCGCGGGCTTGCTCCGAGCTTCACCTGCTGTAGGAATCTCGTTGCAGTCACCAGCGACAGTATGTAAGCCTTGACGTTATCCGCGACCTTCACCTGCGCCGCCTGCCAGCGAAGCTCCATCAGCTCCTCAAGCGGCATCACCGGCTGAGTTTCCTGGCGCTGCGGCATGACCTCCAGCATTTTCATCTCGGCGGCGCGGTCGGGATACCCCACCGATATCCGCATGAGGAAGCGGTCAAGCTGAGCCTCCGGAAGGTGATACGTGCCGAAAGTCTCTATCGGGTTCTGCGTTGCGAGGGTCATGAACGGCTTCGGAAGCTGGTGCGTCTCGCCGTCGACGCTTATCTGAAGCTCCTCCATCGCCTCCAGCAGCGAGGACTGCACCTTCGGGGAGGCGCGGTTTATCTCGTCTGCAAGCAGAAAGTTGCACATCGCCGCGCCCGGCTTGTAGCTTCCCTTACCCGTGTTGATGTCCACCACCGTGTAGCCGATAACGTCCGATGGCATGAGGTCAGGCGTGAACTGAATGCGCCCGAAGCTTCCCGAAACGCTCTTTGCAAGCGTTTCCGCGAGCAGGGTCTTGCCAACTCCGGGGACGTCCTCGATGAGGACATGACCGCCCGCAAGCATTGCGCAGACTACCTTTTCTATTACCGGGCGCTTTCCGATTATCGAGCGCTCGATGTTGTTTATAAGCTGTTCAACCTTGTTGTTCATTTTTTTGCTCCTTATACACGTTATACGCTCCGCTTGCGGTTATGATGATGGTGTTCACGAGTACTGCCGCGAAAATCAGCAGCTTCACCAATCCTGCGTAGCTCCCCTCCATGCTGCTTATGTTCGGCGTTAACAGCTCCGGCGCTGATATGTTTATATAGACTCCTGCGGCTCCCGCCAGCACCGGAAGCCCCAGTGCAGTTATACAGTACACCACCAGCGGCATGCTAAGCTCATCACGTATCCTTTTAGTATAAAACACATGTAATTTTCCTGACAGTATACCACATGGAATAGCTGCGGCAGGATACAGCACCAATAGAGTTACAAACGCAGAAAACACCACGCTCAGCAGATATTCGGTAAAAAATCCGGCGGCGCACAGCCCGGCGTATTTCAGGTATTTCATTGGTCACGTTCCTCATTCTTGTCAGGTTCGGCGACGCCTAAAAGCGATTGAATACACAATGTTGATATCCCGCTGACTATCGCTACGCCTCCGATTCCTATTGAGAAGAAAAAAAGCGTCATCGCCTTGCCAAGTCCGTCCCAACCAGCCCATATACTTTCGCTGAACGCAAACGTAAGTATTATCCCCAGACCGCAAAGCACGACCAGTGCGGCAAAAACTGTGAGGAAATACCATTTCGAACTTATCATGAGCCTTTTCCTGATTATGTTCATAAAGGCGACGTGCAAAAATCCCGAGCCGATACAAAGTACTGCGCCAACAATAATAAATAAGCCGATCGAAACGGTGTAAAATAAGTCAAATATGTAGCAGAACAGCCAGTCAATCGGCAGGCATGCCAGATTCATGGCTAACCCTGCGGCGCAAATCCCAGCGTATTTCAAGTATTTCATTGGTCACGTTCCTCATTCTTGTCAGGTTCGGCGACGCCTAAAAGCGGCTGAACGCACAAGGTCGCTATCCCGCTGTACGAAGTGACCGCTGCGACCCCAATAGCTATTAAAACTATACTAACAGCCGGGCTAAAGTTGAAAAAACCGCTGCGCTCAGCCCAGATCGTCATGTCCAGGACAATCGCAGCCACAACTGCCAGAGCACTCAGCGCCAGCGGAGCTGCAAACACCGCCAGCAAGTACCATTTCGACCGCCTGACAAGATTTTTTCTGATAATATTCATGAACGCAGCATGTGCAAAACCGGAACCTATGCAAAGCAATATGCCAACCAAAAAACACATAGGAATGTCAAAGTCCAGTGTCGAACCGAGAAACGAGTCAATCGGCAGGCATGCCAGATTCATGGCTAACCCTGCGGCGCAAAGCCCGGCGTATTTCAGCTTTATCAATATACACCTCCTGCATGTCGGAGAAACTGCAAAAACGGCGCAGCCCGAAAGCTGCGCCGCAGTCAGCGTATGTTGTTGTTCAACAATTAGTTGAGCAGGGAGTGCTCATCGGAAGCGTCGAACAGGTGGATCTTGTTCGGGTCGAGAGCGAGCTTAACAGTATCCTGAGGACGTGCAGTGCATCTCGGAGATACTCTAGCGGTGAGCGGGATACCCTCGCAGGTGAGGTACAGGAATGTCTCAGCACCGAGCATTTCGGTTACGTCAACAGTAGCCTCGATCATACCGGTCTTAGCGGTGGAGAGGAACATCTCCTCATCGTGAATGTTCTCAGGACGGATACCGAGGATAACTTCCTTGTCTACATAGTACTTCAGACCCTCGTTGTCAGCCTTTGCGGAGGGCAGCTCAACGTAGAACTTGCGGCCTCTGGAGGTCTTGGTGTCCTCAGAACCGAATTCAACGGTGTACTTGCCGTTAGCCATGATGAGCTTAGCAGGAATGAAGTTCATCTGCGGAGAGCCGATGAAGCCTGCAACGAACTTGTTAACAGGGTTCTCATAAAGGTTGATAGGAGAATCGATCTGCTGAATGTAGCCGTCCTTCATAACAACGATTCTGTCACCCATGGTCATAGCCTCTGTCTGGTCATGAGTTACATAGATGAATGTAGTACCCAGCTTCTTGTGGAGCTTGGAGAGCTCGGTTCTCATCTGTGCACGGAGCTTAGCATCCAGGTTGGACAGCGGCTCGTCGAGCAGGAAGACCTGAGGATCACGTACGATAGCACGGCCGAGCGCTACACGCTGTCTCTGACCACCGGACAGAGCCTTCGGCTTTCTGTCGAGCAGGTGGGAGATGTCGAGAATCTTAGCAGCCTCTTCAACGAGCTTCTTGATTTCGTCCTTCGGAACCTTACGGAGCTTCAGACCGAATGCCATGTTATCGAAAACGGACATATGGGGGTACAGAGCGTAGTTCTGGAATACCATCGCGATATCTCTGTCCTTAGGAGCAACGTCGTTAACGAGACGGTCGCCGATGAACATTTCGCCCTCGGAAATCTCCTCAAGACCTGCGATCATACGGAGAGTTGTGGACTTACCGCAGCCGGAAGGGCCTACGAGTACGATGAACTCCTTGTCCTTGATATTCATTGTGAAATCGGAAACGGCAACAACGCCGCCGGGATAGCGCTTGTATATGCCTCTGAGTGATAAGCTTGCCATTAGAAATGACCTCCTGAATTACTTAATTATTTTGAACCCTTTTCAGGGAACTATCAGCTTTTCCGCTACTAATATAATACCAAAATACGGCGAAAAAATAAAGAGCCTAAGTCAACAAATATTTTTGAATCCCTTTATGAATAATAACCAAGACCTACAAAACAACCACAAAAAACGGTCTGTTCTGCTAGTGGTATTGCACAAAAAAAGCCCTATTTTGAGCCATTCAAGAAACTTTCATCTCGATTTTTGGAGATTATAACAAAACGCCACAGTTTAATTTGTGCATTACACAACAAAATCTACGGTATTCTTTTCACACAATGGTCATATATTGATATCTGAGGACAAACAGAGACTGCGGACACACAAAATCCAGGCTGAATTTTGTGCAATCCTACAGTAATATGAACGGAGGAACTATGAAGAACGACACGAAACGCTCCCGGCTTCCGCTTGCCGCCGGGCTGATACTATTCGCGGCGGCAGCGCTCTGGGCGCTGACGCGCAGCTTCGGGTGCGGAGCCGATTCGATACCCGGCGCGACCAACAAACAGCGCATAGCCTACATAGAGAGCTTCGGCTGGGATCCCGGATTCACCCACACCGCCGTTGAAAACGTGCGTATCCCCGTGGAATTCGACGACGTTTACGAGGAATACAACGCGCTCCAGCGCAAACAGGGCTTCGACCTGCGGAAGTACCGCGCGCACACCGTCAAGCGCTACACCTACGAGCTTTCCGGTGATACGCCGGTTCCGCTCAACGCGGAACTCCTCGTTGAAAACGGAGCCATCATCGGCGCAGACATCGTTTCCCCCGCGGCGGGAGGGTTCCAGGGCGCCCTCGCGATAGACGAAAACTAAATATTGACAAATCCGGATTTCCGGGGTAAAATATACATATGGTCACCTCTAAAACCCTTGTTTGAGTGAAAATGTGTATAGCACACCGACTGCTTCTTCAAACCTCCTCGTAAGGCATACAGCCTTA
>JABLTM010112747.1_pt1 | contig 10493 bp, 12 predicted proteins | sample 7160121 | NCBI WGS metagenome assembly JABLTM01 (sample SAMN14651224, study PRJNA627086) | human gut metagenome | isolation source: feces | host: Homo sapiens | reverse complement strand
GCCTCCGCGGGGTGTTCCTCCATATTGTGCCGGCCCGGGCATTTCCCCGGTGCCGCGCGGAACTGCAAAAACCGTTTGCCCCTGCAATCGGCCGATAACCGGAACCCTTTGCCGGTCGATTGCAGGCGCAGACTGACAAGGAGAATGATTATGAGCTTCCTCTCTGCGCTACTCAATTCGCTGCCCGGCGCGGCGGCTCAGGGCCTCATCTGGGGCCTGATGGCCATCGGCGTGTACATCACCTTCCGTATTCTGGACGTTGCGGATCTGACCGTCGACGGCTCCATCGCCACCGGCGGCGCGGCCGCCGTCATGCTCATCCGCGCGGGGGTAAACCCGTGGCTGGCCCTGCTGTGCGCGTTTGCCTGCGGTATGCTGGCAGGCTTCGTGACGGGCATGTTCCACACCAAATGCGGCATCCCCGCGATCCTCTCCGGCATTCTGACGCAGCTCGCACTCTACTCCATCAACCTGCGCATCATGGACAGCAAGGCCAATCAGGCCGTCGGCGTGGATAAATATCCGCTGATGGTCTCGCAGCGCTATGTGCGTGAGCTGAGCCTGAAAAATCCGCTTCCGATCCTGCTTCTTTTCACGTTTGCCGTGATCGCGCTTCTGTACTGGTTCTTCGGTACGGAGCGCGGCTGCGCCATCCGTGCCACCGGCGCGAACCAGAATATGGCCCGCGCGCAGGGCATCAACACGAACGCGAACGTCGTTTTCGGCCTCATGCTCTCCAACGGCCTTGTCGCCCTGTCCGGTGCGCTGCTCGCGCAGTTCCAGGGCGCGGCGGATGTGAACATGGGCCGCGGCGCGATCGTCATCGGCCTGGCTGCCGTCATCATTGGCGAGGTCATTTTCAGCAAGCTCTTTACGAACTTCGGCCTCAAGCTGCTGGCCGTGTCGATCGGCGCGGTGATCTACTATTTCGTGCTCCAGATCGTCCTGCAGCTCGGCCTCAACACGAACGACCTCAAGCTCATCACGGCGCTGATCGTCGCGCTGTTCCTGGCCATCCCGTACTGGAAGGGCAAGATGTTCCGCGGCAAGGCAAAAAAGGAGGAAACACACCATGCTTGAACTCATCAATGTGTGCAAGACCTTTAACCCCGGCACCGTCAACGCAAAGACCGCGCTGAACGATCTGAACCTGACTCTCAACGACGGCGATTTCGTCACCGTCATCGGCGGCAACGGCGCGGGCAAGTCGACCATGCTGAACGCCATCGCGGGCTCCTTCCAGATCGACAGCGGTAAGATCGTCATCGACGGCACCGACGTCACCGGCCTGCCGGAGCATAAGCGCGCGGCCTTCCTCGGCCGTGTGTTCCAGGACCCGATGATGGGCACCGCGCCCACCATGCAGATCGAGGAGAACCTGGCCCTTGCCGCCCGCCGCGGGCAGCACCGCGGCCTCCGCTGGGGCATCACAAAGGCTGAACATGCCGAATACCAGAAGCGGCTGCACGCGCTGGATCTTGGCCTCGAGGACCGGATGACCGCGAAGGTCGGCCTGCTCTCCGGCGGCCAGCGGCAGGCGCTGACGCTTTTGATGGCGGCCCTGCAGCAGCCGAAGCTGCTGCTGCTCGACGAGCATACCGCGGCCCTCGACCCGCGCACGGCGGCCAAGGTCCTCGACCTGTCCGACCGCATCGTGCAGGAGCACGGGCTGACCACGCTCATGATCACCCACAACATGAAAGACGCCATCGCGCACGGCAACCGCCTTATCATGATGGACGCCGGTCAGGTCGTGGTGGATGTGTCCGGCGAGGAAAAGAAGAAGCTGACCGTGCCGGATCTGCTCGCCATGTTCTCCCGCGCCAGCGGCAGCGATGAGGCGAACGACAAAATGCTCCTTTCCTGAATCCGTTTTCAGGCCCCGGGACCGCAGTCCCGGGGCTTTTTCCGAAAAATCAAAAAACCTTCAGCAAAGGGGCTTGACATTCCGCCGGATATCCCGTATAATGCATCGGACACAAAAAAGGAGGAAACGACCATGCGCTATCTGCTTCAAAACGCACAGATCCTCTCCTCGGGCGGCGTATTTCGCGCCGCGGACGTTTTGCTTTCGGGCGGAAGAATTGTTTCCATTGGGGATCGTATTTCCTGTCCCGCAGATGCTGTTTCCATTGATCTTCATAAGGCTGTCTTATTTCCCGGTTTCGTTGATGTGCATGTACATCTTCGTGAACCGGGATTTTCTTATAAAGAGACGATCCGGACCGGCACGCTTGCCGCGGCCCACGGCGGCTTCGCCCACGTCGCGGCCATGCCGAATCTCGACCCCGTGCCGGACTGCGCTGCCGCGCTGGCCGTGCAGCGCGCGATCATCGAAAAAGACGCGCTCGTCCACGTCCATCCCTACGGCGCCATCTCCGTCGGTGAGAAAGGGGAGCGGCTCGCGGATCTTGAAGGGCTCGCGCCAGGTGTCATCGCGTTTTCCGACGACGGCCGCGGCGTGCAGTCGGAAAGCCTCATGCGCGAGGCCATGATGCAGTGCCGCCGCCTCGGTAAGATCCTTGCCGCGCACTGCGAGGACAACAGCCTCCTGCACGGCGGCTATATCCACGACGGCGCGTATGCCCGCGCCCACGGCCACCGCGGCATCTGCTCCGAGAGCGAGTGGGGGCCGATCGCCCGGGACCTGAAGCTCGCCGAGCAGACCGGCTGCGCCTACCATGTCTGCCACGTCTCCACGAAGGAAAGCGTCGCCCTCATCCGCGCAGCCAAGCGCCGCGGCGTGGACGTCACCTGCGAGACCGCGCCGCATTACCTGACCTTCACCGACGAAGACCTGCAGGAGGACGGCCGGTTCAAGATGAACCCGCCCCTGCGCGCGCGGGAAGACCGCGACGCGCTGATCGAGGGCCTGCTCGACGGGACGATCGACATGCTGGTGACCGACCACGCCCCGCACAGCCGGGAAGAAAAGGCCCGGGGGCTGGAAAAGAGCGCCATGGGCGTCGTCGGGCTCGAGACGTCGTTTGCCGCAAGCTACACGGCGCTGGTCCAGACCGGCATCCTGCCGCTTGAAAAACTCGTCGACCTGATGCACGGCGCGCCGATGCGCCGCTTCGGCTGCGGCACAGAGCTGGCCGAGGGCCAGCCCGCCGACCTGACGGCCTTTGATCTGACCAAAACCTACACCGTCGACCCCGAAACGTTCCTGACCATGGGTCGGGCCACACCGTTTGCCGGGTGCGCACTGACGGGCGTGTGCAAGCTCACGATGATCGGCGGAGAACCCGTCTGGAAGGAGGAAACGCTTTGAAAGAAGTCCTGTTTACCATCACGGAGAACCGGCCGCTTGCCCCGCAGGTCTATGCCCTGCGCCTTTGCGGCGACACCTCGGCCATCACCGCGCCGGGGCAGTTTCTGGAGCTGCAGCTGCCGGGCTTTTTCCTGCGCCGCCCGCTGTCCGTCTGCGACTGGGATGATGCCGGCGTGACCATCCTCTACAAGGTCGTCGGCAAAGGCACCGACTGGCTCTCGCAGTGCCGGCCGGGGCAGACGCTCGGGGCGCTGACGGGCCTTGGCAACGGCTTTGACGTCGCCGCCTGCGGCGAGACCACGCTGCTCATCGGCGGCGGGATCGGCGTGCCGCCGATGTACGGCCTTGCCCGCCGCCTGCTCGCGGCAGGGAAGACGCCCAACGCCATCCTTGGCTTCAACACCGCGCAGGAGCGGTTTTACGAAGAAGAATTCCGCGCCCTCGGCGTGCAGACCGTCGTCACGACGGCGGACGGCAGCTATGGCGTGCGCGGCTTTGTGACCGATGCTCTGCCGGAAGTCTACGATACCTTCTGCGCCTGCGGGCCGTTGCCGATGCTGCGCGCGCTCTGCCGCGCAGCGGACAAGCCGGGCTTTCTCAGCCTGGAGGCCCGGATGGGCTGCGGCTTCGGCGCCTGCATGGGCTGCACGATCGAAACGCTGAACGGCCCGAAGCGCGTCTGCCGCGAGGGCCCGGTATTCAGAAAGGAGGAGCTGCTATGGTAACGACGAGCGTCACGCTCTGCGGCCGGGAGCTGGAAAATCCCATCATCCCCGCCAGCGGCACCTTCGGCTACGGATATGAGTTCGCGGAGCTCTACGATATCAACTGCCTCGGCACATTTTCCTTCAAGGGCACGACCCTGCACCCGCGCACCGGCAACGCGCAGCCGCGCATCGCGGAAGCGCCGGGCGGGATGCTCAACGCCGTCGGCCTGCAGAATCCCGGCGTCGACGCGGTGATCGCCGAGGAGCTGCCGAAGCTGCAGCGTGTCTTCCAAAAGCCGGTCATGGCCAACGTCAGCGGCTTTTCCATCGAGGAATACGTCGAGGTCTGCCGGAGGCTGGACGCATGCGGGCAGGTCGGCTGGCTGGAGGTCAATATCTCCTGCCCGAACGTACACGGCGGCGGCATGAGCTTCGGCACCGACCCGAAGGCCGCCGCAGCCGTGACCCGGGCCGTGAAGGACGCAGTCCAGAAGCCCGTGATCGTCAAGCTCTCGCCCAACGTCACGAGCATCGCCGACATCGCGAAGGCCTGCGAGGACGCGGGCGCCGACGCGGTCAGCCTCATCAACACGGTGCTTGGCATGCGCATCGACCTGCGCGGCAAGAAGCCGCTGCTGGCCAATAAGACCGGCGGCATGTCCGGCCCGGCCATCTTCCCGCTGGCGGTGCGGATGATCTGGCAGGTCTATGAGGCCGTCCGTATCCCCATCATCGGCATGGGCGGCGTCCGAACGGCGGAGGACGTGCTCGAGCTTATGCTCGCCGGCGCGACGGCGGTCGAGGTCGGCGCGGCCAATCTGGTCGATCCCTTTGCCTGCCGCGATCTGGTAAACGATCTGCCGCGGGTCATGGAACAATATCACATACAAAATCTGAACGATATCATAGGAGGCGCACATCATGGGTAAAGACGTCATCATCGCCCTGGACTTTGACAGCAAGGAGAAAACGCTCGCGTTTCTCGACCGCTTCACCGGCAAAAAGCCGTTCGTGAAGATCGGCATGGAGCTGTTCTACGCCGAGGGCCCGTCCATCGTCCGCGAGATCAAGGCCAGAGGCCACCAGATTTTCCTCGATCTCAAGCTGCACGACATCCCCAACACCGTCAAAAAGGCCATGGCCGTCCTGTCCTCGCTGGACGTGGATATGGTGAACCTCCACGCGGCAGGCACCCGCGCCATGATGACCGCCGCGCTCGAGGGCCTGACCCGCGCTGACGGCACGCGCCCGCTGCTCATCGCCGTCACGCAGCTGACCTCCACCAGCCAGCAGAGCATGGAAGAGGAGATCGGCATCCACGCGCCGCTGGCCGACGTCGTCATCGACTACGCGAAAAACGCGCAGGCCGCAGGGCTTGACGGCGTGGTCTGCTCGCCGCTCGAGGCAGGGAAGATCCACGAGGCCTGCTCCGGCAGCTTCGTGACCGTCACGCCGGGCATCCGCTTCGCCGACGCGAAGACGGACGATCAGGTCCGCATCACCACCCCCGAAAAGGCCAGAGCCATCGGCTCGGATTATATCGTTGTCGGCCGCCCCATCACGCAGGCTGCCGACCCCGTCGCAGCCTACCAGCGCTGCCTGCAGGAATTCGTCGGATAACAGAAAGGAGCAGACTATGGAATCTACCGCACGCCGCATCGCAGAGGATCTGCTGTCGATCCGCGCCGTATTCTTCCGGCCGGACGAGCCGTTCACCTGGGCCAGCGGCATCAAAAGTCCCGTCTATTGTGACAACCGCCTCATCCTGACCGCCCCGGACGTCCGCACCGAGGTGGAGACCGCCCTCATGCAGACCATCCGCCGCGAATACCCGGACGCGGAGATCCTCATGGGCACCAGCACCGCCGGGATCGCGCATGCCGCCATCACCGCGCAGATGATGGGCCTGCCTATGGGCTACGTCCGCTCGTCGAGCAAGGACCACGGCCGCCAGAACCAGATCGAAGGGCGGCTGGAAAAAGGCCAGAAGGTCGTCGTGGTGGAGGATCTGATCTCCACGGGCGGCAGTGTCCTTGAGGTCGTGAACGTGCTGCGGGGGGCCGGCGCGGAGGTGCTCGGCATCGTGAGCATCTTCACCTACGGCATGAAAAAGGGCCTGGAGCGGCTGGCCGCCGCCAAAGTCAAAAATGTCAGCCTGACGAACTTCGACGTGATCGCGCAGGTCGCCGCCGAACAGAAGTATATCAAACCCGAGGACGTCGCCCGGCTCCTGCAGTTCCGGAATGACCCCTCGGACGAATCTTGGATTGGAGGAACAAACTGATATGAACCACCTGATCGACATTCTGCAGCTCAGCACCCAGGAGATCGACGAACTGGTCGCCAAGGCCAACGACATCATCGCCCGCCCGGAGGCCTATGCCCACAAGTGCGACGGCAAGATCCTCGCCACGCTGTTCTTTGAGCCCTCCACCCGGACGCGCCTGAGCTTCGAGTCCGCCATGCTCTCGCTCGGCGGCAAGGTCCTCGGTTTCTCGTCCGCCAGCAGCTCGTCTGCGTCGAAGGGCGAGAGCGTCTCCGATACCATCCGCACCGTCAGCTGCTATTCCGACATCATCGCCATGCGCCACCCGAAAGAGGGCGCGCCGCTCGTCGCCTCCATGCACTCCGAGGTCCCCGTCATCAACGCCGGTGACGGCGGCCACAACCACCCGACGCAGACGCTCACGGACCTGCTCACCATTCAGCGCGAGAAGGGGAGATTCAACGACCTGACCGTGGGCTTCTGCGGCGACCTCAAGTTTGGCCGCACCGTCCACTCGCTCATCAGCGCGCTCAGCCGTTACACCGGCATCAAGATCGTGCTCATCTCCCCGGAAGAGCTGAAGCTGCCGAGCTACGTCAAGAACGAAGCACTCAAGAAGCACAACATCCCCTATGAGCAGACCACAGACCTCGAGGCCGTCATGCCGCAGCTCGATATCCTGTACATGACCCGCGTGCAGCGCGAGCGCTTCTTCAACGAAGAGGACTACCTGCGTCTGAAAGACAGCTACATCCTCACCCCGGAAAAGCTCCGGACGGCGAAGCCGGATCTGTGCATCCTGCACCCGCTGCCCCGCGTCAACGAGATCTCCGTCGCCGTCGACGACGACCCCAGAGCCTGCTACTTCAAGCAGGTCAAAAACGGCCGCTACATCCGCATGGCGCTGATCCTCAAGCTGCTTGGTATTGAATAAGGGAGGGCTACCACATGATTATTGATGCGATTTCCAACGGTATTGTCATTGACCATATCTCCGCCGGCAAGGCGATGTACCTGTACAACATCCTCGGCCTCGACCAGCTCGACTGCTCCGTGGCGCTGCTCAAAAACGTCGTCAGCAGCAAGCTCGGCCGCAAGGATATCATCAAGATCGACCGCATCCTGGACCTCGACTGGGACGTGATCGGCTACGTCGACCCCGGCATCACCGTCAACATCATCAAGGACGGCCAGCGCGTGGAAAAGCGCCAGCTGAAGCTGCCGGAGCGGATCCGGAACGTCATCCGCTGCAAAAACCCGCGCTGCATCACCTCCGTCGAGCAGGAACTGCCGCAGATCTTCACGCTCACCGACCGTGAAAAGCGCACCTACCGCTGCCTCTACTGTGAGACCAAAGCCGAGCGGCAGTAAATAGAAGAAAGAAAAAGCAGAGGGGGCAGCCCCTCTGCTTTTTTGCGCCCGCCGCTTCAGACCTCCTGCGTGTAGCCCTGCAGCGCTTGCTGCAGGGCAGCGAGCGCCTTTTTTTCGATGCGGGAGACATAGGAGCGGCTGATGCCGCATTTCGCCGCGATCTCCCGCTGCGTGAGCGGCGTGCGGTCGCCAAGGCCGTAGCGCAGGGTGATGACCATCCGCTCCCGCGGCGACAGCACTGTGTCCATGACCTCGTAGAGCTTCCGGTAGGTCTGCCGTGCGCTGAGATCCTCGAACAGATCCTCATCCGAGCACAGCACATCCATCAGCGACAGCGCGTTCCCGTCCTTCCCGGTCTCAATGCAGTCCGAAAGCGAAACATCCCCCGCCGTCTTCCGCATCGACCGAAAATACATGAGGATCTCATTTTCTACACATCTGGCGGCGTAGGTGGCGAGGCGGGCGCCTTTGGCGGCGTCGAAGGTGGAGATGCCTTTGATGAGGCCGATGGTGCCGATGGAGATCAGGTCTTCCTGATCGGCGGACTGAGAATAGTATTTTTTCATGATGTGCGCGACGAGGCGGAGGTTGCGTTCGATGAGAATGTTGCGGGCTTCCAGATCGCCTGCTGCGCTGCGCTGCAGGTACATGCGCTCCTCCTCGGCGGTCAGCGGCTTCGGAAAGGAGCCGCCGCCCGAAATGCGCAGGGATGTGAGCATACTGCTGAGCATCAGCCATACTGCTGCGGAAAGCATAAGCTTTCACCTCCAGAGAAAGCCTATGTCCGACCGGCAAGTCCAGATTCCCGTTTACAAGAAATAAGAATTCTGTTATTCTGGAAAAAAGACTTGACTGTAAAGCCGCTTGATACGCTACAGTGACGGCAGGAGGGATGCATATGACCATTCGTGAGATCGAAGCGCTGTCCGGCATGACGCGCGCGAACATCCGTTTTTATGAATCCGAAGGACTGCTCACGCCGAACCGCATGGAAAACGGCTACCGCGATTATACAAGATCCGACCTTGACACGCTGCATAAGATCCGGCTGCTGCGCGCGCTGGGGCTTGGGATCGACGAGATCCGGAAGCTCTCGGCAGGGGAGACGGCGCTGGGCGAAGCGCTTGAAAGCCGCCTGTCTGCGATGCAGACCGAGCAGCGGACGCTCGTGCGTGCAGAGGAGGTCGCACGCGCGATGCTGCGGGCGCACGCGGACTATGCGACGTTAGACACCGGGCGCTATCTTGCGGCGCTGGAAGCCGGCGCGCAGACAGCCGTGCAGCAGGATGTGCAGCCGAAGCTGCATGTACCCTGGCGGCGGTTTTTCGCGCGGATGATCGATCTGCTTCTGTACGATCTGACGTGGATGGTAATCCTGACGTCTGCCGGTCTGTGCGCGGCGGGAAATCGCGGCGTGACGCTGTTAAATGATTTTCTGGCACTTCTGACCATGCTCCTGCTCGAGCCGCTGTTGCTGCAAAAAACCGGCACAACGCTTGGCAAGTGGCTGCTCGGCCTGTCAGTCCGGAATCTCAGCGGCGCAAAGCTGCGCTATTCCGAGGGGCTGGACCGAACAGCGCGGCTCATCTGGCGCGGCTTGGGCGCGGGGATCCCCATTTACTGCTGGGTGCGCCTGTATAAGAGCTGCTGCGCGGAAAAGAAGGAAGAACCACTTGACTGGGAAGGGGAGTCTGAGCAGATGGCAAAGCCGTTTGGCTGGAAGCGCGGACTTGCCGCGATCCTGGCGGCGGCAGTCATGCTTGCCGCGGGCGTCTGCGGCTCCCTCGCGGCCATCGGCCCGCGCTATTGCGGTGAGATCACCATCGCGCAGTTCGCGGCTAACTTTAACCGCAGCGCATCCCAGCTCAGCACGCAGAATGCAGGAAAATTGACCAGGGACGGAGTCTGGACGAGCAGGGACACAGACACGTTTCTTTTGATGAATGTACCGCCGTTCGGCTATGAGACGGATGAAAACGGGAGGCTGCAAAGCGTTTGCATCGAGGCCGACGGCGGCGCTGCATTCGGTGCCCGGCCGACCGGACTGATACAGCTGGCACTGTATGCTTTCGCGGGCGCGCAGAAGGGACATATCTGCTTCAACCGCGCAATCATGGACGTGACGAAACGGCTGAAAGCGCAGCCGCAGGAGGCATTCAGCACCGTCGTGGACGGCGTAGCGGTCGATTATCAGTACCGCGCCGAGGGGAACTGGTACCGGCTGACGATGACAAAAACAGGGGTTGACAAATAGAGACTATCGTGATAGTCTGTACATAGACGATTGCAATAGTCTGAAAGGAGGACACCCGATGAAGCTGTTTGATTCGGAGTGGAAGGTCATGGAGGTTTTGTGGCAGGACGGCGATACCACGGCGAAGGAGCTCTCGCTGCGGCTGGCCGGTTCCGCCGGGTGGAACAAGAACACGACCTACACTGTCATCAAGAAATGCGTGGAAAAGGGCGCCATCGAGCGGCGCGAGCCGAATTTCCTCTGCCATGCCTGCATCACGAAGGAGGCGGCGCAGCAGGAGGAGGCGGATACGCTGCTCGATAAGGTCTTCGGCGGCTCGGCGGAGCTGCTGTTCGCGTCGGTCCTGAGCGGGCGGAAGCTCAAGAAAGAGGAGCTGGAACGCCTGCGTGCGCTGGTGGAGGCGCAGGAGGGATGAGCGGGTTCCAAGCTGCGGCGGTGAGCGGCAGTGTGATGATCCTCGTGATCGCGCTGCTGCGGTTGACCGCCGGAAAACGGTTGCCGCGGGCGCTGTTTCCGGCGCTGTGGTGCGCGGCGGCGTTTCGGCTGCTGCTGCCGGTGCGGCTGCCGTCCGCGCTGAGCGTCTGGAATCTGACCGCAGGTGAAAGCCGTGCGGCCCGGACG
>JABLTM010095197.1_pt1 | contig 10493 bp, 7 predicted proteins | sample 7160121 | NCBI WGS metagenome assembly JABLTM01 (sample SAMN14651224, study PRJNA627086) | human gut metagenome | isolation source: feces | host: Homo sapiens | reverse complement strand
GGTCGAAAATGACGCCCAGCGTCTCTCTCTCCTGCCCCAGCCGAATCATTGTCTTCACAAAATTGTCAAGTTTGTACCGGCTTCCGGTGCAGCCAGCCGTATGTTTAAGAATATGTTTGAGTTCTTAGGGGCGGACTATGACAAACCGACGACGGATTTCGAGAAGAAGTTCTTCGACCATATCCATGACTTTGCATTCTATAACGACCTGAATGCGGCTTGCATGGACAATACGGGCAAGAACATCGATGCTTTGTTGTCGGAACAGAACTACAAAGCCATTGTATCCAATCTGCTGGAAGCTGCAGGATTGAACTACGGTGCCCTGCCGAAGGGACTGCTTAAGTTCCACCGTTATGCCGACGGCGTACGTACACCGCTGGAAGAACATCTGGTAGAAGGTGCGTTGTATGCAGCCGGAAAGACAGGTAAAGTGAACATACATTTCACAGTGTCTACCGAACACCGGGCTTTGTTTGAAAAACTGGTGGCTGCCAAGGTGGGTGAATACGAAGCCAAATACGGCGCGAAATACCATATCAGTTTTTCCGAACAGAAACCGAGCACAGATACGGTGGCAGCCGATATGGAAAACAAACCTTTCCGCGACAAAGACGGCAAGCTGTTGTTCCGTCCGGGTGGTCACGGGGCTTTGATCGAGAACCTGAACGATCTGGATGCCGATATCGTATTCATCAAGAACATCGACAACGTGGTGCCCGACCGTTTGAAGGCAGATACCGTGATTTACAAGAAATTGCTGGCCGGTGTACTTGTCACTTTGCAGAAGCAGGCTTTCGAATACCTGGAACTGCTGGACAGCGGCCACTACAGTCACGAACAGCTGGAAACGATTATCCGTTTCGTACAGCAGCAGTTGCGTTGCCGCAGGACAGACCTGAAAGAACTGGAGGATGCCGACTTGGTTATCTATCTGCGCAAGAAACTGAACCGTCCGATGCGTGTGTGTGGTATGGTGAAGAATGTGGGCGAACCGGGCGGTGGTCCGTTCCTGGCTTATAATCCGGATGGAACCATCTCTCTCCAGATTCTGGAAAGCTCACAGATTGATATGAACGACCCGGAAAAGAAAGCGATGTTCGAAAAAGGTACGCACTTCAATCCGGTGGATTTGGTATGTGCCATCCGCGATTACAAAGGCCGCAAGTTCAACTTGCTGGAACATGTGGACAAGGCTACCGGTTTCATCTCTTACAAGTCGAAGAACGGAAAGGACTTGAAAGCCCTCGAATTGCCAGGATTGTGGAACGGTTCTATGAGCGACTGGAATACCGTGTTCGTAGAAGTACCGTTGAGCACGTTCAATCCGGTAAAGACCGTGAACGATTTGCTGCGTGAACAGCATCAATAAATTGAGATAGACCGATTGAATCATAAAAAAGTCCGCTTGTCTGCATCAGACGGGCGGACTTTTTTGTCTTCATGTATACCGATTCTCTATTTTTACTGTGCCTTTTCATTTTGTTGCGACAGCTTTTCCCGGTATTCTTTGGGAGAGATACCCAGGTTTCTTTTCACATATTTGCCGAAGAACGACAGTGTGGCGAAATTCAGTTCGTTGGCAATTTCCTTGATGCTTTTGTCAGGACATTTCAGCAGATATTCCACATCCTTCATGACATAGCTGGTAATCAGGTCGGAAGCTGTTTCTCCGGAATTTTCCTTGCAGATGGCCGACAAGTATTTGGCCGTGACGAACAATCGGCTGGCATAGTAGCTTACGGAGCGTTCTTTGGGGTAGGACGAAACCAGCAGTTCGATGAAGGCATTGAACAAATTACTGGAGGAATTGAAGCTGGTGGGACGCAACTGGATATATTTTTCCAGGGCATCCTGAAACTCATAAATGAATGCTTGCAGGAGGGAGTTGATGAGTTCTCTCTGGTGACGGTGGGGCGTTCCTGTCAGTTTGGAGTAGAGCAGGTGGTAGTATTGACAAAAAAGCTGGCTTTCCTCTTCGTTGAGCGGAATGATGGGGTGCTGGTCCAGATACAGCCTCGAACACCAGTTGCTTGTGGATGCCGACAAGATGAAGACACGTTTGGCATATTCTGGTGAAAGGCAAAATCCACAGCACTCAAAATCATCACCTATTGTGCCGTGCTTGAGCAGAGTCTGCGGATGGCAAATCATCAGGTCATTCGGACCGATGTCGTAAGAGTTGTTGTTGAGAGATAAAGATGCTTTTCCTTTCAGGCATAAAATAACTAGGAAGAAGTCTGCCTTTATAGTGTTTTGTTCTATGGCGTCAATCTTATTAACCTGATTATGTATGATAACTTGTTCATCCTTGTAAGTTGCCACCTTTTCTATAATCTCGGTACTTGACATCCTGATAAGTTCTATTTCCTTCTCCATAAATCTAATAAATCTAGTTCGATTACAAATGAACTGAATGTTTTTTAATAATCGGTGTTCTATTTTTCTTTATGAGTGTTCTATAAGTGAAATTGATGCAACGAATGGAAAAATAGGACACTTCCAAGGTGTTCTATATATCCTGTGTTTCATGTAATGGTCTTTTCTTTGCGCTCACAAATCGTAGACATACTAAACATGATAAGATTTATGAAAGAATTTCATTGGATGGCCATTGGTTTATTTTTGGTCATGATGTCAGGATGCGGAAGCAGAGAGCAAGCTTCGCAGCAGGTAGACCCTGTAAAGGTAAAGGTCATGACCGTAGTGTCATCAGTACGGAACGAGACCGTCCGTTTTTCGGGCACGGTGCAAGAAGAAAACGGAAGTGCGTTGAGCTTTCCGCTGATGGGAAGAGTGAAGTCGGTACAGGTGGATTTGGGAAGCCGGGTGCGGCAGGGGCAGTTGCTGGCTACACTGGACGAAGCGTCCGTAGAAAGCACGTATCAGGCGGCAAAGGCGGCTTTGAAGCAGGCGGAAGATGCCTACCGGCGAATGAAGGAACTGCATGAAAAAGGGAGTCTGGCCGACATGAAGTGGGTGGAGGTGCAGAGCAAACTCCAGCAGGCCCAGTCCATGGAGGCAGTGGCCCGGAAGAACCTGACAGACTGCCGGCTGGTGGCTCCATTTGCTGGAGTGATTGCCGAAAAGAACCTGGAAGTGGGGCAGAATGTGGTGCCTGGGGTACAGGTCATGAAACTGGTGTCCGACGACCGTCTGAAAGTACGGATTGCCGTACCGGAAACGGAAATCATGCACGTGACGAAAGGTCAGAAAGCAGTGATTGAGGCTCCGGTGCTGAATGGCAGACAGGCAGAAGGAGTAGTGATGGAGAAAGGTGTCCAGGCCAATCCTTTGTCACGGTCGTACGAGGTGAACATTGGTATTCAGACACCGCACACGGGTTTACTCCCCGGTATGGTGACGGAAGTCTGGTTGCAGGATGCCGACAAAAGCCAGGCCTGTGTGTTGCCGGCCAATGTAATCCAATTGGATGAAAACAACCGTTATTTCGTGTGGGTGAAAGGAGCGGACGGAAAAGCTTCCAAACGCGTGGTGACGTGTGGTAAGTTCACGGCAAGCGGAGTAACGGTGGTGGCCGGATTGAGTGAAGGAGAGGAAGTGATTGTGGAAGGCCAGCAGAAAGTGTGTGAAGGCACGCCGTTGGCTATATAATAGGTAAAGCACATGGAAAAGAAACGGAACATAGTAGAGTGGGCCATGCATTATCGCCAGATTGTGATACTGGTGACATGCTGCCTGGTGGCATTCGGCATATACAGTCTGCCGCAAATGCAGAAAAATGAGTTCCCGGATTTTACCATACGTCAGGGAATGGTGATTGCCGTGGCTCCCGGGAACACGGTCAATGAGATGGTGGAACAGGTGACGAAGCCATTGGAAAACTATATCTTTACCTACAAGGAGGTGAAGAAGGAAAAGACTTTTTCGACCACCCGCGACGGAATCGTGTTTGTGCAGGTGGAACTGAATGATGACTTGAACAACAAAGATGAGTTCTGGAGCAAGTTCAAGCACGGAGTGGCCGCGTTCAAGTCGCAGCTGCCTCCGAATGTGCTGGCCGTGCAGGTGATGGATGATTTCGGCGATACTTCGGCACTGCTGATTACCATGGAGAGCAAGGACAAAACCTATCGGGAATTGTCGGACTACATGGATGAACTGGAAAACCGGTTGCGCCGTATTCCCAGTGTGGGACGTCTGACCGTCAGCGGAGAAAGACAGGAACAGATTTCCATTTACCTGGATCCGGAGCGTCTGTCGCATTACGGACTGAACGAGCAGCTCATCGCCGGACAGTTGTTTGCCAAGGGGTTTGTGACCACCGGCGGACGCATACAGACTCCTCAGTATGTCTTGCCGGTACACGTAGAAAAGACGTTCAACACGCTCTATGACGTGCAGCAGCAGATTGTGTACAGTGATCCCTCGGGCAATGTGGTACGCCTGCAGGATGTGGCCCGTGTGGTGAAGGAATACCCTCATGCCGACAGTTACATCAAGAACAACGGCACGAAATGCATTTTGCTGAGTGTGGAGATGAAAAAAGGCAAGAACATCGTGCAGATGGGGGATGACATCAACCAGGTGCTGGAAGAGTTCAAGAAGGAACTGCCTTCGGAAGTCAACATGTACCGCATCACGGACCAGGCGCAGGTGGTGGGCGACAGTGTCAATTCGTTCTTGCGTGAGCTGGTTATCGCCATTGTGGCCGTGGTGATTGTGGTGATGCTGCTGTTGCCGTTACGGGTGGCACTGGTAGCCGCTTCCACCATTCCGATAACCATCTTTATCTCGTTGGGACTCTTTTATGCCTTTGGCATCGAACTGAACACCGTGACGCTGGTAGCCCTGATTGTGACCTTGGGAATGATTGTGGACAATTCCATCGTCATAATCGACAGTTATCTGGAGAAAATCGGAGAGGGGATGTCGCGCTGGCATGCGTCCATTTATAGTGCCACGCATTTCTTTAAATCCATCTTCTCGGCTACGCTGGCCATCAGTATCACGTTCTTCCCCTTCCTGATTGTGATTCCGGGCATGATACACGACTTCCTGCTGAGCTTCCCTTGGTCCATTTCGCTGATTCTGGGCATTTCCTTGGTGGTGGCCATGTTGTTGGTACCGTTCATGCAGTTCTGGTTCATCCGGAAATCGGTGCCTTCGCACAAAAAAGGATTTCTGCAGACCTATTACAACAAACTGTTGGACAAATGTTTTGCGCATCCCTACATCACCCTGATGGGGGGAGTGGCTTCTGTCGTGATAGGTATCTTCCTGATGGGAAAATTGCCGCAGAAACTGATGCCGGTGGCCGACCGTAACCAGTTTGCCGTAGAGATTTATCTGCCTACGGGAACGGCGGTGGAAAAGACCGCGTGGGCGGCCGATACGATGGAACAGGTGTTCCGTAAGGACCCGAGAGTGGTTTCCGTCACTTCGTTTGTGGGCTGTTCTTCACCCCGTTTCCATACGGCATACGCCCCTCAGCTGGGAGGAACCAACTATGCCCAGCTGATTGTGAACACGAAGGGTAACAAGGAAACCGTGGAACTGCTGGATGAATATTCTCCGCGCTACACCGATGCCTTTCCCGACGTGCGGGTAAGGTTCAAGCAAATCAGTTTCAGCCAGGCAGTTTATCCGATTGAACTCCGTCTGAGCGGCGAGAACTTGGATTCATTGAAGACTGTAGCCGGAAAATACCTGAGCCTGTTGCGCCGGATGCCCGAGATACGGCTGGCGCAGACTAATTTCAGTGAGCCGCAGACTTCGGCCAAGGTGGTGCTGAAAGAAGATGAGGCTTCGCGCCTGGGCATCCAGAACGCCCAGCTGGAAACCACGCTGGCCATGCGCTACGGCGACGGACTGAAGGTGGCCAGTGTGTGGGAAGGCGATTATGACATCTCCGTGACATTGAAGAGCGAGAAAGCCGACTGTGCCGGTTTCTCCGATTTGGAAAATGAACTGATTCCGGTGTTGGGAGGTACGCAGGTGCCCTTGCGTCAGGTAGCGGAAGTGGTACCTTCCGTGAAAGACGGACAGCTGGTCCGCCGGAACGGTATCTATACGATTACGGTGATGGCCGATGTGCGTCGTGACGTGAACGTAGCCGCCTTGACGAGTGTAGTGAAAGAGAAAGTGGCAGCTATTCCTCTGCCGGATAAAGTAACGCTGGCCTACGGAGGTGACGACGAGCAGGACAATGAGAATCTTCCTCCCATCATGGGAGCGCTGGCCATTGCTGCTTTCATCATCTTCTTCATTCTGCTGGCCCATTTCCGGCGCATCAGCATTGCCCTGCTGATTTTTGTCAGCATGACGCTCTGCCTTTTCGGAACGGCTGCGGGTGTACTGATTCAGGGAGTGGATTTCGGTATGACCTGTACGTTGGGTATTATCAGTCTGATGGGTATCATCGTGCGTAACGGTATTATTATGATTGACTATGCCGAGGAATTGCGGGCTACGGAGAAACTCTGTGTGCGCGATGCCATTTATCATTCGGCCCGTCGCCGTATGCGGCCTATCTTCCTGACTTCGGCTGCGGCTTCCATGGGAGTCATCCCGATGATATTGGGCAAGAGCGGACTTTGGATGCCGATGGGTACGGTGATTTGCTATGGTACGCTGATTACCATGCTTTTCCTGCTGACGGTGCTTCCGGTGGCTTATCTGGTGATATTCAGGGGAAGCTCTGAAAAACGTGCCCGGCTGGAGGCCTTGGAAAATGCCTGACAAGGCGATTAGGAATCAAGATAAAGAAGAATCATTATGAAAACGAATCGAAACAGAATCATAGCTTTTCTATTGATAGGTGGGGCGTGTGCGAATCTGGCCTTCGGACAGAAAGCCTACACGCTGGATGAATGTATTCAGGCTGCCTTGACAAACAATGTGCGGATGAAGAATGCCCGTAACGAACTGGAAATGGCCCGACAGGACAAGAAGAAGGCGTTTACCAATTATTTTCCGAGTGTCATGGCGGCGGGTACTGGCTTTATGGCGGATAAAGGACTGATGCAGATGGATATGGCTCCGGACATGCACATGTCCATGCTCAAGAACGGAATTGCGGGAGGAGTGAGCGCCTCCCTGCCGCTCTTTACTGGCGGGCAGATTGTGAACGGAAACCAGTTGGCCAAAGTGGGGGTAGAGGTGAAGCGTTTGCAACGGAACCTCTCTGACAATGAAGTGACACTGACCACGGAGCAGTATTTCTGGCGAGTGGTCACTCTGCAGGAGAAACTCAAGACTTTGGGTAAGGTGGAAACGCAGCTGGATCGTATCTTGCGCGATGTGGAGGCCTCGGTGGAGGCAGGCGTGGTGACACGCAACGATTTGTTGCAGGTGCAGCTTCGCCGGAACGAGACCAAAAGCAGCCGCCTGCAACTGGAGAACGCTTTGTCCCTTTCGCGGAACATGCTGGCGCAATATACGGGCCTTGGCTCCGATTCCCTGGCGGTGGCTTTTGCCGTCGACGACCGGCTGCCCTCCTGTCCGGACAGTCTTTACTGCGACCCGGAGTCGGCCTTGGGACTGACCAGTGAATATGCCCTGTTACAACAGAATGTGAAGGCCAGCCGTCTGCAATACAAGATGGAGTTGGGCAAGAATCTGCCTACGGTGGCCATTGGCGGAGGGTATGTGTATCATAACTTCTTGCCGGAAGACCAGCGCTTCTGGGTGGGGTTTGCCACGGTGACCGTGCCTCTGACCGGATGGTGGGGAGGTAGCCATGCCCTCAAGAAGGAGAAGCTCCAGGTGAAGAACACGGAAAACCAGTTGGCCGACCAGGGAGAACTGTTGGTTATCCGCATGAAAAATGCATGGAACGGGGTGAATGAGGCCTACGAGCAGATAAAAATCGCTCGTCTGTCCATTGATCAGGCCACGGAGAACCTGCGTTTGAACACCGATTATTACAAGTCAGGTACTTGTACGATGAGTGATTTGCTTGATGCGCAGACCTTGTTTCAGCAAAGCTGTGACAAATACGTGGAAAGCTATACAAATTATGAGTTGAAGAAACGGGAATATCTGCAAGTCACGGGGCGCCGTTGATTGTTTTTTTTCTTGGTGCAAAAGGCCGTCTGGAAGTACTTCTGGCGGCCTTTCTTTATAAAATATTGCATATTAATTGCATATTAATTTAAAATGAGTTACCTTTGCACCGTGATTCAGAACCAGTGGGAGCGGATGGGACCGCTTGTTTGCGAAGAGGTTCGCCACATAAAATAAAAAATCCTTTGGAGAAGAAAGACTGCCTTCGAGGTCTTTTTTATGTTTCCCATGAGGGAAACGTACGTTTTCCATTTGGGAAACATACGGCTCCGGGAGCGGAAACATACGTTTTCGGGCTGAAAAACATAGAAGGTGGGCAGACGTTTTTCTTATATCATAGGGAGAGTTTGGAGAATAATAAAAGTATGAAAGTGTACGGAGCACATAAGGTCATTCAGCGGAAAGCGGGTACGGCGATGTACCGCCTGCGCCTGTCACGTGCACATTGGTTTAGCGGATTCCTTCACGAAAGTTTGTAAGACAGGAAGTTGCGTCTTCCTGACGTGTGGTAGAAATTGCTTATGAACTTTTAATTTCGAATTTGTTATGTGGAGTATTATCTTGACTGTCCTGGCATGGGTCCTGTTGGGATATGTCCTTCGTACGTGTGATTTTTTGAAGAAAGTGAATCAGACCATTTCAGTCACCATTTGTCTGATGCTGTTTGTATTGGGACTTTCCGTAGGCTATAACCCGTTGATTGTGAAGAATCTGGGCTCGTTTGGCGGACAGGCCCTGCTGCTCAGTGTGGCCGGCATTACGGGAAGCGTGCTACTGGCACGGCTGGTGTATCTGTGGTTTTTCAAGGAAGGAGGTGAGAAATGAAAGGAAGTCTGTTGGTACTGTCCATGTTTTTCATGGGCTGTCTGTTGGGTTACGTGTGGAATGTGTCCGGTTGGGAAATGGGAGATATGCACCAGTTGTCGCTGTATATCCTGTATGCCCTGATGTTTCAGGTAGGTATCAGCATTGGAGGAGGCGAAGATTTCAAGGCGCTGATTCACGGTTTCCGGTGGAAGATGCTGCTGATTCCTTTGGCTACGATTGGAGGAACCTTGCTGTTCTCTGCCTTGGTCAGTGTGCTGCTGACCCGCTGGAGCGTGTTCGACTGCATGGCCATCGGTAGCGGGCTGGGATATTACTCCCTGGCCTCCATTCTGATTGTGGAGCTGAAGGCTCCGGTCATCGGGACGCAGTTGGCCACGGAACTGGCTACTATCGCCCTCTTGACGAATGTCATCCGCGAACTCGTGGCGCTGGTGGGAGCCCCGCTGATTTGCAAGTATTTCGGAAAACTGGCCCCCATTTCGGTGGCCGGGGTGACCTCTGTCGATGTGGCCCTGCCTTCCATCATCCGGGTATCCGGCAAGGAGGTGGTGCCGATAGCCATTTTCCACGGCATCCTGGTAGATATGTCCGTTCCGTTCTTCATCTCTTTGTTCTGCAAGCTGTAAGAACCTGATTCTTGCCCGCCGCGCAAAGAGATGAACAGAACGGGGCAGTCCGTTTAGATGTCCAGCCCCATGATGTAATCGTTCATGTAATACCCTTCGCCGATGGGGAAGTCACCTTCGCGTACCTTCTTCATGCCCATGTGCTCATAAAATCCCAGTGCAGGATTGTGACGGTTCACGTTCAGTTCCATCCGGCAAGGTTCGGGATGAAGTTCCTTGATGCCTTTGATGGCCTGCTCGAACAGTTGCCGTCCGAGTTCGTATTTCTGGAAGTAGGGGAGCACATAAATCTTCTGCAAGTGGAAGAGGTCGGGCCCTTCCTGCTGGATGGACACGTAGCCGGCCGGTTCGCACTCCTCGTAGGCGAGGTAGTAAATGTGGTGCTCCTTCTCCATCTGGTTCTTCAGGCTCTCGGCAGAATACATCCACTCCATCATGTAATCAATTTGTTCCGGGGTCAGAATCTTCTGGTAAGTGACCGGAAAGGTCTGCTTGGCCAGTGCCCGGATAATCTCAATGTCTTCGATTGTCGCTTTTCTGATATTAAACATAGGCGTTTTGTAATAAAATAAGTGTGTTTTCTACAAAAGTACTTTTTCTTTCGATTGCTTTGCTTTTATGGAGATAGAATCTTGTTAAATGTTCTAAAATTATAATACCTTGCAATACATAGTATCTAGATAAAACCTATATTTGTGTCATACAAGATAAATGAGATGAAATGAATGTAGACAATGTAAAATCACAGATGCGCAAAGGGATGCTGGAATACTGCATCCTGCTGCTGTTGCACCGGGAGTCTGCCTATTCTTCCGACATCATCCAGAAGCTGAAGGAGGCCCGGCTGATTGTAGTGGAAGGCACACTCTATCCGTTGCTGACCCGCCTGAAGAACGACGGGCTCCTGTCGTACGAGTGGGTGGAGTCTACCCAGGGGCCTCCCCGCAAGTATTACGGACTGACTCCGGAAGGAGAGAATTGCAGACCTCGCGGACATACGACACAATGTCT
>JABLTM010063693.1_pt1 | contig 10501 bp, 10 predicted proteins | sample 7160121 | NCBI WGS metagenome assembly JABLTM01 (sample SAMN14651224, study PRJNA627086) | human gut metagenome | isolation source: feces | host: Homo sapiens | reverse complement strand
TATTAAATTTAATATTGTTTATAATTAAGCAACTTGAAAATATTATTAATAAAATAACACCTATAAAAGATATAAACCCAAATATTGTATACAGTAACTCTGTAAATAAATTACTACCAGATGAACCACCAAAGACTATATATGTTGCCTGAAATAATATTGGCGTTTGAAGTAACGTAAGTATAAAACTTCCTAAAATACAGTATAGTAACTTAATATTCTTTGAATTATTCATATTTTACCCCCACTTTTTATATTCAAAATAATTAAAATAGCTATAATATTTACTACGTAATCTATTAATAATGCTAACCAAAAGTAGAGGTATATGCCCCTACTTTTTTCATCTGTTAAAATATGTTATAAAATCAACATTAATTTAAAATGTAGCCAACAAATAAAAAAGAATGGCTTTCGCCCTCCTTCCTATTCATAATCATAACTTAAATCTACAAGTTCATTTCCATGATATGTTAAAGTTAATTTTTCAAGTCTATTACTAGCTTGTCTATGATATTCTTTCCAACTACTAGCCCCTAATTTTTGTGTGAATAGTTCCCAACCTTCATTTTCTAGTAACTTTTCAAATTCTTCTGTTGGTATACTATTCATAAAACGTCTTAAATAGTGTTCTTCACTTTGAAATTTAGCATCTCCATAAGCCATTGCATTAATTTGATTTGTATCACTTGTAAAAAGTATTTCTATTCTTATTCTATTTCTTTCCCAATGCTCCCAACTATCTCCATAAGAAGGGTTTGTTCTTCCGTTTACTTCTTCCCAGCCTTCGGCTTTTAGTATTTCTCTTACTTCGTCTAATGGTGAATTTAATAGGCCTAAATAATATTCCTTATCATTCTCTTGTTCTTGTAATAACTCGTATTCATCGTTGTATACTTCATCACCCCAAAGGAAATTTCCAACTATTGCCGTTACCGTTCCTAGTATAAGTAAAGCTCCAATGCTTCCTACTACTAGCTTTTTAGGTAAGTTAAATTTCATTTTTTACTCCCTCCATTTCCTATTCCTCCTATATTTCTATAATTATATTATACAATTTTCACCAATAAAAATATAGATTTCATTTAATTATATACTTTGTGACTTTGTTACATATATTTTTATTTTTGGCTATGTTTTAGCATAATATTGAAATTATATAAATTTTGAAATAATAAAAATCAAGAGTTGTATTGTTCATACAACTCTTGATTTAGTTCGTATTATATAACAATTGCGAAGTTAAATATATTGTATCATTTTCAACACTAGTTTAAAACATAGCCTAATATTTAAATTTTATAATTTCACTTCTTTACATATTTTTATTTTAAGCTTTCTATTTTATTACTCTATAAAAATTCTCTTTTTATTAGTATCTCCTATATATAAATAATTAAATACATTGACAAATAATCTATAGATGTTTATTATTGTATTAAGTACTTAATACAATAATAAGGAGGGATATATGTCTTTTGAATTTGATAATAATAAACCTATATATCTTCAACTAGTAGATATAATCAAACTTAAGATAATATCTAAAGAGCTAAAACCTGGTTCTAAGTTAAGTTCTGTAAGAGATATGGCTCAAGAATTTGGTGTAAATCCTAATACTATGCAACGGGCATTATCTGAACTTGAAAGAGAAAATCTTTTATACAGCCAAAGAACAAGTGGAAGGTTTGTAACTGATAATGAAGATAATATAAATCAACTGCGTGAAGAAGTAGCTAAGGTTGAAATATTATCTCTATACAATATACTTACTAAACTTGGTTACAAAAAAGAAGAGCTAATAGAATTAGTTATAAATAATTTAAAGGAGATGAGTTAATGGACAATATCGTTGAAATTAAAAATGTATATAAAAGTTACTCAAAAAAAGAAGTTATAAGTAATATGAATTTAAATATTCCTAAAGGAAAGATTGTAGGGCTTTTAGGTCCTAATGGAAGTGGTAAAAGTACTTTGATAAAGCTTATAAATGGGTTACTTCAACCTAATAGTGGTGATGTGCTGATAGATGGGATAAAGCCTTCTATAGAAACTAAGCGTATAGTATCATATTTACCAGAGCGAACTTATCTTAATGATTGGATGAAGGTTTCTGATATTTTAAACTTTTTCAATGATTTTTATGATGATTTTGATATAGATAAAGCTATGGATATGGTAAAAAGTCTTAATATAGATATTAATGAAAAGCTTAAGACTATGTCTAAAGGAACTAAGGAAAAAGTTCAATTAATACTTGTTATGTCAAGACATGCAAAGCTTTATATACTAGATGAGCCTATTGGTGGTGTTGACCCTGCTGCTAGAACTTATATCCTTAAAACTATTATTACAAATTATTGTGAAGATAGTACATTATTAATAGCTACTCACTTAATAAGTGAAATAGAAAATATATGTGATGATGTAATTTTTATATCTAATGGTAATATTGTTTTACAAGGTAATGTAGATGAAATTAGAGAAGAAAAAGGAAAGTCTATAGATGCTTTATTTAGGGAGGAATTTAAATGTTAGGTAAGTTATTAAAATATGAATTAAAAGCTACTTCAAGAGTATTTGTACCTCTTTATATAGCAATACTTGTTGTCTCTATAGTAAATGGATTATCATTAAACTTAGAAATATTCAATATTCAAGGCTTAGCAACTATTATACTTATGTGTTTATTTATTTCATTATTTGTTATTACTATAGTTGTTACTATACAAAGATTTAATAAAAACTTACTTAAAGATGAAGGTTACTTAATGTTTACCCTTCCTGTAAGTTCTAAGTATCTTGTTTTATCAAAATATTTAACTTCATTAATATGGACATTTTTAAGTTTTATTGTAGCATTATTATCATTTACTATAATATTTACGATAGCAACTTATGGGGATTTTAATTATAGTTACTTTATAAATGAATTTAATTTATTGTTTTCAAATATATCAAATATACTTGGTACTACTATATTATCTGAATTTTTTAAGATAGTATTATTAATTATTATTAGTTATACTATTTTTATATTTAATGTATACTTATCTCTTTCAATTGGTCAGTTGCCAATATTTAATAGATTTAGAAATATATCTTCATTTATAGGATTTTTAGTTATTAACTTACTTATATCTTATGCTCAAAATATAGTTAGTTTATTTGTAAATGATGCTTCTGTAAATATTGAAGCTATTGATAATATTAATTATGCAATTAATAGTGTAACATCTATTGTTTCTAAAGGTCTTAATATAGCCATAGTAATTAATCTAATTATAATATTAGTATTATTCTTTGCAACAACTTATATATTAGATAAAAAATTGAATTTAGAATAATAAAAAGGATTATAGCTTTGATAAGTTATAATCCCTTTTAATGTAAAATCTTATATTCTTAAATCATCTTAATAATGCCTAATATTTAGACTAATATATAAATATTATTTTCAACTCATAAATAAATCTATTATATCGTCTTTAGATAAATTCTTTAGTGTAGAACTATTATCTAAGTTTCCATTAATAACATCTTCTATAAGCTCTTTTTTAGTTTCTTGTAAGTTTATTACTCTTTCTTCTGCTGTACCTTTTGCTATAAGCTTTATTACATTAACTACATTCTTTTGACCAATTCTATGAGCTCTATCACTTGCTTGATCTTCAACAGCTGGATTCCACCATGGGTCAAAGTGAACTACTATATTTGCACTTGTTAAGTTTAAACCTGTTCCTCCAGCTTTTAAAGATATTAAGAATACTTTATTATTATTTGTATTAAATTCTTCTACTAGCTTTACTCTATCCTTTGCACTAGTTTTACCATCTAAATAGCTATATGATATATTTTCTTCGTTTAATCTTTTACCTATAACTTCTAGTACTTTTGTAAATTGAGAGAATACTAATATTTTCTCATCACTTGAATCATTTATAATGTTAATTAAAACATCTAACTTAGAGTTTTTACCTTGGTAGTTTTTAACCATAAGTTCTGGTGATAAACATAGTTGTCTTAATTTTGTTAAATATGAAAATACAGTTATATTGTCTTGATTATTTTCTTTTATTTTTCTAGTTATAAGGTTTACATATCCTTTATATGCTCTTTTATGTTCTTTTTCTAAGTCTATTATAATTTTTTGCTCTATTTTATCTGGTAATTCTGTTATAACTTCTTTTTTAGTTCTTCTTAATATAAATGGTTTTATAAGATTTTTAAGCTCTATAATATTTTTATCGTTATTTACAAATATACTTTTAAACTTTGATTTATTATATAAGTATCCTGGCATTATAAAGTCAAATATTGACCAAAGTTCCATTAAGTTATTTTCTATAGGTGTTCCAGTTAATGCAAATTTAACTTTAGCATTTACATTTTTTATAGCTTTTGTAATAATTGCGTCTGGATTTTTAATGTTTTGAGCTTCATCTATAATACAATAATCAAAGTTTATATTTTTATATTTATCTATATCATTTTTATAAGTTGTATAAGTAGTTAGTATAACATCGTAGTTATCTATATTATCTAATATCTTTTCTCTTTCACTTTTTGCTGCATGTAAAAGTCCAACTTTTAATGTTGGAGCAAATTTTTCTAATTCATTTTTCCAATTGTATATAAGGGCTGTTGGTGTTATTACTATACTTTTTTTATCTTTATTAGATAGTAAAAAAGCTATTGTTTGTATAGTTTTACCTAGACCCATTTCATCAGCTAGTATTCCTCCAAACTGATAATCTGATAAAGTTTTAAAGAACTCAAATCCACTTACTTGATAATCTCTAAGAGTTGCATTTAAATCTTTTGGGACTTCATAGTTTTTACTTTTAACTTTATCAAATTTCTTAACTACATTAGATACATATTTACTACCATTTACAAAGCTTAAGTCTTCATCTTCTATAAGTTTTTCTAAGTATATAGCTTTGTTATTTGGTATTTTCATATTATCAAAGTCATTGTATATATTTAATATATCTATTAATTTAAATGCTTGTTCTAAGTCATTATCTTTTAAGTCTAAATAAGCTCCATTTTTCATTCTATACAATCTATTATTATTTTTATATGAGCTAAATATTTCTCTATATTCATTTGAATCTACTCCCTCTATATTTAGCTTCATACTCATGTATCCATTTCTTGATTGAGATATATCCAGAGTTATATTAGGATTTATAGTTATATTTTCGTCTATATATTCGTCATTAGTTTCTTTATTTAAATTCTCTAATCCATTTAATACTGTAGCTACTATATGGCTACATATTTGAGGTTTAGTATTTGATAGTAAACTGTGACAATCACAACTCATATTTGATATTACTCTTGTTTTTGTGTTTATACTTATTATTGCTGTGTAGTTGTTTCTATGATTTTCATCTATTACAGTTGCATAAAAAGTTATATTATCACCATCTACTTTTGAATAATCATTTATAACTAAATTTCTTTTAAAGAAAGAAAATCCTGTATTAAATTTATTTTTATCTGTATGAGATCTTATTATTTCTTCTATTAAATTTGAGTACATTTTTAATGTCCTTTCATTTTTAGCGTTAATCTCTATTATACTCATAATTTTAATATTTAGATAGATATAAAATTATAAAACTTATTTTATTAGGTTTTAAAGTTAAATTATATGATATTTTAAATAAGATTAATAAATTTAAATAAATAAAAACACTTATAGATAAAAGGTTTCCTTTTAAATATAAGTGTTTTATTAATATTAGTTAGATGACTTAACTAACATTCCTGCAATTTTTTTACCTAACTCTAAACACTCTGTGCAATCATCTTCTAATGCTTCGCGTATTATAAGACCATCAAATATTACATCACAACCATACTCTTCCATTCTGCTCATCCAGTCTCTCATCCATTCACCATCTCCCCAATCGTAAGAGCCAAACAGTACTGCTTTTTTCCCTGATACCTTGCTTGATATACTTTCTATAAATGGTTCAAATTCACTTTCTTCTAGCATTTCTGCTCCCATAGCTGGGCACCCTAATATTATTATGTCTTCATCATTAAATATATCTGAATTAGCATGAGATACGTCTATTACTTGAGCTTCTACTCCATTTTCTTTTATCCCTTGTGCTATTAAATTTGCCATTTTTTCAGTGTTACCTGACCCTGACCAATATACTATTTTCATTCCTTTTCCTCCATATTATTTAATATATTTATCAATTAATTGATAATAATTATCACTATCGTTAATTAAATAATATATTATTTTTTTATCAATGTCAACTAAAATATGTAAAAAAGGCTAGAGATAAGTTTTATACAAAATCTTATTTCTAGCCTTTTTATTTTATATTAACTATTTAACCATAGCGTTATATTCTTCTTCGTTCTTAGGAACTGTTATTTCTTTATTCTTTAACTTTGTAATTGTTTCTTCAACTAAATCTAATATATCTTGAGAAACTAAGTTTTTAGTAGTATCAGGTACTCCTACTGCATTTTCTTCTAATCCATAAGTTGTAGTTGTTCCACCTTCGAATGTTCCATTTACATATGATTTAACTGTTTCAAATACACCTGCATCAACTCTTTTTATAGCTGAAGTTAATACATTTTCTGGTGCTAAATCACTTTGGTCTCTATCAACACCTATTGCATATTTACCATTTTCCTTAGCTGCTTCTATAGCACCTGTTCCAACGTCTCCACCGCAAGTGAATACTATGTCTGCACCGTTTGAGTACATTTGGTTAGCTATAGCTTTACCTTTTGCTTGATCTGTAAATGAGTTTGCATATTGAGATTGAACTTTAGCATCTGGGTTAGCTGCTTTTACTCCTGCCATAAATCCATATTTAAAAGTATCTATAACTGGTAATTCCATACCACCTATAAATCCTACGTTATTTGTTTTAGTAGTTTTACCTGCTATTAAACCTGCTAAGTATGCTGATTCTTCAGCTTTAAATAATATACTCTTTACATTGCTAGCATCTTTTAATTCTTTATCAACTAATACAAAGTTTTGTTCTGGATATAATTCAGCACCTTCTTTTATTGCATCAGCTAATTTCATACCTACTCCAAGTATTAAGTCTACGTTTTCATCAACTAATGTTTCTATATTTGTTGCATAGTCTGAATCTTGCTTTGATTCTAAGTATTTAACTTCTATACCTAATTCTTTTTCAGCTCTTTGAAGTCCTTCCCATGCACTTTGGTTGAAACTTTGGTCGTTTACTCCTGCTACGTCAGTTATCATTGCTACAGTTATTTTATCATCTTTTGCACTTTCTTTACTTCCTGAGCATCCTACTAATAATGATGCTGATACTACTGTTGCCATTGCTAATGTTGCTAATTTTTTAAATGTCATCTTCTTAACCTCCACATATGATGTATTCCAAAGTTAAAAGATATTTGCAATAAAAAATCCTTTTACCTAAAGAGATAAAAGGATAGTCGTTCATTTATACTTTAAACTATTCAAATATCTTTTTAGTCTCTCTGGACCAAATTAAAGTTTTTCTTGTTTTTCTTATTATTACATTTTTTTGTAAAACTGTCAATAAATTTTAAAATATTTTTTTAAAATTTATTTAACTAATATAATAGCTGACATATTTTAAAAGTATTCCCAGTAAATAATAACACTTAATATAGCAGATACTAATGTGTATAATATTCATATTATAATTGGTGTATTTATATGAAACTTTGTAAAATGTGAACTATTTCTAGATTTTGCTGTCAAGTAAGAATTTAATTGAAATGTCTGTCATATCAGATATTAATCCTCCCTCGCTAGAGAAAAATCCAACTAGTACGGATGATGTTAAGCCTACACAAAAGGATAGTTCTATAAATTCTAAACTAAATATTTTAGATGAAATTATATTTATTAGAATTAAAATTAAAAGAGTTACTATTGAGTATATAAATTTTTTCATTTACTACCTCCTAAATTATAACCTTTACTTAGATATTAGATACTCTAAAGTGGTAATTCAATATAAACAATGCCTTTATACCAGATTAAAATGTACTGATATAAAGGCATTTATATTTTGTATATTATAATTTCACTTTACCTTCTAGTTTTAGTAAAGCCTCATTCATTCTCTTTATTTTAGTTTCTTCCTTTTTAGCTGATGTTATCCAAGTTATATACTTTTTCTTTTGAGAGTATGATAGACGGTCATAAAACTCTTTCGCATTATTGTTTTTGTTAAGCATACTTTCAAATTCTATAGGTATTTCAACAATACGCTCTTCTTCATCTTTTTCTATCTCTACAGATACAGTATCTCCTATACCTTTACCTATTTTCTTTCTTATTTCCTTTGTAAGCCCTATCATAAAGCATGGCATACCCATTCTTACTATAGAACCTCTATAATCTACATTATCAAATTTAGCCTTTACCTTTACTCTTTTAGCACCAAATTCTTTTTCTACATCAAAAGGTATTTCTATAAAGGTTGCATCTTTATTCTCAACTTGTTGTATTATTGCTTCAAATTTATAAGTCATTTATTTCCTCCAAATAATTTATGATAAATTTATTTAACTAAACTTACCATTCCTAGATTCATAAATATTTCATGCATCTTTTCATTGTCTATATTTAAGGCTAAACTATCTAAATCCATATTTTGTATTTCTTCTATATCAGTTTTTATAGTTGCTAACTTTTTACTAATAATTGCATCTTCTTTATATTGTAATAAGTTTTTTAAAGGAGATCTTTTTATACCTAAATTTTCTTTAAAGAATGTTAAAAGTTCTTTTTCTTCATCTTTGCTTAAGTTTTCTATATTTTTATATATTTCCTCTATAGAACCATAATGTGCTATAAGAGGTCTAGATGAAGTTTGGCCAACATTTTTAACACCTTTTATATTATCTGACTTATCTCCTTCTATAGCTTTTGCATCTATAATTTGAATTGGCTCTATTCCTTTAAAGTGTTTAACATACTCTGGTGTATATTCAAATATCCCACTTGGAACATTGATATCCTTTTTATCTATACCAATTTCTTTATACATATCATCTGCTTTACTTGTTACCATCCATAATTTAGTATTATCTGATACTAATTGAATATAGTCTTCATCTTTAGTGTGTAAATATATAGGTATATCTTTTTCAAATTTCTTAACTAAACTTCCAGCAAAGTCATCTGCTTCATATTCAGTATGAGAAAATACTGGTATATTCATTTCTTGTAGTATTTCAGTTAATAACTTAAATTGACTTTTAAGCGGATATGGTGTTTCGCTTCTATTTGCTTTGTATTCTGGGTCAATTTCTCGTCTAAATGTATTTCTACTTCTATCAAGTACAACTGCTAAATGTGTTATCTTTTGACTTTCAATTAATGGCAGTAATGTTTTAAAGAACATATATATTCCATTTGTATATTCTCCATCTGGAGATTTCATTAATTTTGTATATGCAAACTCTTTTTGCTCTTCTGTTTTTGCAAATAGTAAGTCTCTTGCTGTTGCATAAAAACTTGTTGATAAAAGTGAAGATCCATCAACTATTAACATTTTATTTTCTTTTATACCATTATCTTCATTAAATATATTTTCATCCATTTCAACTTCTTCAAGTGAGTCTAAATAGTTTTCTTCAACTAATTCTATTTTAACTTCTACTTCTTTTATAGGGTTGTTTTTAGCTCTTAAATCTGTATTTAATCTAGAGCCAACATAACTATTTAATCTTATATAATCTTTTCTTTCTAGGCCTGATGCCTTTATTTCATCTTCATTATATAAACTTATTTTAACTTTTTCTAAATGTTTTAAGTGTTCTTCATCTATAATATACTTAGTTTTTTGTGTAGTAGATATATCTATAGTTTGAGTTTCTAATATTATATTTTCTTGTTTTTCTTCTTTACTTTTATTTTCTAAAAAATCGAATAAATTTTCCATATATTCTCCTTTTGTTATTATCTTTAGTATAATAATACTATTTTATTTCATTTATCTAAATTTGTATATATTATTAGTTAGTTATTTATTTTATTTTTTGTAGGTTTTCTTTTCTCTACTAGGAATTTAACTAATGTTCATTCTACTTATATAAAGTTAATCAGCAGTTTTTATAATAAAAAAGTAGGAATATACATTATATTTAATAATGATTACCTCCTACTTTTTGTTCACTTTACATATTAATAACTATTTTTTAAAAATCCAATAACTCTCTTTGCTTATCAAGTCCTTTAACATAAGTAATTATACCAGTATGTAATTTATTTTTTTCATCTATAAGTTTATTATTAACTAAAATATTTATAGTATCAGTATTTTTATCATTATAAAATACATTATAAATCTTATTCTTCTCTTTTATATAATTAACTGTAAACATGTCATCATCAGTTTCAAAAATGTATTCTACAATATTTAATCCAAGATTTGATTTTTCATCATATGGATATTCATCAATATTATACTCTATACCTAAAAGATTTTTTATC
>JABLTM010050104.1_pt1 | contig 10502 bp, 10 predicted proteins | sample 7160121 | NCBI WGS metagenome assembly JABLTM01 (sample SAMN14651224, study PRJNA627086) | human gut metagenome | isolation source: feces | host: Homo sapiens | reverse complement strand
TTTGCAGGTGTTCATCAGCCCCACCCACTTCATGGGATCGCTGGCTTTCAGTTCCTCGGTGGCTCCCGCTTCCTTCGCCAGCTGGGGCATCATCTGCTCCAGTCTGCTCTGGGCGGTCTCGTCGATCTCCAGAAGGTGCGGGTACAGCTTCTCGCTCATCAGCAGCTGGTTGTATAGGATGGGACGGTGTTCCTTGAGGTATGCTTTCCGCATCCTGCCGTACTTGCCCAGGGGTTTCGACCGCTGCTCGCTCAGCTTCAGGTCGGGAATCAGATAGTCTCCGTTCTGGATGTAGTTCATGGGATTCTTCATGTTGGGGTCTCCTTTCTTTGATGGCCTCGCGCTCGGCATTTCGGATGGTAACGCCGATCTGCCGCAGCACCTGTTGATTGATCTGGCTGACCGCCGTTCCCAGTGCGCCGATGGTAGCAGGGGTGTTGAAGTCGAAAATCGCCATAAAGTCCTCATGGGTAAAATAGCGTTCCGGCTCCAATCCGCAGCGAGACATCAGGGCGTAGGAAATGCTGACGGTGGCGGCTGCCTTAAACTGTACTTCGATGTTAAATTCATCATATTCCTCTAAAAAGGAATCGTCAACGATATAGAGAAAGTCCTGACGATGCTCGTTCCAGTATTCGCCCGCCAGTTTTCCGGCTACCTTCGTGAGCTGTCCGGCAAGGTCATCGCCGCCAACCTCGTAAGTGCGCTCCAGCATGGCCGACACAGAATCCCTGTGCTGTTCCTCCAGCTTCCACAGCCAGGGGGTGCGGGAATGTTCGCGGGTCCCGGTGTCCGTGATGTCGAACACATAGCGCAAACGGGGTTTATCACCGGAATCGTCCACCAGGGCGATACCCTTGGAACCACGGCGCACATAGCGGCCCATTTTTTCATTCCATAAATCATACTCCGCACAGGCGGTAGCGTCGGGGCGTTGTGCATAGATCAGCAGCTGTTCATGGAACGGATACTTGTAAAGGCGGGCAGCAGTGGTCAGAAATCCCGCCCATTCCTGCCAGCTGCCTGTGAGCTGGGTCGCCACATGGTCGGCCATCTGCCGGTAAAATTCTGTTTTGGATGGCATGGTTGTTGTCCTCCCTTCGTGTTAAATGGAAATGGGGCGGCATTTTACGCCGCCCCGTTGGGTGTTTATGAAATGCTTATTCATCAAAATCCGGGTACAGTTCCAGCTGAGCAAACTCGGCATCGCTCATAGCCTGGAGCTTCATCAGGGCGCTGTCGGTCAGTTCCCTCAGTTCCGTTTCCTCCGGCGAAAGTTCGCCGCGCATCTCGGTCAGAGCCTCCATCAGCCCGGTGCGGCTGCCGGTGTTGTAGATACAAAGCAGGTTCATTTCTTCAAAAGTAAAGTTTCCCATATCAAAGCTCCCTTTCCGCGCTCTTTTTAGGCGCTGTCTTTTTGTGTTCCGTCCGGGGCTGGCTTTTCAGCTGCTCCATGACGGACTTTTTCTTGTCCCGTTCCTCCCGGTGGACAGCTTCCGCTAAATCCATGAGAGAGATTGGCTGACCGCTGCGGGCCTGCTGTTCCAGCTGCGCCACGGTCGGCTCTTTTGGGCCGTTGTTGATGATACCGTCGATCATGCCGTAGTCATCCTCCAGCATCATTTCTGCATTTTTCAGCGGATTGTCCGGCAGGAATCCGGGAATTTCGGTGAAACCAACGCTGTCGCAGTAATGACAGGATACCTTACCGTCCTGCTTGATGGCAACGATGTCGCTGACACTCAGGGAAGGGCTGTGAAAATCCACCGGCTTTTTCAGGTTGAACTGTTCATACAGCGTTTCCAGCTGCTCCATAGTGCTGCCGGAACCGTTCAGCGGGGCGGTGTAGATTAGGTCATAATTACTTCGGTCCACGGCCAGATTGTGCGATTGCAGCCAGTCCAGATTCATAAACCGTACATTCTGCGGATCGTCCCGGCTCACCTGATAAATGGCAAAGCAGCAGCCCTCATGGGCAAGAAATGCCTGCTCCCGTTCCAGCTGCCGTTCCTGCCGTTCCAGCACCTTTTCATGGAACTGGGGGCTTTTCTCCCATTCCTCGTGTTCCACACCGAAAAGTCCGCCATGCTCCATGATTTCTTCGGTGTCAAACACCATGCTCTCCGTGTTATCTTCATGGAGGACATAGACGGTCAGACCGGCAGCGTCCAGTTCCAGCGCCCGTTCTCTGGTGACAGGCAGCATCCCATCGTAAAAGTAGCCGTATTCCTGCATATCCGAAACAGATACTTCGCTGTCGGGCATGGGGTACTCGTCCAATGCCTGCTCTTGAGCATCCGGCAGCTGGGTGGCGGTTGCTTCTGCGGTCTGCTGGCTGACCTGTTCCGGCATCTGCTGGCAGGCGGCATCCTGCAAGGTCTCAATCATAGACAACGGGGCATCCTGAATCGACGGATTTTCCAGTTCCAGCCCCTCACAAATCTGCCGGACAGCGGCGGAACGGGACAGTTCCGGGGTATCCAGCTGGCCGCCGTCCAGTTCTTTCATGGTTTCTTTATTATAAAGGGTGTAGTCCCAGCCGGTATCGCACGGCTGAATATGCAGATAGGTGGCATCGTTCAGAAGAAACAGGGCTTCCTGCGGTATATCCGCCTGTTCCTGCTCCTGTTTGGCGGTCAGGTCAATGCCGCGCTCCTTACAGATTTCCTTGTAGTGGCGTTCGATGTCGTTAATCAGCTCACAGGAAGTCTTATTGATGGTCTCCAGACTGGCCCGCAATTCTTTCAGTTCTTTGCCCTTGGACCAGGAAGCGATGTAACCGAAACTGTTTTCCCCGGTCTGGATGCCAAAATACTGGCAGACTGCATAGGAAATGCTTTCTGCTTCGACTTCTTCTGTGCGACGGTCCTTTTTCTGTTCCTGCAAAAACTGCGAGAGGGTAAGCATACCGCCGTTAAAATTCAGTCCGGTCTCATCTGTAAAATACAGCCTGCCTTCTTCTGGAAATTCTAACGGAGCAGTCAAAATAACAGAACCAGCGTGGTTCACCACCACTCTTTCCTCAACACAAATCGGGGAACCGGGGTCGTCATCCGAACCGCGCAGGTCATAGCAATAAACGCCTTCGGGCAGATCATCACGGGAAATACGCCCGTTGGAAAACAGGGCGGGTTTCTCAAATAACTCCACCTCCTGATATTGCTCGTCATTGTCAATCTGAATCTTTTTCTGATTATGGAGCTTACTGTGTGCAATTTCATGGACAGTGGCAGAAACGGTCTGTACCTCGCTCATGCCTTCCCGGATGGCGATGCGCTGCTGGTCGGGGGAAAAATAGCCGTCCGTGTTGGCGGCCATCGGCTCAAACTCGATGGGAACCGGGGCAGAGCGCCGCAGGGCTTCCAGAAAGGCTTCATAGTGCGGCACAGTCCCCGAAAGGCTGGAGGACAGCTCTGGCAGGGGCTTGCCATCGGTCTGGCTCACATCAAACACCTTGACCGGGCGAAACATGGGGATTTCAATTTCTTTTTCCTCCATGACCGCCTTACCGTCTGCATCCAGAATGGGGGCATGGGTGTCCGGGTCGCGCTTCATTTCCTCGATTTTCTTTTTGTAGGGCGTGGGGGCGATGATGGTGATGCCATGCTCGCCCTTTTTCACATGGCGCGCAAACTGGTTTTTCCACTTGTTGAATCCAGCCACCAGCGTAGCTTCCGGCTTCTGCATATAGATGAGCATGGTGTTGTTTACCGAATAACGGTGGAACTTGGACATGACGGACAGATAGCGCATATACTTTTCGCTCTCGAACAGCTCCTTGATACCCTGTTCGATACCCGCCGTGATTTCCTGCAACCGTTCCCGGTTGGTGGGCTTATCAGCCATGATGTTCACTCTCCTCTCTAAATTGGCGATTGTTGATTGATGTTCAGCGATCCATAGCTTTTGTTCCTCCGGGCTGTCCTCCAGAAAAGAATCCAGCAGATAGCCGATATAATCCTTTTGCTGCACCGCCTCTAAAAAACGGGGGTGCATGGGTTCCTCCGGTGTTTTGGGTGTGTAGCCCGCTTCCCACTTGCGGAGAAGATGGAAGTAGTCCGCCAGAATCCGAAAGGCATGGTCCCGGTTCTCCTGAAACTTCTGCGCCTCGGTTTTCAGGCGAACATATCTCCTGCGGGGCGGAGCCTGACTGTCATAGATAAGGCCAAAATCCTGCGCCAGCTTCTCGGCGGCTTCTTTGGGGGACAGGTTGTAGAGCCGGGCGGTCAGGTCTATCACATCGCCGGTGGCTCCGCAACCGAAACAGTAGAAATATTCTTCGTTCAACTTCATACTGGGATTTTTGTCATCATGGAAGGGACAGCAGGCCATGCCGCCCCTTTTGACCTCAATCCCATATCGTTCTGCGGCTTCCCGGACGGTGACAGACTGCTTGACCGTCTCAAATACATTTGCGCCCATCGTCAATCAGCTTTCGGTTTGGGGATGGGCGGCCTGTACCCGGCAGCCTTGGCCCGTTCACTGGCAGCCTTGCGGCGCTCGGCGCTGTATGGCTCCCGGACGGACACACAGCGTTTGGGGACTGTAAAATTGTGCTTATCCTTTTTGCAGACCTGTTCCGGGTGCTTTTTGGAAAGGCGGGTCAGCTTCTCCATCAGTTTTCGGTCATGGGTATAAACTTCGGCGGTGTCCTCAGCCTGATTGTAGAGGAGAATGGTTTCCTGTTCATAAAGGGAGAGCTTCATTTTGCACCGCCTTTCTGCCGGTCAAATTCCAGCTTGAAGTTGGCGTACCGCCCATCGTCCTCCAGAACCACCGTAGCGTCATAGGTCTTGCCGGTCTTTTCGGAATAGCAGCCGGTGATCCTTGCGCGACCATCCTTGAGCAGCACCGTCACCAGTGCCTTGGTAGGCTGTTTTTTCTTGGCTGCCCACCATTTGTTGTTTTTCCAGATGGCAAATTTGCAGGATTCTGTCTGGCAGAAGAACCCTTTTTGCAGTTCCGCCACATCACCGCCGCAGCGGGGGCATTTGCCCACCACCTCGCGTGGCGGCGTGAACAGGTACTCAGTCCCCTTGATGACCTGATAGGTTCCCACCAACTCCCGGAGCATGGCGCAGATCCCGCCCATGAAGTCCTCCGGGGACAGCTCGCCGCGCTCGATCTCGCTTAAACGGTGTTCCCATTCAGCGGTCAGCAGGGGCGATTGCAGCTGTTCCGGCAGAACGGTGATAAGGGACACCGCATCTTTAGAGGGCATGAGCTGCACAGCTTTCTTACTCTTTTTTCGCTCCAAAAAGCCGGTGGACACCAGCTTTTCCAGAATCCCGGCGCGGGTGGCCGGGGTCCCCAGACCTTTTCTCTCGGCATCCTCCGGCATATTTTCCTTCCCGGCAGTTTCCATCGCAGAAAGCAGCGTATCCTCGGTGAAATGTTTGGGCGGGCTGGTTTTGCCCTCCTTGACGGCAGAGCTGGAAAGGGGCAGCGTCTGACCCTCGGACAGTTCTGGCAGACGGCCTCCGTCCGGCAGGACCTTGTCCTCGTTTTCCTTGTCCGGCTCCGCATTTTTCAGCGCAGAACGGTAGGCAGTGTCCAGCGCCCGCCAGCCGGGGCGTTTCACCGTTTTGCCCTTGGCGGTAAACTCCGCTCCGGCGCACTCGACAACAACGGCGGTTTCCGCAAAGGTATAGGGCTGGGCTACGGCGCACAGCAGCCGCAGGGACACCAGCTCCAGCACTGCCTTTTCGCCCAGCGGCAGGCCGGACAGGTCAGCGTTTTGGAGATTGCGGGTAGGGATCACTGCATGGTGGTCGGTCACTTTTTTGTCGTTGATAACCTGAGCCGCATCACAGGAAATGGCGATCCCTTTGCGAAACGGCATGGCATTGGCAACCAGATTGACCAGCACAGGCAGGCTTTCTGCCATATCGCTCGTCAGATAGCGGCTGTCCGTGCGGGGATAGGTGCAGAGCTTCTTTTCGTACAGATTTTGGAGGTAGTCCAGGGTTTGCTGGGCCGTATATCCCAACAATCGGTTGGCATCCCGTTGGAGGGTGGTCAGGTCATAGAGGGAGGGCGGCTTTTCCGATTTGTCGCGGCATTCCACCTTTTTGACCGTCACATCCGCACTCTGGCAGGCGGCTTTCAGCTGCTCGGCAGCAGCCTTGTCCGCCATGCGTTCCCCGGAAACGGAAAAACCGGGCAACTCCAGGACTACCGTGTAAAACGGAACCGGCTTAAAGGTGTCGATCTCGGCTTCCCGTTGGACGATGAGGGCCAGCGTCGGGGACATGACGCGCCCGATGTTGAGGGTACGGTGGTACAGCACCGAAAACAGTCTTGTGGCGTTGATACCAACCAGCCAGTCGGCCTTGGCGCGGCAGAGAGCAGCTTGGCGCAGACCGTCATAATCGGCACCGGGGCGCAGGTTTGCAAAGCCCTCCCGAATAGCGGAATCCTCCATCGAGGAAATCCACAGCCGCTTCATGGGTTTTTGGCATCCCGCCAGCTCATAGACGCTGCGGAAAATCAGTTCGCCCTCGCGTCCGGCATCGCAGGCGTTTACCACCTCGGTCACATCCGGGGCGTTCATCAGCTGTTTCAGCACAGCAAACTGTTTCTTCTTGTCTTTACCCACCACCATCTGCCAGTGCTCCGGCAGGATGGGCAGATCGTCATAACGCCACTTGGCGTAGTCCGGGTTATATACATCGGCATCGGCCAGCCCAGCCAGATGACCCACACACCAGCTGACCCGCCAGCCGTTTCCTTCCAGATAGCCGTCCTTGCGAGCAGTCGCGCCGATCACGGCGGACAGACTTTGGGCAACAGACGGTTTTTCAGCAATTACCAATTTATGTTGAGCCATGATGGTTCCTCCTTTCTTTGAGCCATCGTTCCATCTCACGGTGGCAGACTCCCACGCAGGGCTGGCCATAATTCCCGCAGCCATAGCAGGGGTGGCTTTTGGGTAAAGAGAGAGGACGGGAAGTGTCCTTCCCGCCCTCCGGCCTGCGTGTCATCATGCGTTCATAGGGGCTGTCGGTGAACCGGGTCATGGGGTCTCATCCTCACTTTCTTCACCGCCGCCCCTGTCAGCGTCCAGCTCGCCCGATTCCTCGTCCTCCAGTTCAGTTTCTTCCTCATCCGGCAGTTCCTCGCCGTCCTCATAGTCATAATCGTCTGGATTGCTGTTGTTTTTGTGGTTGGCTTTACCCTTAATAAATTTGAAGTAGGCAAAGGCAGCGCCGCCCATCACAGCCAGCACCAGCAGCAGGACAGCCGGATTTAACCCTGCGGGTTCTTTTTTCTCCGGTTCCGTAGGTTCCTTTGGCGGTTCCGGCTTCTTGCCGGTACAGCCGGTCATGTCCGTACTGCACACCTCGCATTTGGTGTTGACTGCACCGGCTTCACATTTTTCCGTGCAGTTGCAGACAGCGGGCGGTTTCTCGGCGGATTGCCCGTCCTCCATCAGCGCCATCAGGTCGGCTTCATCCACCTGATTTAAGAAATGGACGGCGGTTTCCTTGTCCTCGTTGGCACGGTCAATGAGGATGTAGAAATAATTGCCGGATTTTGTGGTGACGGTGATGAGCTGCTTGTTGCCGCCGAAATCATCCACCAGGGCAGCATTGCCCTCCGGGGTCAGGGCAGGACTGTCATCAGTTTCTTCCACCACATTGGTATCGTTGGTGGCATCCTCCGCCGGGGGCTGCTCCGGCCCTTGAGCAAAAGCGGTGACAGAAAAACCGCCCATCAGCACCAGTGCGGCGCAGAGGGCGGAAAGGGTCTTAAAAATTCTCTTATTCTTCATGGGCGGTGTCCTCCTGTTCGTCATGGGCAGCCATACCGGGAATCCTGCCGCCGGACAGCATGGCGCTTAACTGCTCCGGGGTCATACGCATAGCGCGCACCATCTGGACGATCTCCAGATTTTCCGCTTCGGTTTTCTGCGCTTCCAGCGATTTCAGCTTTTCCTGATACTCTGCGATTTTCTCACGGGTTTTCGTAATTTCCCGGTCAATGCGTTCGATTTTCGTAGCCATAATCAATCACTCCTTATCAAAAGATTTGTCACCAGTTCATCAGACCGTAGCCCTTGATGCACTCGTAGTTCACATCGTAGCTTCTGATTTTGCAGGCATCGCCGCTGTTTCCCTCCACGGTATAGACCCGGCTGCCGTCTGTACCGATGACGATGCCCACATGGTCGGCGCTGCCGTCCAGGTCCCAATCGAAGAAGATGGCGTCGCCGGGGGCGAGGTTGTCATAGCCCCGTGCGCCCCATTGTCCATGGGACTGGAACCACGGGATGCCCTGGGACTGGCAGGCGGCAAAGCGCGGCTCGGATAATCCCATCTGCCCATAGCACCAGGACACGAAGCAGGCGCACCATTCCACACGGGAATTGAAGCCGTACCAGCTCCAGTAGGGCTGACCACCCACATTTCCCACCTGACGTTTGGCCAGTTCCACCAGCTCCGGGTTGCCGGGGCGTGTGCCGTTTACAAACTCCACACCGTCCAAACTCTCGGAATCACTGGTATTTGTGGAGCCGCCGCCGAAGATCAGCGGCTTGTTGCCCAGCGTCTGCCGGTACACCTGATACATTTCCAGCTGCTCCGGGGTCAAAAGCTCTGTGGCAAGAGAGGAGATGGGGCGGCTCTCCAGCTTGACATGAAGAATCCGGTATTCGTATTCGTGGGTGTCGCCATCCTCGTCCGTATAGGTGCGAATCTGGATTTCCTCGGTGAGCGTCAGGGTATATTGGGCGGAAAACACGCGCTCCAGTTCGCCTTGGGCGCTGGACTGAGTGTAACCTTGCAGCACGGCGGACAGGTAGGCTGCCAGCTCATGGGGGTCATGCCCGATCATATCAAGGTCATAGCGGTACTCGTCATATCCCGGATGGCTGCTTTCGATGTTGTCGATCTCGGCTTGCAGCGCCGTTTCTCTGGCGGCGTAATCGGCCTCCACCGCAACAAGTTCCGGGTCATCCGACGGATAGGTAGAGCCGGAAATGGCAGAACCAATGCTCTGCGCCATCATGGAGCAGGAGGACATGGTGTTGAGCAGCAGGCAGATGAGCAGAAAAATTGCGCCCACAAGCAAGAAACCTTTTTTGTGGCGCATAACAAATGCTCCGGCCTGCTGTGCCTTTTCCTTAACGGTTTTTGCAGTCTTGCTGGCAGTTTTGGCAGTTCCTCCGGCGGTGTTTCCGGCGCGCTTGGCGGCGGCGTATTCCTTTTTGATGGCCTGTTTCTGCTGCCAGCGGGAAATGGGATTGCTGGCAAGCTGGGGATTTTCCCGCAGGGACTTCTGGTACAGGGCATTTACATTGGCCTTTTCCAGCTTTTGTTCCGCCTGTGCCGCCTTGCGGTATGGCTTCAGCTTGTGGCTGCGGTAGCCTTCCCGAACAAGCCTAACGCCGGTCTCTGCGGTTTCCTCAGACTTGTGGGCGCTCTCCACGCCCACATTGTCCTGTTCCGTTTCACGGATTTCCTTGTGGAGTTTCCCCAGCACCGCATCTCCCGGAGCATCCCGGACCGCATGGGACAGCTTGGAGGGCGGTTTTTTCTTGTCCTCCAGCACCAGTTTGGTGGTCACTTTGCCGGTCTTAGGGTCCACCGTCTTTTGCCGCACCTGCTTTTTGGGGATTTTCGTCTGCGCCCTGTCTGCTTTGGCGGCGGCCCGGTCAGCCTTGCGGATGGGCTTTTCCAGCGCCGGGTCAGCGCGTTCCTCGTCTGTAAAGTGCAGGCGCGGTTCCTTACGCATACCAGCCACCCGCCATCAGGTCATCCAGCAGAACGCAGGTTTCCGCATAAACCGGAATCTGAATGGTTTCTGCCGGAAAGACCGTTGTGGACAGGAAAAGCGCCATCAGGGTTCCTCTTGCCATGTCCCGATCCTGAATCGGGCTGCCCATAAACAGCTTGGGAACATCCGGTATGCCCACTGTCCAGATATGGTGAATCCGGGTAAATCCGGCATAGCCCTTGGGCGTGAGATTTTTTGCTGTCTTTTCCTGCTCATAGCAGTAATGGACGGCGGCGCGAAGCAGTTCCACCATCTGCTCACAGCCGCTGACAGCGGCCAGAAGCAGACCTGCGCCTTTTTCAATTTCTTTCTTTGTCATGCTGTTCATCCTCCTTTTTTAAGTCCAACGGTTTGGTGGTCATTATGGCATAGAGTTCGGTGTTTTTCGGGAAGTGGTCCACGAAGGGCAGGATGGTGGAGCCGTAGAACAGCAGTCCTTCACCCTCGCCGGAGTGGGTCACATAGCTAAGCTGGTGCGTAGAAATGCCCAGCTGTTTGGCAAGAATCTGCCGGTCTCCGCCCGCCTGGTTGAGCATATACACGAAGTCGGAGTTTTCAAAAATGTTCTCCACCTCGCGGCTGCTCAAAAGGTCTTTGACGTTCTGCGTGATTCCGGTGGGGATGCCGCCCCATTTACGGAATCGCTTCCAGATTTCCACCGTATAGGCGGCGGTCTGCTCCTCCTTCAAAAGCAGGTGCATCTCGTCGATGTAGTAACGGGTGGA
>JABLTM010032480.1_pt1 | contig 10509 bp, 7 predicted proteins | sample 7160121 | NCBI WGS metagenome assembly JABLTM01 (sample SAMN14651224, study PRJNA627086) | human gut metagenome | isolation source: feces | host: Homo sapiens | reverse complement strand
TCGATTGAGCAAGCGATCTGAAAGACGTCTTGGCGGTCTATCCATAACGCCCTCTTCAGGTGGTTCAACCCCCAATCCCAAAGCAGGTACCATATCTGTCCCCAAGTCAATAGCTAGGATTTGCATAACCGTTAAGGGAAGAGGTATGCGTCCCAAAGAGAACAAGAAGAAAGCAGAGGGTACGGCTTCTGGCGTGTTGGAATTAAAAATATAAGTCAGGAATTTTTGAATATTTCTATAAACTGCACGACCTTCTTCGACAGCATGAACAATAGAAGCAAAATGATCATCTGTTAAAATCATATCGGCAGATTCCTTGGCAACATCTGTTCCTGATACCCCCATAGCTACACCGATATCAGCTTTTTTAAGGGCAGGGGCATCATTAACACCATCACCAGTAACAGCGACAACTTCGCCAAGTTCTTGAAGGGCATTGACCACACGGTATTTTTGTTCAGGTGCTACACGAGCAAAAACGATTTCGCCTTTAAGAGCTTCCTTGAGCTGATTATCATCCATATCAGCTAGTTCAAGGCCTGAAACAACACGCGCATCGTCTCCTTGTACAATTCCGATTTTCTTAGCAATGCTAAGAGCTGTCAAACCATAATCACCTGTCACCATAATAATACGAATACTAGCTCTATGGCATTTTTCAATGGCTTCACGCACACCCTGACGTGGCGGATCACTCATGGCAACCAAGCCTAGAAAGACCATATTGTCCTCCAAGGTCTGCATGCCCCATTTGTCTTCTCCAATATGCTCACTGTCTAAAGGTCTATAGGCCACAGCTAAAACACGTAAACCGTCTCGGGCAAACTGGTCGTTGGCCGCAAGGATAGCCTGACGCTCAGTAGCTGTCAATGATTTAATCATTCCTTGATTATCATAATAGTCTGAGCAAAGCTCCATCACTTCTTTGGGAGCACCTTTGGTGATAGAAATATGCTGACTGCCATCCGATCCTGACTCAAGCTTATGCACTGTTGTCATCCGTTTACGATCAGAATCAAAGGGGATTTCCTTGAGGCGAGGGGCCCAAGTATGATTGTCATTTAAATTAATTCCTGCTTTTTCGGCGAGAACATTAAGACAAGCCTCAGTTGGATCACCTAAAATTGTAAAATTGGGATTATCAGCACTAGGAGCCACAACTTGAGCATTACTAGCCAAATGAGAGAAGCGGACCAAACGATTAAGAAGCTCATTTTCTTCAAGAGAAATAGGTCGTCCTTCCTGCTCAATCTGTCCTTCTGATGCATAACCCAGCCCAGTCACCTCATAACTGTCTGACAAGGTCCACAGATGGTTAACCGTCATGGCATTTTGCGTCAAAGTTCCTGTTTTATCTGAACAAATAACAGAAGTTGCTCCCAACGTCTCAACCGAAGACAGCTTCTTAACCAAAGCATGGTCCTTAGCCATGCGCTGAACGGCCATGGCTAAAGATAGAGTAACTGTGGGAAGAAGCCCCTCAGGAATAAAGGCCACAATCATCCCCAATGCAAAAATAAAGGCTTGAGACAAAGGCTGATGGACTAATAGAGTCGCTGCGACCATAAAGAAGAGACCTACAGACACCGCAATAACTGAAATCTGTTTAGTCAAATGGTCCAATTCCTTCTGAAGGGGACTCTTTTCCTGAGCAAGATTCTGTGTCAAATCCGCAATCTGTCCAAACTCAGTTTTCATCCCGATAGCAGATACTATAAAATGTCCAGAACCAGAAGAGACAGTAGTCCCTGCAAACACCATATTGTCATACTCTAACTCAGTCTTGTCAGGAGTCAAATCCGCTTGATCTGACTTATATATAGGATTAGACTCACCAGTGAGGGCAGACTGGTTAACCTGCAAATCTGTCACAGCGACCAAGCGTCCATCTGCAGAAATACGGTCCCCTTCTTCAATGAAAACCAAGTCACCTGGCACCAAGTCCTGAGCTAGAATCTTATCCTCCTTACCATCACGAAGAACTCGCGCATAGGATGGAAGAAGCTTGTTAAGAGCTGCCGTAGCCTGACTTGCCCTATATTCTTGAATAAAGCTAAAGAGACCATTAATAATGTTGACCAACCAGATTGCAATCCCCAACTCTAAACTATGAGAAAGCATAGCGATAAAGCCACCAACCCACAATAAGAGCGCCATAAGACTAGTAAAATGCCTGAAAAAGACCAACCAAATAGGCTCCTTTTTACTTTCCTTCAATTGGTTAGGGCCATACGTCGCCTGCCTCTCCTTAACCTCTTGTAAGCTCAAACCTTGAGTGCTTGTCTGCAAGACTTGGTAAACTTGTTCGGGAGGATAGGTCCCTAATTTTATATGTTCTTGTCTAGAATCAACCATAATCCTTTCCTCGATTCTAAATCATTAAAACGATTTCATTTTTTCACCCCTATTATACTCCTTTTTCAGAAAAGGTTGAAAAGAAAAAAACCAAGCCACATGACTTGGTTTAGATTTTATTTAATATGTAATTTAGCACGTAGGCTAGCTGCTCGGGCACCAAGCAATTGGTCAGCCATACGAGTTACAAGAGCAAGAACGCCATAGACACCGATTCCAAGGCCTTCCCCAATGACCAAGTAAATCACACTACCCATACGGCTTGTTGGTGACAGTACAAACTGGAACAACCAATAGAAGACCGCAACTGGAATAGCCATGAGCACTGTAAGGATGCAGATGAGCAAGGCTTTTCTAAACACTGTCTTACGACTAAAGTGCGTAACAGTGTGGAGGTGATTATACATGAGAGCAATCGGAACACCTAAACCGATGGCTGTTGAAATAACCGGGCCAAGGGCTCCTAGGAAAATAATCAATGGTAACTGTAGGATTGCCTTAACTAAAACCCCAATCGCAAAATAGTTGATAGCTTTACGGGTTTCAAAGATTGCCTGAAGCATTGGTGCTAAAACGCTATACAAGGCCAAGAAAATAACTTGAATCAGACTGGCTACAAAGAGCAAGTAGGCCTGACTATCTGGCGCACCATAAAAGACTGTATAAAGTGGTTTAGCTAAAATCACTGATCCTACAATGGCAGGAACAATAAAGAGCAAAAGCAACTGTAAGTTATTGATAATCAGTTTAGCCGCTCCCTTAAGATCTTTCTTAACCATATTTTCCGTCAAGAGTGGAATCCCAACCCCGGCAATAGAAAGAGCAACGGCAATCAAAATCATGGTAATCTTACTTGGGTTTGAAGACAAGTAAGCATAGAGAACCTGAAGTTGACTGTTACTATAGCTTGTAAACTTCTCCATAGTACGGATAAAGGTCCATTGATCAATCAGTTGGAAAAGCTGAATAGCAGATCCAGTGATAATAAAAGGGACAGCTTCCTTAAAGGTTTCAATAACAATTGCAGTTGGATTGATATCCGGATGAACAGCCTGCTTGCCAAAAAGACTCTTGAGTTTCCCCTCCTTCCAAAGGTAGAAGAAAAGCACTCCATAACTAGCCAACATACCGATAAAAGCGGCAAAAGTCGATTGGACAACTGCTGTCACATAATCGCCTGTCCCAATTTTCATGATGAAGAAGGTCGCCAACAGCATCCAAATAACACGGATAATCTGTTCCGCAATCTGACTTAAGGCATAAGGCTTCATGTTGTTAAAGCCTTGGAAAAAGCCTCGTAAGACAGACATAGATGGGAAAATAACAACCGCCCAAGAAAGGCTACGCATGACGCGAACCAGATCTTCGTCTCCCCCAGAAAGGTAAGACATCCACGGCGAAGCAAAGTACATGAAAACACCAAAAATCAGTCCGAGACCAATCATGTAATACAAGATACGCTTGAGCAAGAAGAAACTCGTCTCCATCTTTCCAAGTGTGTTGTATTTAGACACCTGTTTGGCAATCGCGACTGGAATACCTGCTGTTGAAATCAAGAGGAAAAGAGCATAAATATTATACCCTTGACCAAAGAGGGCATTGGCTTGGTCACCTTGTTTACCCATCCAAGCATACCAAGGAATAATGTAAAGTGCCCCTAATAGACGACTGATAATATTGGATGCTGTCATCCATGCCGTCCCTCTTAACATCTGCTGCTGCTGTGTATCAGTTTTAGTTTCAGTCATAACTTTCTTTCTAGAGAATAAAATATAATCTAGTTTATTATAAACTTTTGGCTGTGACTTGTAAAACAAGAACATTAAGGCTAAAATAGGAACTATGATTACTATTGAACAAGTTCTAGAGGTTCTTAAAAAGGACCATAATTTTAGAGATATTATCGACCAAGACAACTACTACTATTCATGGACTGGGGTGACTTTTGATTATCTTTCTTATGATAGTCGTGATGTCACACCATCGTCCCTCTTCTTTGCCAAAGGGGCTGCCTTCAAGCCTGAATTTTTAGAGAATGCTGTCAAAGCTGGCTTGAGTTTCTACGTGGCTGAAAAAGATTATCAAGTGGGGATTCCTGCCATTATCGTATCAGATATTAAGCAGGCTATGAGCCTCGTTGCTCAGGCCTTCTACCAATACCCTCAAGACAAGCTTAAATTACTGGCTTTTACTGGGACAAAAGGGAAAACAACAGCAGCCTACTTTGCCTTCAATATTCTCAAGCAAAGTCATAAACCTGCTATGCTTTCAACCATGAACACGACATTAGACGGAAAAAACTTCTTCAAGTCTACCTTAACAACACCTGAGAGTTTGGACCTTTTCCGTATGATGGCTGAAGCTGTTGCTAATGGCATGACCCATCTGATTATGGAAGTCTCAAGTCAAGCCTATCTGACTAAGCGTGTCTATGGATTGACTTTTGATGTAGGTGTCTTTCTTAACATCAGCCCAGACCATATTGGGCCTATTGAACACCCAACCTTTGAAGACTACTTCTACCATAAGCGTCTCCTCTTGGAAAACAGTCGAGTTGTTATCGTCAATAGCGGTATGGATCACTTTGCTTTTATCGCTGAGGAAGTTGCGGATAAAGAGCATGACTTCTATGGTAAAAACTCCGACAATGCTGTTAAACATGGCTCAGGTTTTAGCTTTAAGGCAAGTGGGAAATTAGCCGGTGACTATGATATCCAACTCATCGGTGACTTTAACCAGGACAATGCCATGGCTGCTGGTCTGGCCTGCCTACGTCTCGGAGCTAGCCTTCAAGACATCAAGAAAGGAATCGCTCAAACTTCTGTTCCAGGGCGTATGGAGGTTCTAACCCAAACTAATGGGGCTAAGATATTTGTTGACTATGCTCACAATGGAGATAGCCTAGATAAGCTCTTACAAGTCGTAACTAGCCATCAAGATGGCCATATTAGCCTAATTCTAGGGGCTCCTGGAAATAAGGGTGAAAGTCGTCGTAAAGACTTTGGACATGTCCTCAATACCTACCCTGATGTTGATGTCATCCTAACAGCTGATGATCCTAACAAGGAAGATCCTCTTGCTATCTGTCAGGAAATTGCTAGCCACATCAGTCGCGAGGTTCGTATCATTGTCGATCGAGAGGAAGCAATCAAAACAGCAATGTCTGAGACTACAGACTCTAAAGACGCTGTGGTTATCGCTGGTAAAGGTGCTGATGCCTTCCAGATCGTAAATGGTAAACGTGATAACTATGCTGGCGATATTGAAGTCGCTAAGAAATATTTGTAAAGATTTAATTAAAAAGATTCAATGATGTATCATTGAACCTTTTTAATTCATCTCAATTTTACAATTAAAGCAACACTACCGATAACGTCTCAATTGGGGTGGTTCATAAGACTGGACAAAAGCTTCAATTTCTGAAAAATCATCTGTAAAGAGGAATTTTGCTGCTGTTTCAGCCTCCAAAAAATCATGAGCAACCATGGTATCTAACATCATTTTCATAGCATCATAATAGCCATTGAGATTGAAGAAAACACAGGGTTTGTCCAACTTACCGACTCGAGCAGCTGCAATAGCTTCAGAGATTTCTTCCAGTGTCCCTAGACCTCCTGGAAGGGCGATAAAGAGATCTCCTTGCACTAGCATAGCAGTCTTTCGTTCTGCCATAGTTTCTACTATTGTCATTGAGGTTAACCCCTCATAAGCTATCTCCCTATCTTTGAGGAATTGTGGCATAATGCCATGAGCCTGTCCACCATTTTCCAAAACCGTATCACCAAGAACTCCCATAAGTCCCATCTTACTGCCACCATAGACTAGGGTATGCCCATTTTTAGCAATCCACTGACCCAAGGCAATCGTTGCTTTCTTAAAGCTAGGACTATCACCCATATTAGCACCCAAATAGACCGTTACTTTCATTTAAGCCCTCCTTTTTATTCTATTATAACGCAAAATTCCTGCCATAACTGACAGGAATTTTTTCTTAGTCTTTACGCTCCAAATTACGAAGCATTTCATCAATTTTATTACCGTATTCGATAGACTCATCCTTAATGAAGGTCAAATCTGGAATCTTATACATGGTCAATTTTTTACCAAGTTCACGCTTGATTGTCCCAGTAGCCTTTTCAAGACCAGTTTGTGCTTTTTGGTTATCTGAGGCCAAGGTTGAATGAATGGTGTAAAAAATCTTAGCAGCTGACAAATCACCAAGCATCTGTACATCTGTGATAGTGACATCTTGCACACGTGGGTCACGAACTTTCTTTTGAAGAATTTCATTGACCTCACGTTTGATTTCCATACCAACACGGTCTACACGAAATGAATTTCCCATAGTCTTATCCTTTCTCTCTTATTATGATGGAACAAAAGCCAGGCCAGATGACCTAGCTTTGTCTCCTAAGTAAGCTTTCTTAAAAGCTAACAAAATTAACGTTTAATTTCTTCCATAATGTAAGCTTCGATAACGTCATCAACTTTAATATCGTTATAGTTTTCAATCATCAAACCACCCTCTTGAGCGTTTCCGACTTCTTTAACGTCATCTTTAAAGTGTTTCAAGCTTGCCAATTTACCATCAAAAATAACGACACCATCACGAATGACACGGGCACTTGAATCACGAGTGATTTTACCACTAGTAACCATGAACCCACCGATTGTTCCGACTTTAGAAACTTTGAAGGTTTCACGGATAATAGCTTCACCAATGACTTTTTCTTCAAATTCAGGATCAAGCATCCCTTTCATGGCATCTTCGATTTCTTCGATAACCTTGTAGATGATGCTGTGAAGACGAATTTCAACTTCATCAGTTTCCGCTTGTTGACGTGCTTGTGGTGTAGGACGAACGTTAAATCCGATAACAACAGCATCTGAGGCTTCGGCAAGCGTAATATCAGATTCGTTAATAGCACCTACTGCTGAGTGAACAACATTTACACGAACCCCCTCAACATCAATCTTAAGAAGAGATGCTGCCAAGGCTTCAACTGAACCTTGTACGTCAGCCTTGATAATAACATTAACAGTTTTCATTTCACCAGCTTTAAGGGTATCAAAGAGGTTATCAAGACTAACACGGTGTGTTTGTTGACGTTGTTTCATAAGGGCACGTTTGGCACGTTCTTCACCGGCTGCACGAGCTGCTTTTTCATCTTCATAAACGGCAAAATGGTCACCCGCCATAGGCGCTTCGTTCAAACCAGTAATTGAAACTGGTGTTGACGGTGCTGCAGTCTTAATACGACGACCAAGGTCATTGGTCATAGCACGGACACGTCCGAAGGTATTACCAACAACGATTGGGTCTTGAACATGCAAAGTACCTTGTTGAACAAGGAGGGTTGCAACCGCACCTTTACCTTTATCCAAACGCGCTTCAATAACGGTACCGATGGCACGAACTGTTGGGTCAGCTTTAAGTTCTTCCACTTCAGCCACAAGAAGAACTGTTTCAAGCAATTCTTCAATATTTTGACCAAACTTCGCTGAAATTTCAACGAATTCGCTATCCCCACCCCATGCAGTTGAGATAACGCCATGCTCTGCCAATTCACCGATTACACGCTCTGGGTTAGCACCTGGTTTATCAATCTTGTTAATCGCAACAATGATTGGAACACCAGCAGCCTTAGAGTGGTTGATGGCTTCAATAGTTTGTGGCATAACACCGTCATCCGCAGCGACAATCAAGATAGTAATATCTGTAACAGAAGCACCACGGGCACGCATAGATGTAAAGGCTGCGTGTCCTGGAGTATCAAGGAAGGTGATTTTCTTACCACCCTCTTCAATTTGGTAGGCACCAATATGCTGTGTGATTCCACCAGCTTCTCCAGTCGCAACACGTGAGTTACGAAGGGTATCAAGAAGGGTTGTTTTACCATGGTCAACGTGTCCCATGATAGTAACAACTGGTGCACGTTCTACCATAGCATCTTTATTGAGGTAGTCTTCGTCAACAAAGAAACGTTCGATATCAGCATTATCGACTTCTTCTTTCTTGGTTGCTTCAATGCCATAATCAACCATCAACAACTCAATAGTATCTCCATCAAGAGATTGGTTTTGAGTTGCCATAACACCCATCATGAAGAGTTTCTTAACGATTTCAGCTGGCTCACGTTTAATACGTTTTGCGATTTCTGCAACCGTCATACCTTCAGTGTATTCAAATTCTTTTGGTAATTCATGGAATTTACGCTCTGTTACTAGTTTCGGAGCTGAATTACCACGGTTATTTTTACCTTTTTTATTTTTGTTTTTATTCCAATTACTATTTCGTTGATTTCTCACTTGGTTTTGATTATTCCACTTATTATTTCTTGTTTGCTTAGGTCCATCTTCATTCTCGCGACGATTATCACGTGATTTATCTGGACGTGCCTTTTTACGACGTGTATCTTGTGCTTGCGCAGCTGGAGCTGGTTGAGCAGCCGGTGCTGGTTTGGGAGCTGGCTTAGCTTCAGCAACTGCTTTTTGAGCAGCGACTTCCGCCTGTTGTTTTTCTTTTCTTGCCTTTTCCTGCTCTTTCGCACGGCGTTGCTCTGCAGCTTTTTCTTCACGGAAGCGTGTTTCACTTTGACGTGAATATTCTGCATTTTGCTCTGCTTTCAAGGCTGCTGCACGCGCTTTAAAGTCAATACGTGGACCTGCCTGATTGTTGCGGGCAGCATCGTTGCGTTTATTTCGACCTTGATCATTGCGCTGTTTACCTTGGAAATTACGGTCACGATTACTATTGTTATCGCGCTTTCCATTGTTACGGTTTCCTTGACCATTTCCATTTTGGTTGCGACGATCATTATTCTGACGTTTACCTTGATCGTTTCCTTGTTGATTTCGGTTACGATTACGGTTGTCACGTCCTCCGCCATTTTGACGACGCTCTGCTTCTGCCTTGGCACGTGCTTCACGTTCTGCCTTAAAATTACGGCTTTGTGGTTTTTTCGGAGTCGCAGGGGCTTCTTTGACTTCAGCCTTTGATGTTTCTTTAGCTGGAGCTGATTTGGCAACAGGTACCTTATCAACCTTAGGCGCTACCTTTTCCTCTTTAGGAGTTGGTGTCGCTTTAGGAGCTGGCTTGCTTTCAGCCTTAGCTGTTCCCCCTTTTAAACTTGAAGTGATACGATTAGCATCAGCTTCTTCAACTGATGAGGAATGGCTCTTCACAGAAAGACCAAGTTCTTGAGCTTTCGCAACAACAACCTTACTTTCTACACCAACCTCTTTTGCGATTTCATATAATCGTTTCTTTGACACGTGATGTCCTCCTATTCTTTAGTCCATAAGAGTCCTCATTTTCTTTGAAAATCCAGCATCAACTACAGCAACCGTTTTTCTTGGTTTACCAATAGCCATGCTTAATTCCAGTGCGTTAAACACTGTGGAGACTTCTATATTATAGTAGTTACATTTATCAGTCGTCTTTTTAGTCACGTTACTACCAGCATCATTGGCAAGAAAAACTAGTCTCGCCTGCCCTGATTGAACTGCCTTGATGACAAGTTCTTCGCCAGAAATAAGCTTTCCAGCTCTTTGTGCTAGTCCCAACATATTTGACAATTTTTCTGTGTTATTCAAGACCTAACTCTCTTCTTTTGACCTTGTGATCCACATAAGCAATGAGTTCATCATAAAAACTTTCAGGAACATCCATGGAGAAACTATGGTTAAAAGCACATTTCTTTTTAGCTTGGAGAGCTTCTTCATTATCTAATTTAATGTAAGCACCTCGGCCATTTTTCTTTCCTGTTGGATCAATGAAAATCTCACCATCTTTAGTTTTTACAATGCGGAGCAAATCACGTTTATCAATGATTTCTCCTGAGACAACTGATTTGCGTAAAGGTATTTTTCGTGTTTTAGCCATCAAACACCTCTATGTTCTTCTTATTCTGCTTCTGTTGTTTCAGTTACTTCTTCTGTTGTGACTTCAACAGGTGTAGCATCTTCTGCAACAATCTCGTCAACAACTTCCTCAGTAGCAGCCTCAGCTTTTTCAGCTTCGAGTGCTTCGTATTCAGAAGCTGACTTGATGTCAATACGGTAACCAGTCAAATGCGCTGCCAAACGAACGTTTTGTCCACGACGACCAATTGCAAGAGATAATTTGTTATCTGGTACAACTACTGTCGCACG
>JABLTM010058152.1_pt1 | contig 10514 bp, 6 predicted proteins | sample 7160121 | NCBI WGS metagenome assembly JABLTM01 (sample SAMN14651224, study PRJNA627086) | human gut metagenome | isolation source: feces | host: Homo sapiens | reverse complement strand
ATATTCATTATTCTTCTAGTGTTAATGGAGTGGCATCTTTACATACAGAGATTCTTAAAAACAATGAGCTGCATCATTTTTATGAAATTTATCCAGAGAAGTTTAATAATAAGACAAATGGTATTACTTTTAGAAGATGGTTGCTGCACTGCAATCCACAGTTGACAGAACTTATCACTTCTCTTATTGGGGATGGATTTAAAAAAGATGCAACGCAGTTAGAAAAGCTGTTAGATTATAAAAATGATGAAAAGGTATTAAAACAGATTCTTGAGATAAAGTCTGCTAAGAAAATGGAATTAAAGAAGGCATTGATGGAAAAACAGAATGTTACGATTAATGAAAATTCTATTTTTGATATTCAGATTAAGAGACTGCATGAGTACAAGAGACAGCAGTTGAATGCGTTGTATGTCATCCATAAATATTTGGAGATTAAAGCAGGAAAGAAACCATCAACACCGATAACCGTTATTTTTGGAGCGAAGGCAGCGCCGGCATACATAATCGCTCAGGATATCATTCATCTTATCCTTTGTCTGCAGCAGCTTATTAATAATGATCCGGAAGTAAGTCCGTATCTTAATGTTGTGATGGTGGAAAATTATAATGTAACATGGGCAGAAAAATTAATCCCAGCCTGCGATATTTCAGAGCAGATTTCTCTTGCCTCTAAAGAAGCAAGTGGTACAGGTAATATGAAGTTTATGCTTAACGGTGCGCTTACATTAGGAACAGAAGATGGAGCGAATGTTGAGATTCATGAACTCGTAGGTGATGATAATATTTATATTTTTGGAGATTCCAGTGATACGGTTGTTGAAAGATACGCGCAGGGAAGCTATCATGCAGCAAAATATTATAATGAAAATGCAGCAATCAAAGAAGCTGTAGACTTCATAACAGGAGAAGAATTAAAAGCAATTGGCGATAAAGACAGATTAGAAAGATTATTTAATGAACTTGTTTCTAAAGACTGGTTTATGACTTTCCCTGATTTCGATGAGTATGTAAAGACAAGAGAGCAGGCATATGCTGACTATGAAAACAGAGAAGAATGGGTACAGAAAATGCTTGTGAATATCGCAAAAGCAGGATATTTTTCTTCAGACAGAACGATTGAAGAATATAACAGAGATATTTGGAAATTAGAGGACTAGAGAGTGTTTGAAAAGGATAAAGTTGCTGTGCAATAGCTTAAATAGCCATTGCACAGCAATTTTATTTTAGTAGAATTTTCTTGTTTTTGTACGAAGATTGTAATAAAATGGAAACAACGATTTGCTTACTATAATCATGGAACCAGCAATTATAGATTTTGATTTTATTTCAAAAATAAAATGGAAAGGAGAAGTTCTTGAACATAAATGAAACATTAAAACACTACTTTGGTTACGACAGTCTGCGTCCAGGACAACAGGAACTGATAGAAGGAATTCTACAAAGAAAGGATGTCCTTGGTATTATGCCAACAGGTGCAGGAAAGTCCCTGTGTTATCAGGTTCCAGCACTGATGTTAGATGGAATTACGATTGTAGTTTCACCGCTTATTTCTCTGATGACAGACCAGGTAAAGGCGTTAAATCAGGCCGGTGTGCATGCGGCGTATATTAACAGTTCTCTTACGGAAAACCAGATAAGGACTGCACTTTTCTATGCAGCGCAGGGAAGATATAAGATTATTTATGTGGCGCCGGAGAGGCTGAATACGATACGATTTCTGGAGTTTGCATGCCAGGTGGATATTTCTATGGTGACGGTGGATGAGGCGCATTGTATTTCCCAGTGGGGACAGGATTTCCGTCCAAGTTATGTTGGAATTGCGGATTTTCTTGCACAGTTACCAAAGCGTCCGGTTGTAAGTGCATTTACTGCAACAGCAACGGAACGAGTAAAACAGGATATTATGGGAAGTCTGCGTTTGCAAAATCCAGTGACAGTTGTGACAGGATTTGACCGACCGAATCTGTTCTTTCGCGTAGTGACCCGAAAGGGTGGAAAAGAGACCGACAACAGTGTTCTTAATTATGTCAAAAAGCATGAGGATGAGAGTGGAATCATTTATTGTGCAACGAAGAAAAATGCAGACAAAATATATGGACTTTTGCAGCAGTATGGCATTGAGGCAGGGCATTATCATGCGGGCTTATCCTTAGAGGAACGGAAGAAAAATCAGGACGATTTTACCTATGATCGAATTCGTGTTATGGTAGCGACAAATGCATTTGGAATGGGTATTGATAAGTCAAATGTGAGATATGTGCTGCATTATAATATGCCACAGAGTCTTGAATATTATTATCAGGAGGCAGGGCGTGCTGGTCGTGACGGGGAAGAAGCAGAGTGTGTATTATTCTTTTCTAAGCAGGATATCATGATAAATAAGCGGCTTTTAGAATATAAGAGTACAGAAAGTATAGAGAGTGACCCGCAGGTACGGAGAAACGATTATCAAAAGTTAAATCGGATGATTGATTACTGCGAAACACAACAGTGCCTGCGCCAGTTTATTTTGTCATATTTCGGGGATAACAGTCCATGTACCTGCGATAAATGTAGTAATTGTGTGGTTGTGGAAGATGAGGAAGAGGAAAGTTACATCCAGACCAAAAAGGAAAAGAAAAAAGCGTTCCAGCTTGCCAATCTGACTCCGAAAGGGCAGGAATTGTTCGAGCAGCTTCGTAAGTGCAGGACAGAACTTGCTGCAGAAAAAGGAGTTCCACCATATATAATCTGTTCCGATAAGACATTAACAGATATGTGTGCAAAATGTCCTGCAGACAATGAAGATATGGAAACAGTGTACGGAATGGGTGTGCAGAAAATTCAAAGTTATGGGGAACATTTTACCAAAATCATTATAGACTTTTTAGAAGAACAGAGTGCAGCCGGTGGAGCAGATGCAGAAACTCTGCAATTAACAACAGAGTTAACACCAGAGCAAATAGAGGAAACAACAGGAATAACAGTAGCAGCCTCTCCTGCAAGAGAAAAGAAACTGCCATTTTATATCGCACCGGGAAAATTAGACGAAGTGGAACTGACCGATACCTGTATGATTTCAGAACTTACGAACCGGATTAACGAACTTTGTGACGAAGAAGACCAGAAAAACCGCAAAAAGCTAACCGCAGCATTTGTCAATACCTTACTGATACAAAAAGGATATATTGAAGAAGCAACAGAAGGCGAAGAAAAAGTAAAACATATAACAGAAAAAGGAAAAGAAGCAGGGATACAGGAAGAAGAACGATATGGCAAATATGGAAGAAAGTATTACGCATTAGTTCATACGAGGGAGAGTCAGGAGATGATTTTGGGAGAACTCCGAGAGTATTTGGCTGATTTGACGGATGAGTGATAAACAGACGAACTCCAGAAGATAAATAAAGCATATTGGTGACTTTAGTCGCGGCGTGTTGAATGTTCGCTTTCGCGCTCACATCCAACCTGCAGCGACTAAAGTCACAATTCTGAATTCTTTCCTTCCCTGAGGGCGTCTCCCTTGCCTGCGGCAATTCAGAATTTTCCACCCGACTTGTAATATTCCACACACAAAATAATGATATTTGAATATAATTTGATAAAAAATGCACTATTAGCAAAAACTTTCTTGCACTAATGGTGTTTTTTTGTCTTCTTTTTACGAAAACTATCTTTAGTGAAAAAGCGATTCATGGTATAATCGAACGAGGCAGAAAGTGATGGTTTTTGAATGTCATATTCTGAAGGTTACGAAAATTACAAAAAATAGGTAAAAACAGTATTGTTTTAAGGAGGATAACGTGTTAAATACAACAAAATCAGAAGAGTTATATAAAGTAGCACTTGACCTGATGCCGGGTGGTGTAAACTCACCGGTCAGAGCATTTGGTGCTGTGGGAAGAAACCCTTTATTTATTGACCATGCAAAGGGTTCCTATGTTTATGATGTGGATGGTAATAAGTTTATTGACTATGTTTGTTCCTGGGGACCTGGAATTCTTGGGCATTCTCATCCAGAGGTTCTTGAAGAAGTAGTGAAGGCCTGTTTTGACGGTCTTACTTTTGGTGCGCCAACTGGTAAGGAGAATGAACTAGCACAGCTTGTCAAAGATTGCGTACCATCTATGGAAATGATGCGTATGGTAAGTTCAGGAACTGAGGCAACGATGAGTGCGATTCGTGCGGCAAGAGGATTTACCGGAAGAGATAAGATCATTAAGTTTAAGGGATGTTATCATGGACATTCTGATGGATTATTAGTGCAGGCTGGTTCTGCAGCATTAACACAGTCTGTACCGGACAGCAGCGGAGTTCCTGCTTCTTTTGCACAGCAGACTTTAGTTGCTCTTTATAATGATAAGGATTCTGTAAGAGAGTTATTTGAGAATAATAAAGACCAGATTGCAGCTCTTATTGTGGAGCCGGTTGCAGCAAATATGGGTGTTGTTATTCCTGACGATGATTTTCTTCCTTTCCTTCGTGAGATTACAGAAGAGAATGGAACAATTCTTATTTTTGACGAGGTTATCACAGGATTCCGTCTTGGTGTTGGTGGTGCACAGGAGTGGTTTGGAATTAAGCCAGATTTATCTACTTTCGGAAAGATTGTCGGCGGTGGAATGCCAATGGCTATCTATGGCGGACGTAAGGATATTATGAGAAATATTTCCCCGACAGGAAAGGTTTATCAGGCAGGAACCTTATCTGGTAATCCGATTGCGACAACAGCCGGAATCAAGACTCTTGAAATTTTAAGAGACCATCCAGAACTTTATACAAAGATTGAAGAGAATACAAAGAAGCTTGCGGAAGCTTACAAAGTAAGAGCGAAGAAACAGGGTATCAATATTCATGTTAACCAGATTGGTTCTCTTATGAGCGCTTTCTTTACAGGGGAAAATGTAAAAGATTACACAGGAGCAACATCTTCTGATACTAAGGCTTACGCAGATTACTTTAACTATATGTTAGAGAATGGTATCTATGTGGCACCTTCACAGTTTGAGGCGATGTTTATTTCTGCAGCTCATTCTGATGAGGATATTCAGAGAACTATTGATGTGCTTACAAAATAGGAAAGATATTAAATAAAAGATATTATACTTATTCAGAATAATTGCAAATAGAAATAATTTATAAATAAGAAGTCTGTATTGGAAACAGGGGCGAAATTTTAAAAATAAAACAAGTCTCAAAACATATTTATAAAAATGAATATAACTATAAATATAGTAAATAAGACAGAAAGTCAAAGGAGAAAAAATGGTACATTTTATTGGAGCGGGTCCTGGAGACCCAGAGTTACTGACAATTAAGGGAAAGAAATTAATCGATCAGGCAGATGTAATTATCTATGCTGGTTCTTTAGTAAATAAGGAAGTTCTTGCCGGAGCCAAAGAAGGCGCAGAGATTTACAACAGTGCGACAATGACTTTAGAGGAAGTTATTGAAGTAATGAAAAAGGCTGAAGCTGAAGGCAAGATGACAGCTCGTGTTCATACAGGAGACCCTGCCGTTTTCGGTGCACACAGAGAGCAGATGGACGAGCTTTCCCGTCTTGGAATTGATTATGATGTCATTCCAGGTGTGAGTTCTTTCCTTGCAACTGCGGCAGCTTTAAAGAAAGAATATACTTTACCGGGAGTTTCTCAGACAGTTATTCTTACAAGAATGGAAGGCAGAACACCAATGCCTCCAAAGGAAAAGTTAAGAGATTTAGCAAAACATAATTCTACAATGATTATTTTCTTAAGTGTAGGAATGATAGAACAGCTTGCAGATACTTTAAAAGAAGAGTACAGAGAGGATACACCAGTTGCTGTTGTATACAAAGCTTCCTGGGAAGATCAGAAGATTGTTATCGGCAATCTGACAAATATCGCACAGAAAGTAAAAGAGGCAGGAATCACAAAGACAGCTCTTACAGTTGTAGGCGATTTTCTTGGAGACGAGTACGAACTTTCTAAACTTTATGACAAGACATTTACACACGAATTCAGACAGGCAAAAGAGTAAGCCGTGTGGTTTTGCTGGAGGCAGAAAATAAGAAATGGGTATACAGATAATTAGTATCAGTCATAAAATCGCACCTCTTCATGTAAGGGAAATGTTTGCATTTACAGAGGAGCAGCAAAAACATATGATGCAGGAGATCACAGAGCATTTGGAAGTTTCAGAATGTATCGTGTTATCTACCTGCAACCGGACGGAAATGTATGTGTATTCTGATTCGGAAAGCAAGGGATGTGTATTTAATCTGATGGAAGATGTACTGCTTGGCGAGGCAGGCGCACAGGATGAAGAAGATATCGGAAATTATCTTTTATTTTATCATGGAAAAAAGGCGATTCATCATCTGTTTCAGGTAGCGGCAGGGCTTGATTCCATGGTAATTGGAGAAGACCAGATTCTCGGTCAGGTAAAGACCGCACATAAGCAGGCAAGAGAGGCTGGAACAACGGGAGTGTATCTGAATACATTTTTCCGTATGGCGGTTACAGGAGCTAAAAAAGTAAAGACAGAAACAGAACTTTCAAAGACTTCTGTATCGACAGCGACACTTGCACTGAAAGTAGCCGAAGAAGAACTTGGAACTTTAAAAGATAAAAAGGTTCTTATCATTGGTGCGACAGGTAAGATTGGCGGTATTGTTCTGATGAATATTCAATCTCTTCATCAGGCAGATATTTATGTTACGACGCGTAAGAATAAGCTCATCCAGACAAAGCATGGAAATGACGAGTTTACGACAATTGATTATGAAGATCGTTATGAATATTTAGATCAGATGGATGTCGTTATAAGTGCGACATCGAGTCCGCATTACACACTGACATATAGCAAGATGAAAAAGCAGCTTACGACAGCGAAGCGAAGAGTCTTTGTCGATCTGGCTGTGCCGATGGATATCGAAGCAAAAATCAGTGCAGTGGACGATACCTGCTACTATAATATTGATGATTTTACAAGAATCGCAAGGGAGAATAACCAGAAGAAACTGAGAGAAGCAGAGGCCGCATCAGGAATTCTTGATGAGTATGAACTTCAGTTTGAACAGTGGATGGTATTCCAGAAGTCTTTATCTGTTATGGGAAAGGTCAGAGATAACTTTGTAAAAGTAGCAGAACATAAAGGTGTGGAAAAGGCATTTGACCATTTCTTCTATTGGGTGAGAGAGAATAACACACCGGAAGATTTGGAAACATTTTTCCAGTGCCTGGATCATTAAAAACAGACCAGAATATCGGTTTTAGAAGGAGAAAACAATGGGTAAATTATATGCAGTTGGGTTCGGTCCAGGTGGATATGAACACATGACAGCAAAAGCAATTGATGTAATTAAAAATGCAGACATCATTACAGGATACACTACATATGTAGAGATGTTAAAGAAGTTTTTCCCAGAGAAAGAGTACGTGGCAACACCGATGACAAAAGAGATGGATCGCTGCCGTATGGCAGTTGATTTAGCTGCCGAAGGGAAGACAGTTGCAATGGTAAGTTCCGGAGACAGCGGAATTTACGGAATGGCAGGAATTCTTTTAGAGATTGCCAATGAGAAAAAGGCAGATGTTGAGATTGAGACTGTTCCAGGTGTGACAGCAGCGAGTGCAGCGGCATCTATTCTTGGAGCACCGTTAATGCACGATTTTACAATTATTAGTTTAAGTGATTTAATGACACCTTACTCTCTTATTATGAAGAGAGTGGATTGTGCAGGACAGGGTGATTTTATCGTATGTCTCTATAATCCAAAGAGCAAAAAGAGAGCGGATTATGTAGAAAAGGCTGCAGAAATTCTTATGAAATATCGTGACGGCAAGACTCCAGTTGGTGTTGTTCGCCATGCGGGCAGAGAAGAGGAATCTTCCTATATTACAACACTTGATGCAGTAAAAGATGCACCGATCGATATGTTCAGTATCGTTATTGTCGGCAATTCCAACACATATGTACGCGATGGTAAGATGATTACCCCAAGAGGATATGAAGACAAATACGGATTCGCGAATGTAGAATAAGATGAGTATGTAAGCGTTTTTTTTGCTTACAAACTTATTATACGAGTGGAGGAATAAGATGAAAAATATCATCAAAATCGGAACGAGAAAGAGTAAGTTAGCTCTGATTCAGACCGATATTGTAAAAGATAAAATTAAAAAAGCTTTTCCTGAAATAGAAGTGGAAATCGTAAAGATTGACACAAAGGGAGATCAGATTCTTGATAAATCCCTTACTTCATTTGGTGGAAAAGGTGTATTTACTGCTGAACTTGAAGCCGAACTTCTTTCTGGTGCAGTAGATATTGCGGTTCACAGTGCAAAGGATATGCCGATGGATTTCCCGGAAGGGCTTGGAATCGGTGCAGTCCTTGACAGAGCGGATGTGAGAGATACTTTTGTTACTACAACTGGTAAAAAATTAGAAGAATTAGAGCCAGGAAGCATTGTCGGAACAAGCTCTCTTCGAAGAGAATTATTAATTAAAGAAATTAATCCCTATGTAACGATTAAGCTTCTCCGTGGAAATGTACAGACTCGTTTAAGTAAACTTCGTGACGGTCAGTATGACGGAATTATTCTTGCGGCGGCAGGAATCGAAAGACTTGGATATGAAAAGGAAGAGGGACTTCACTATCAGTATCTTGACCCGGATGTATTTCTTCCGGCCGCAGGTCAGGGAATCCTTGCAGTAGAAAGCCGCGTAGAAGATGCGGAGATGGCAGAAATCCTTGCGGCGATCCACAGTGAAAAAGCAGAATGTCTTTTAATGGCAGAGAGAGCATTTTTAAAGACAATCGGTGGAAGCTGTAACGCACCGGCGGCAGCACTTTGTCGTGAGGAAAATGGTGAATTTTCCATGCGTGCCATGTATGTGAAAGATGGAATTCATAGCAGAAAGACGTATATGACAGTGAATATAGAAGATGCTATAGCGGAAAAAGATGCAGACAGCAAGCCGATAGCTGGGACGGCTGTGGCAGCAGCCGTTTCTGTCGAAGAAGCTGTTAAAACAGACAAAGAGATAACAGAGAAAGATACGGCAAGAAAAAGTAAAGTAGAAATAGCAGCAGAACTTGGTATCAGCGTTGCTCATGAAGTAAACAAAGGTATGGTATATCTTGTCGGTGCAGGTCCTGGTGATGAGGATCTGATGACGAGAAAAGGACTTAAGCTTTTAAGAGAGGCAGATGTCGTTGTATACGATAACCTTGCATCCAGTTCCCTTTTAAATGAAGTGAGAGATGACGCAGAACTTATTTACGCAGGAAAGCGTTCTTCAAATCATCATTTAAAACAGTATGAGACAAACGAGCTTTTAGTGAAGCTTGCATTAGAAGGAAAAAATGTTGTCCGCTTAAAGGGCGGTGACCCATATATCTTCGGCCGTGGCGGTGAAGAAGGACAGGAACTTAGAGAAGCTGGTGTTGACTTTGAAGTTGTACCGGGAATTTCTTCTTCTTATTCTGTTCCGGCATACTGCGGTATTCCAGTGACACATCGTGATTTCGCATCTTCTTTCCATGTGATTACCGGTCATGAAGGCAATCATAAAAATGGTGTGAGTGTATTAAACTACGAGACACTTGCGAAAGAAGAAGGAACATTGATTTTCCTTATGGGACTCAAAAATCTTCCTAATATTGTAGCTTCGCTTATTGAGAATGGTAAAGATCCTGCGACTCCAGTCGGTGTGCTTCAGGAGGGAACAACCGCAAGACAGCGTGTTGCAACAGGAACACTTGCTGATATTGTAGAAGTTGTAAAGCGCGAGGGAATTAAGACTCCTGCCATTACAGTTGTAGGTGATGTTGTAAGTTTACGTCAGGTACTTGACTGGTATGGACACAAACCTTTATCCGGCAAGAGTGTTCTTGTGACAGGAACAACTTCTATGGTAGACCGACTTTCTCCGATTCTGAAAGAGGAGGGAGCAGAGGCCATTTCCTTTAGCTTAATCCGCACTGAAAGAATGAAACTTCCAGAGCTGGATGTCGCATTGAAGGAAATAGATAAGTATAACTGGATTGTATTTACCAGTGCAAACGGTGTGGAATGTTTCTTTGAGGAAATGCAGGAAATCCGAAAAGATATCAGAGATTTAGCGCATGTCCGCTTCGCTGTTATTGGAGACGGAACGAAAAAGGCATTGGAAGAACATGGAATTTTCTGTGATTTTATTCCGACAGCATATTCTTCAAAAGATATGGCAGAGGCGATGGTTCCTCATATCGGAAAAGATGAAAGTGTTCTTCTCCTTCGTGCAGAGGAAGCAAACAGAGTGCTTCCAGATGCATTAGAAGAAGCTGGAATTTCCCACACATGCATTTCTCTTTATCATACCGTAACGGATGAGAGAAAAGCAGATGAATTGAATCGTTTGATTAAGATGGCTGACTATGTAACATTTGCAAGTTCCAGTGCAGTTCGAGCCTTTGTATCTATGGTAGATAATCTTGACGAGGTCAAAGGAAAATATATCAGTATTGGCCCGGCTTCTAACAGTTCCAAATTATCATAAATATGATT
>JABLTM010092026.1_pt1 | contig 10518 bp, 9 predicted proteins | sample 7160121 | NCBI WGS metagenome assembly JABLTM01 (sample SAMN14651224, study PRJNA627086) | human gut metagenome | isolation source: feces | host: Homo sapiens | reverse complement strand
GCCGGTCCGGGTGCAGGTGCAGGACAACAGGCTAATCAGGGTTCTTCTAATAATAAAGAAGATATTCAGGATGCTGACTTCGAGGAAGTGAAGTAAGTATCGATAAATAACGATAACAATAAATAGGAATATAGGGTGTAACTCAATAAGTTACGCCCTATTTCTTTTTGTAGACTTTTCTTTGGCTTTGCTTATTTCTCGGATTTTTATCGTATATTTGTACCATAATTGTACCGACACTTAAAAGTAGATAATGTGACACTTACAAGAATGCCGGTATTGAGAATGAGGAATATAAGTAAAAAGTAGATTATGCCAGCAGCAAAATTTGAAATAAAACGGAAGTGCCAGATTTGTGGAGAAGAGTTTTTAGCCAAAACAATAGAATCTTGGTATTGCTCTCCCAAATGTTCCAAAATTGCATGGAAGCGACGCAAGGATGAAGAACAAAGATTGCAAAGGTTGGACGAAGTGGTTAAGAAGATACCCAAGTCCAAAGAGTACATCACGGTTCCTGAAGCATACGCATTGTTTGGCATAAGCAAGGAAACTCTTTATCGTTTGATTCGTAAGGGTACAATCCCCAGTGTAAATGCAGGAGAAAGACAGACATTACTATCAAAAGCAGAACTGATGAAACTCTATCCTCCACGCAAGAAAGCTCTCACAAAGCCGAAACCTGTTGCCAAACTATATAGTCTGGAGCCGAAAGATTGTTATACCATTGGAGAAATCACAGAGAAGTTTCTTGTGAATGAAAGTACAGTTTATCTCCACATACGCAAATACTCTATCCCTACCCGGCAGATTGGGAACTTTGTGTATGTACCCAAGAAAGAAATTGATAACTTATATAAAGGTGTGAAGCGATGAAGAAAGCATTAGTCAATACACGAGTGTCGGTAAAGCTCCGCAAATCTGAATATCGTGATGAATGGTATCTTTATGTGGAATCTTATCCTGTATTCCAATCCGGAAAAGATACGCCACAAAGAGTGCGTGAATATCTCAATCGTACCATTACAACACCTATTTGGGATAAGTCACGCAATGCAAGGACTAATGCCGAAGGCAAAACCACTTATAATCCGAAGCGAGATTTGAACGGTGTCATTCAATGTAAGTCGCAATTAGACCAGGAATCATGTATCTATGCCGACAAGGTCAGAAGCCTACGACAAAAGGAATACGACAATGCAGCTTTATATGCCGATACCGATGCAGAACAGGCGGAGCAGTTGGAACGCTCCCGAAGTAATTTCATTGAGTACTTCGACCATGTGCAGCGAACAAGGCATGCCCATAGCTCTGATTCTATCATTGTCAACTGGAGGAGAGTGCATGAATTATTGAAGATTTTCGCAAAAGGTGACACCATTCTCTTTTCGCAAATAGACTTAAAGATGGTTGAATCGTTCCGGTTTCAATTGGCTTTGAGAAGGGTTTCGCTTGGGTTCATCTTTGCAGTCAAATTCTCGCTAAAACCTTTATTTTCAACCTTCTTGAACCTATCCGCTCTAACTCTCGTTTTTATCACTATCTTTACCAATAAATTTCAAACGAAAGTTCTATGACACAAGATAATTCAATTGTAATTAGAGAATATTTGACGACAGATAAAGAAGTTGTAATGAATTTAATTAAATTAAACACACCCAACTTCTTTGCAAAAGAGGAGGTTAATGATTTGAGCAATTATTTGGATAAAGGAATAGAGCTCTATTATGTCTTGCTCGTTGACGGGAAAGTGGTTGGATGCGGCGGGATAAATTTCGCAGAAAAAAGAACCATTGGAAAAATAAGTTGGGATATTATGCATCCCGACTATCAAGGCAAATCTTTAGGTAAAAAGCTTTTAAGATACAGAATTGAGGTTTTAAAGGCTATTCCCAGTATCAAAAAAATAACAGTCCGAACCTCGCAATTAGCATATAAATTCTATGAAAAGCAAGGATTCACACTGAATGAAATCAAACGCAATTATTGGGCTGACGGTTTTGATATGTATAGTATGCAATATAATGAATTATAATTGTAAAATATTCAATAGTAACGTATCATCCCACACGTTATTAACCTTCCGGCATACACGTTACTAACCTTTCAAACGTCTTGTTCTTTTTTTTAAAGGCTTTGTTCTTTTCAGAAAAGAACAAGACGTTTTCATTGAAAGAACAAGAGCTTTTTAAAATTTGACCTGTTGTTTTTTCCCATAACGGTATCTACATGCCGAAACGCCTTATTTTTACTTCAGATCTTTCAGCCATTCCGCAAACGCCCTGCCCGTCGGCATTCCGGCTGAAGGATATGCATTGTGAAATGTTTCAGCCGGAAAATATCCTTCAGAAAAACCAATTCCCTAAGAACTGGAAAGACACCGGTCTGGCTGAAGGATTCCAATCCCGGCTGAAGGATTCCCGAACCCAATTCTTCAGCCGAAAAGCCGACGGGCAGGGCATTTGCGAGCATGCTGAAAGATTTGAAGGATTTTTCAAGGTACTCTATATAGAGTATTATGAACGACCATATCTCACTGAAAAAAGTAAAATATCTTCGTGGAACATGTACGTGGTGTTACTTTGCTCGGAAACATATCTTACTTTGTCCACGAAGATATCTCACTTTTCTTTACAACAATACAGACCTCATTGCCGCCAAGCTAAAACAATAATACCAAAGCTTATCGCCAACCGAGGTGCCTCTAAACCGTTATCTCTGTTTCAAAGGCACATATTCCAGTTCTTCCAACACATTCTTGTATGCCGGACGAATAATGCGTTTTCCTTCAAAATTCAGCTCCTCATTGCGGTGTGCGCACCACCCCACGATACGAGCCATCGCAAACAAAGGTGTAAATATTTCCTGTGGCAGACCAATCATTTCATATACGAAACCTGAATAGAAATCGATATTGCTGGACACCGTCTTGCCGTTATTCTTAATCTTTCCGAACATAGCAATGGCACGTTCCTCCAACAATTCCAGGAAGGCAAATTCTTCTTCCTTACCTTTTTCTTTTGCCAAATCACGAGCCAATTCTTTCAACAAAATAGCACGAGGATCGGATATCGTATAGACCGCATGGCCGATACCATAAATCAGACCGGACTTATCATACGCTTCCTTATTCAACATACGGGTAAAGTAAGTATCAATTTCGTCCACATTGGTCCAATCCTTGATATTTTCCTGCAAATGATGGAACATATCCGCCACCTGGATATTTGCCCCTCCATGAAGCGGACCTTTCAACGAGCCGATACCTGCGGCTATGGCCGAATAAGTATCCGTACGGCTGGACGAAACTACACGGACGGTAAAAGTAGAGTTATTACCACCTCCGTGTTCAGCCTGAAGTACCAACAGCAAATCAAGCGTGCGCGCATCAAGTTCCGTATAATCCTTTTTTAACATATACAGGAAGTTTTCTGCGATAGACAGTTTTTCACGCGGATGACGGATATGCAACGAACGACCATACGTGGCATGGCGCAACATGTTATAAGCGTATGCAATAATGGTCGGGAACTTGGATATCAAGTCAATACTCTGACGCATCAGGTTATCACGCGAAGTATCATCCGCCTGCGGGTCAAAACGGTACATTTCAAGCACGCTACGGGCCAGAATGTTCATAATGTTATTTCCCTCCAGCTCAATGATATTCATTTTGGTCTTCTGTTCCAACGGAGTATTGTCATTAATCAACTCACAGAAAGAAGCCAACTCTTCCTTGTCAGGCAAATGACCGGACAATAACAGATAAGCCACCTCCTCAAAACCAAAACGTTTCTCCTTAATGATACTATGTGCCAAATCTTCCAAATCATACCCACGATAGAAAAGTTTGCCGGGAATCGGCTTCAATCCTCTGCCGGGAATACGTTCATACCCTACTACATTGCCTATCTTGGTCAACCCTACCAAAACACCGGTGCCATCTTCGTTACGCAATCCGCGCTTTACATCAAACTTCTTGAACAATTCGTTCTCAATCCGGGTCGCATTCTTCATTTCCTCGGAGAGTTTGTAAATGATATATTCTTTCTTCATATCCGTGAGTTTTTAGGAGTTTATTCTTTCTATTATTTCTTTTGTAAATGCCGACGTGCCAAGCGAGACACCTCCGGGCATAAAACGAGCAAGGTCATGTGTGGCACGTCCCTCGCCAAAACTGGATTCCAAGGCATTCACTATCAGCTCCGCCGCCTTATTCCAGCCAAAATGTTCCAACATCATGACAGCCGAGAGGATTAATGAACAAGGATTCACCACATCCTTTCCGGCAATATTGGGAGCCGTACCGTGAGTTGCTTCAAAAATGGCATGACCGGTATTGTAATTGATGTTCGCTCCGGGAGCAATTCCGATACCGCCTACCATGGCAGCCAACTGATCCGAGATGTAATCTCCGTTCAAATTCAAGGTAGCCACCACCGAATATTCTTCGGGAATCAATAACGTATTCTGCAAGAATGCATCGGCTATGCAGTCTTTTATCACCAACTTGCCTGACGCAATGGCATCTCCGAATTCACGTTCCGCCAGTTCATATCCCCATTTCTTGAAGCCGCCTTCAGTAAACTTCATGATATTTCCTTTATGCACCAACGTCACTGACGGCAAGCCATGCTCCAAAGCATATTTACATGCCGCACGTACCAGACGTTCCGTTCCTTCTTTGGACACCGGTTTCACGCCAAACGAAGAACTTTCGGGAAAGCGCACTTTAGCCACTCCCATTTCATCATGCAAAAAACGATAAAACTTCTCAACTTCCGGCGTACCTGCTTCCCATTCTATACCTGCATAAATATCTTCCGTATTTTCGCGGAAAATATGCATATCCACCTTCTGAGGCTCTTTCACCGGAGATACCACTCCGCTGAACCAACGTACGGGGCGCAGACACACATACAGATCCAGCGTCTGGCGCAAAGCCACATTCAAGGAACGGATACCACCTCCTACCGGAGTAGTCAACGGACCTTTTATGCCCACACCATATTTCTTGAAAGCCTCCATCGTCTCATCCGGCAACCAGGAACCTGTTTCGTTGAAAGCACGTTCACCTGCCAGCACTTCTATCCATTCTATTTCGTGTTCGCTGCCGTATGCCTTTTTCACGGCTGCATTCACTATGGCTTGCATGGAGGGAGTGATTTCTACTCCCACTCCGTCTCCTGTAATATAAGGTACTGTCTTTTTCATCTTTTATCTTGCATTTAGAGCAGAGCCGGCACGGAACCAACCTATCTGCTGTTCATTATAAGTATGCTGTACTTCAAAACGATCCTGAGTGCCATCTTCATGGTGTAAAGTCACAGTCAGATTTCTTCCGGGAGCAAAGTCCGCCAATCCGCTGACGGTAATCAAATCATGTTCTTGAATCTTGTCATAGTCCGCTTTGTCTATAAAAGTCACCGCCAGCATTCCCTGCTTCTTCAGATTCGTTTCATGGATGCGGGCAAAACTCTTCGCCAAAATAACCTTTACATTCAGGAAACGAGGCTCCATAGCAGCATGTTCACGACTGGAACCTTCTCCATAATTTTCCTCCGCAACTACCATAGACCCGATGCCTTGCGCTTTATACTGCTTAGCCGCGCCCGATACACTCTCATAGGTATTTGTCAATCGGTTCCACACCTTGTTCGTTTCACCATTGAAAGCATTCACCGCCCCCATCAGCATATTATCCGAAATATTTTCCAGATGACCACGGAAACGCAGCCACGGGCCTGCCATCGAAATATGGTCTGTGGTACATTTACCTTGAGCCTTAATCAGTAAAGGCATATCCGTAAAATCCTTTCCATCCCATGCCGGAAACGGAGCCAATAACTGCAAACGCTGTGAGTCAGGATTCACCTTAATTTCTACCTGTGCACCGGCAGGAGCCAAATAACCGGGATTACCTTGAGTGAAACCTGCCGACGGCAATTCATCTCCCTCGGGAACGCTCAATTTCACCTTCTCGCCTTCTTGATTTATCAACGTATCTTTCAACGGATTGAAACATAAATCACCGGCAATAGTCAGAGCCAATACCAATTCAGGAGAAGCCACAAATGCATGTGTATTCGGATTACCATCGGCACGTTTGGCAAAATTACGGTTGAAAGAAGTGACAATCGAGTTCTTGCGGACAGGATCATCGGTATGGCGTTTCCACTGTCCGATGCACGGACCGCAAGCATTCGCCATAATAGTAGCCCCAATCTTTTGGAAAGCATCAATCATCCCGTCACGCTCGGCGGTAGCTCGAATCTGTTCAGAACCCGGATTGACAATCAAAGGAGCAGCCACAGCCAAATGTTTTTCAGCTACCTGACGGGCAATGGAAGCAGCCCGACTTAAATCCTGATAAGAGGAATTGGTACATGAACCTATCAGCCCGACTTCCATCTTACGCGGATAACCATTAACCAATACCTTTTCGGCAAACTCTGAAATAGGTGTTGCGGCATCCGGTGTAAACGGCCCGTTGATATAAGGTTCCAACTCGGACAAATTAATTTCAATCACACGGTCGTAAAAAGCAGAAGGATTGGCAACAACCTCAGCATCGGCACGTAAATCATTTGCCACTTTTCCGGCCATCTCTGCTACAGACTCTCTTCCGGTAGCTTTCAGATACACAGCCATCCGATCGTCATAGGGGAACAAGGATGTAGTAGCCCCCACCTCTGCACCCATATTGCAGATAGTAGCCTTACCGGTTGCCGAAAGTGAAGCTGTCCCTTCTCCAAAATATTCTATAATGGCATTCGTTCCACCTTTCACGGTCAGAATACCGGCCAATTTCAGAATCACATCCTTTGGCGAAGCCCATCCATTCAAGCTTCCGGTCAAATGAACTCCAATCAGTTTCGGCATCTTTAACTCCCATTCCATACCGGTCATTACATCCACAGCATCGGCACCACCGACTCCGATTGCCACCATTCCCAATCCTCCGGCATTGGGGGTATGAGAATCCGTCCCCACCATCATTCCCCCGGGAAAAGCATAGTTTTCGAGTACCACCTGATGAATGATTCCTGCTCCCGGTTTCCAAAACCCGATACCGAAACGCGAAGAAACATCTCGTAAGAAATCGTATACCTCACGGTTGGTTTCCGTAGCCGTTGCAATATCCGGGCCCGCTCCTTTATATGCCTGAATCAAATGGTCACAATGCACAGTAGAAGGTACGGCAGCGGAATCCTTTCCTGCATTGATAAATTGCAACAATGCCATTTGCGCCGTCGCGTCTTGCATAGCCACGCGGTCGGGACGGAAATTCACATAGTCCTCGCCACGTTCATAATTCTTCAGTTGAGCATCATCATAAAGATGTGTATACAGAATTTTCTCAGCCAATGTCAGCGGACGCTGCAACACGGCTCTTACCCGACCTATCTTCTTTTCGAAAGAAGCATAAAAGGCCTTTAACATGTCCAAGTCATATACCATACCTTTTACCATTTATAATTATTACAGTTTTAAATCTATTTTATTTTTGGCAATATAGGAATAATATTTGAATTCTTGTGTAATCTATAATACGTTTAACAAAATAAAACATAAAGTCCTACCTAAAGGATTATTATTATCTTTGCAATTCTTATAGAAAAAAGCATCATTATGAACCAACATATACCCCTTTCTAATATAATTAACAAACTACAACGCAAAGAGTTGTTACTAAAATTAGAATATGATTACGAAAAAGAGACTTTCAGGCAACAGACTGAAGCTATGGGCATCGGGCGCAAAGTGAAACGGGGTATGTGCTGGTATCCTATATCGGCAGGCAGAAGCTATTATAACTCATTGAATCAATTGGTTGTAGAAGTTGAAAGGCAAGAAGACAAAGACATAGAACATGTATTTGAATTCGGCCGTCCGGTATGCTTTTTTACGCAAAATGCATCAGGCCAATTACATTATTTCAATTTTACGGCAACTGTCAACTACGTGGACGAAGACCGAATGGTAATCGTTCTCCCCTCGGCAGATGCATTGCTCAGCATACAGGCAACCGAGCGACAATTGGGAGTACAGCTTTATTTTGATGAAACCAGTTACCGGTTGATGTTCGAAGCGTTGGGACAAGTCCTCAAGGCAAAAGGGAATCGTCTGGCAGAGTTACGTGAGATTTTTCATGGCAACCAAAAGGCGGAAACTTTCAGTTTCGGCTTCACCCGTTTCCCCTGGTTAAACAATACGCAGGAGGAAGCAGTAAATAAAGTGATGCATGCCAAAGATGTTGCTATAGTCCACGGTCCGCCCGGAACCGGTAAAACTACCACATTGGTAGAAGCCATTTACGAGACCCTTCACCGGGAAAATCAAGTCATGGTGTGTGCACAGAGCAATATGGCTGTCGATTGGATTAGCGAGAAACTGGTGGACCGGGGTGTTCCCGTTCTCCGTATTGGTAATCCCACCCGCGTCAATGACAAAATGCTTGCTTTTACCTATGAACGCCGTTTTGAAAGCCATCCCGATTATCCGCAATTATGGAGTATCCGAAAAGCAATACGCGAGCTCTACGGACGTTCGCGCAAAGGAGCGGAGCGTGAGAATATCCGACAGAAAATAAACTCACTGAAAGACCGTGCCACCGAACTGGAAATTCGCATCAACGAAGCATTGTTCGGCGAAGCACGTGTGATAGCCTGCACACTGGTAAGTTCCGCCAACAGAATATTGACAGGACGCAAATTCAGTACCTTATTCATAGACGAAGCCGCACAAGCTCTAGAGCCTGCCTGCTGGATTGCCATCCGCAAAGCAGACCGTGTCATTCTGGCCGGTGATTATTGCCAGCTTCCTCCTACCATTAAATGCATGGAAGCAGCTCGTGGAGGATTAGACCGGACACTGATGCAGGAGATTGCAGACAACAAACCCGACACTGTATCCTTGTTAAAGGTACAATATAGAATGAATGATGAAATTATGCGTTTCTCTTCAGAATGGTTCTATCAGGGTGAACTGAAATCAGCTCCCGAAGTAAAATATCGGAGTATATTGGACTATGACACACCGATAGAATGGATAAATACGGAAGGAATGGAATGCAACGAAGAGTTTGTGGGTGAAAGCTTCGGCCGTATCAATAAAGAGGAGGCGGCACTCTCCATTTCCCAACTTACCAACTATATCAATAAAATAGGTAAAGACCGTTTTCTGGAAGAACGGATTGATGTGGGACTGATTTCTCCTTATAAAGCACAAGTACAATATCTCCGTCAACTGATAAAACGAGATACTTTCTTCAAGCCTTACCGACACCTTATCACCATCAATACGGTAGATGGTTTTCAGGGACAGGAACGAGACGTTATCCTCATCAGTTTAGTACGTGCAAATGAAGAGGGACAGATTGGTTTTCTAAATGACTTGCGACGAATGAATGTAGCAATTACACGTGCACGCATGAAACTTATTATATTAGGAGATGCCTCTACGCTGACGAAACATCCGTTTTATAAGAAGTTATACGAATATATCTTGGCGCTGCAAGAATAAAAGAAGGAGGGCAGAACTCCATGACACTCTTTTTCAGATTGTCATTCATTTTGCTCTCCTTAAATATTTTTTATTAAAGCACGTTCTTCATTCCTCTACTTGATTTCCCGTTATCGGAACAAATAATATTCAGAATCACAAAAGAAGGGAAGCTCTCAGTTGTGGCATAATTTCAAATAATTATTAAGACAATTTACTCATAAACTTCTCTTTGTCCACAATATAACGTACATGTGTACCTTCTCCAATCACGCCCTTGCTATCTTGCGCCCGCACTTCAAAAGTAAGTTTTCTGCCTTCCACCTCTTTTAATACGGCAGTAGCCGAAACCGTGTCTCCCACAGCCGAGGGCTTGATATGAGTAGTGTTCATCATGGCCCCTACTGTAGTGGAACCTTCAGGCAACTCATCTGCCACGGCACTCATGGCAGCATTCTCCATCAACGCCACCATAGCGGGAGTGGCAAACACATTCAAATCGCCGCTACCCATGGTGGCAGCTACATTTTCTTTTGAAACGACAACAGTCGAAGTATAAGTTAATCCTGTTTCCATCATGCTATTTTTTATTCTAAATGCAAATGTAACTGAATATCGTATATCATACAAATCTATTTTTCCACATTCATCTTTTACTCTCTCATCAAAATCACAAAAAATGTATAACAGAAATACAAATTCACACTTCAACTGCCTGCCACAAAAATCATAATGTTTAAAAACCCCAAAGCTGTCCGGCCCTATGAAACATCCGCCTGTTTACCTAGCATAGCCTAGGGGATAATAAAATTACAACCAAACGCCGTCCTTATCTACCTTTACTTTAAGCTCTTTATCGATCTGTTTGTTTTCCAAATCAAGTATATACCATTCATTATCAGGTGTCACCACATAATCAGCATCATCTATCACATAATCTGAATATTTTTCCATAACCGATTTTTTTACCGCTTCCGGTAAATTCATCTGGCACGTGCTTTTGGTGGTGAACCAATT
>JABLTM010135393.1_pt1 | contig 10521 bp, 7 predicted proteins | sample 7160121 | NCBI WGS metagenome assembly JABLTM01 (sample SAMN14651224, study PRJNA627086) | human gut metagenome | isolation source: feces | host: Homo sapiens | reverse complement strand
GCTAAGTCGTTGAGGATAGGTCTGTTGAACTCTAACCTAATCTCTTGCCATAGAGATATTTATTGTGTAGCCTATATGGGCGCATCGAAGTCATACCAGAGATTTCGCACGTAGTCCACCTTGAAACTCGGCGTATGTTCCTCGCGTAACGGTGAAAGATAAAGACCGTATCGCGGATTGTCTTTGGTCGGGTGCAAACCTTGTTCGGCGAGGTAGGTCCGAATGGAAAGATGTTTGATAGCTTGAATCGTTTTCATAACAATCTATGTTCAGTGAAAAGAAAAATACTTATTCTTTCACTGAATTATTTAATGGGAACGATTCGATTCAAGGCTGCTTCGACATCGCTGTCGCGGAACAGGACGCGCCCGCCGATCTTGTGTGCGCGGATCTTGCCGTGGTTCACCCAGTCGGTGAGCGTCACGAGCGAGATGCGCAGACGGTGGGCGGTTTCGCGCCGTGTGAGATATTTCGTGTCGGTTTTCGGATGTGCGGGACGGAACTGTTGCAATTCGTCGCGCAGGGACTCCCGGATCATCTTCGAAAGTTGATCGGCAGTCATGCCATTCAGATAGATTTCCTTTGCCATGGTTTATTCGATTTAACGTCGCAAAGAAAATCATTTATCGAGGCTGTCTAAAATAAGTAATTGTGTTACAAAATAATGCTGCCTTCTGCCACGAACGGACATAGTCGGACAGTCTATGGAATTTTAGGAATGAATTGCATCGGTCTACCTCTGTTTTCCGTTTTGACCGCAGTGTGTAAAGTGATTGTTTCGATGAATAAAAGAAGACGGTTTTTGATAAGAACCGTCCTCCGAAACAAAGCTGTTTTTGTGAGTTTTATTTTAATTTTTCCAATGCTTCACGGACTGCGTCTGCCGAATAGCACCGTTCTCCATTCGAAAATGCGCGTGCGGTGCATCCTTCCAGCCAGCCGTTCGCAATCCACCGGTCGAGTGTCGGGCGTGTAATTCCCAGAGCTTCGGCCAAATCCTTTTTACAGAACAATCGATTGCCCGAATACGACGAGAGAAACATTTCGTTTCGATGTGCCGCCAACCAATGATCAAAATGACGAATAGCCCTTGCTGCATTTCTGATCGTCGGTTCGTAATTCTCGTATGCCCACACATGTAGACTTGTCGGGTCTAAGTCTGCAAACTCCGGCCGGGTGCGCAATGTCTCGACCAACGTGTCGAAGCATGCCAGTTCGGAGGCTTTGATCTCTATTTTGCGACGACGGGACATAGTTGATATTTTTTTGGCGGGGGGGGTACAAGATCGTAATATGCATATTTTTAGATGTTTATAATATACAAGCGTGTAAAAAGCGTGTAAAAAGCGTGTAAAAAGCGTGTAAAATTAAACAATGAACCAATCAGAGTTCGGGCCTTGTGATTCGTTTCTTATCTTGCCTTGTCTTTTCAACTTAGCTAAAAGATTCGTAATTTTATCTTTTTTCTGTCTGTCGTCGAGCAGGTTGGAAAGAAGGTTCCACAGCAGTTTGTCGATCTCCCTGCGTGATAATGATTTGTGATCCCGCAATGCCGTCAGCAGAAACTCTTCGCAACGTTTATTTCCGAGCCCCTTATGTTCCGAATATTCGATCTTCTGCCCGACTTTTTGGGCGATATGTTTTGCAATATATATTTTGGGTTTACGACCCTCGATTAGGCGTTTGCTTCTCAATCGGGCGATCTCTTCATCGGATAACGGTTTCCCCAGTTGTACACGGTTCAGCAGCTCGATGTCGAGCAGGTTCAAATCCGCATTTCCCGCCAGAATATTGGCGTAGTTCATATCGAGAATTTTGCCCGTTATGGTAACTTCTACCCGATTGTCGGCCAAATTGTAATCCGGCAGGGGAAATAGTCTCTGTCTTTGGTAATTGTACATCTTGCGGATGCCGCTGCCGATCGTATCGACCATCTTGAGTCCCACCATAGCCGTTACCAGAAATTGATTTCGGTATCGCTCCTCCGGAGCATCGCTGACGAGTACCCGTTCGATATTGCCGGGAATAAACGAACCCTTGTTCGAGAAGACCAGTTTGTCGTCGTATTCCACTACGTTGATCTGACCGCCGAGCGTATAATCCTGATGGGCGATTGCATTGTTCAATGCCTCGCGGATGACATACGGTTCATACGTGTCGATCTCTTCGGGGAAGAGCGTCTTGTACTCCGGATTTATGTAACGGTATTTCAGATTGCGGATTTTGTCGTATATTTTGTCAACCGCCAGAATGAACGGGCAGGAGGCGATCATGTAATCGCGCTCGACATTATCCGGTCCGCGCAGAATCCATTTGATTTTGGCGACTGCCGGAGAGATCAGGTGCTCACTCTCCTCTCTGCCGAGCAACACGATGGCTGTATTGGTAATCTTTCCCCGAATCGTAATCTTTGCCTTGTTCAGAAAAGTCGTGTCATCCCATGACGCAATCTCGTCAGCTTTGTCCTTGCGGGCATTCGTGTACAACTCCCTTGCTTTGACGATGGCTGCCGGATCCAAATCCTCCAATGAGGCATTTTCGATTATTTCCGCACTCCAATCTTTCAATTTGGCTTGATTTCTTATTCTTTCGATTTTGTCCATACTCAATGCTTGCAAGGATTCTCCGTCACGACCATAATAATGGCCTTGATAGTCTATGGGAATACCTTGCGGGGCAGGTGGTATTTCGAACATCACAACTCTTTTGCCGTTCCTGTACCGCAATTCATGTATCTCGACGAACGTATGCCGACCCGTAGTCTGATCGGCAATCTTTTTCTTCATTGCGTCGAGCGCCGGACGGCTGTTCTTGTACTGGCTGCCGACAACCTCGTGCGTATGGTTCTCCACACCGAAAACCAGCCAAGCGCAAGGCCTGCCCTTCAAATTTGCTTCGTTGCTCAATGCCGAAAAGTATTGTCCCAAATCCCGATCGTCGAAATTGCGTTCGGCCCTCTTGAACTCCACCACTTCCGTTTCCGCAGGCAGAATCAGTAATGAATCGAGTATATTTGTCAGTTCCTCAACCGTCATATATTTCTATTTTCTGTAAAGTTACAATTTATTCGCAAATAAAGAGGAGTTAAAATGCTTCTTCTAAAAGCTCATTCGAGATTTTGTTATCGTCGTAAATTTTACGGTGGTAACATTTCGAACTATCTGCCGCTGAAATACGGATGATTCATCAACTCCATTGCGGTCTGCTCTTCCGTAATCTTGATGTATTTCATAAACTCCTTTTCGGTCTTGTGGCCCGTGATTTTCATGATGGCGATGGTCGGAATGCCCGCCAGATACATATTCGTCGCACCGCTGCGGCGTGCCGTATGAGTCTTTACCAAATCGCACTTCTCTACCAAGTGCGTCTTCCTTTCCCCGTTTTCGACGTATGATACCTCGATTTTTTCCGTGATACCCGCTTCCCGAGTAATCTCTTTGATGAACTTGTTTACTTTCTGTTCGTAGGATTTCGGCAAACGGTTTTCGTACTTGTCCAGTATCGCCTGCAATTCGGGTCGGACGGGAATAATGACGTGGTTGCCGGTTTTCTGCTGTTTCAAGTCTATAACCAGCTGCCCGCTCTCCAGCGTGCGTATGTTACCCTCGTTGATCGTAGAGTAATCACTGAATCGTTGTGCCGTGTAGCAGCCGACCAAAAAGACATCGCGGGCAATATCTTTGTGCTTATTGTCGGATAAGTCGAGGTTGGCAATAGCACGTATTTCCGATTCGGTCAGATAGATATTCTCGACATCGGCGGTCAGTACGCGGAATTTGCGGCTTTCGATTAGACCATTGTCGTGCAGTCCCTCTTCGCGCGCTGCCCGCATGATGATCTTCAGCTCCTTGACGTGGCGGCCGATGGTATTGATCGAATAATCTTTCGCCGTGAACCATGCCACAAAATCGTCGTAGAATTTCAGATCGATATCGCCGAAATCGAATCTCTTTCGCTTTGCTTTGCAGAACTCGTCGAATTGAATGATAAACCCTTTGTAGTTCTTGATTGTCGATGCCCCGTAGCGCAGTTTGTGGATGTTCAGTCGGGTGCCGTCCTCCATCTCGTGCGTGAAGCGGGCGATGTAGTCGCCGAGCGATTCGCGGCTGCGGACATGGCGGCCGGTGGTGAGGCTGCGCGGGTGGTGGAAACTGTAGATGATCTTCTCCAGCCGCGTTTTCGTCATCGCGTGTTCGGGATCCTTGGTGATCTCTCCGAGGATGTGGCTTCGCAGTTCGGCGAGATTCTTGGTCAGCTCGCGCCCCTGCTGCTCGGTGAAGTCGTCGGTAAAGGTGAAACGGCTCTTGACTGTCTGCCGTTTGTTGTCCCAGGCGTCCGTCAGCACCATATATTGGCAGTCGGCGTAGAACTGGTTACCACGGCCAACTGTGAAGAGAATTTGGATTTTGACCAGTTTGTTTTTCTGGGTCGAGCGGATGCGGTAGCAGAAGGATGCCATAGGTCAGGAGGTTTTGTCTATTGCAAATGTAATCATTTTTGTCATACATTTGTCATACATAGGCCGAATTTTCGAAAACTTCCAGACCTCGCAGTTGATGAAAAATGGATGTAAAATATTGATATGTAGATAAGATAAAATTAAAATCGGTAAAATTCGATTCAAATTTATGGCGTTCGCTTCAGACCTCACAGAAACCGCGTTGCAGATAGCTGCAATGCGGTTTTCGTTTGGTATAAATATAATATGTATTTTTTTCGAGGAATGGTTGCCGGTCGTTTTCGATTAGCCGGTTATGAGGTTATGGATGAAAATTATGATTTCCCATTGATTCCTCCGTATCCATTCTACTACTCTCTCTTTGTTGCAGTTTATTTTTTACCGGGCAGCATAGGCTGAGCAGGACCGTTTTGTCGGTTAGTCCCATATGCAGCGATCCGACTTTCATACAAGGATATATGATTTTCAGACGGTTATTTTGCGGTTGTATGCACCGGTATTCGGAGGAAACAGCTATGAAAACGACAAATTTTTGTCGTTTTTGTGTATATTCTTTATACATTTGGAACCGATTTTAGACACAATTATTTCGATTGTGACAAAAAAGTGACTATTTGTACGAAATTTGTGTTCTTCAGACGTATTAAAGTGTTGAAAATATGGACAAGCAAAAGATATTCGTTGTCGATGACAAGGACATGATCGGCAAAATCATCATGGCCTGCCTGGGGCGGGACTACGACTGTCGCTATTTCGACAGTCCGAAGCCTGTACTCGAGCAGATGGAGGCCGGAGATTTGCCCGATCTGATTATTTCGGATATCCGTATGCCCGACATGCGGGGAGATGAATTTCTCCATGCCGTCAAGAGTGACGAGCGGTTCCGGCATATCCGGATGGTTATGTTATCGAGCGAAGACAGTACTTCGGAGCGTATTCAGTTGTTGCAGGACGGAGCTGAAGACTATATCGTCAAACCCTTCAACCCGATGGAACTGAAGGTCCGCATCGAAAAGTTCTTGAAGTGAATCGCCTCCGAATCGGGTGCAGATCGTCCGTGTAAATTCGGTTCCGCGTCGGGATACGCGCTGTTTTTCGGCCATAGTCGGCTGTCGTTCCTTGCCTTCGATACGGTTGCCGTTTCGGAAAATTTCTTCGTACTCCGATGAAATCTGTTAGCGGTTATCTACCTCGCTTGTGTGTCACAAGGTCTGTTTTATGGAAAATCTCTCGGTCAATCCTGAAAATTATAAGATTCTTGTCGTCGATGATATTGCGACCAACGTCCTGTTGCTGAAAACCATACTTGGAAAGGCGGGATACAGGATCGTGACTGCGACAGGTGGCCGCGAAGCGCTCGAGAAGGTCGAAAGCGAATCTCCGGATCTGATTCTGCTGGATATCATGATGCCGGACATGAACGGTTATGAGGTGATCGAGCGGCTCAAGGCCGACGAGCGATTCTGCCGGATTCCCGTGATTTTTCTCTCGGCGCTCCACGATTCGGAAAACATTGTCAAAGGGTTCAAGATGGGGGCCAGCGATTACGTGTCGAAGCCTTTCAATCACGAGGAGCTGATTACGCGGGTGGCGCATCATATGTTTATTGCAGAGGCGCAGCGCGTCATCGTGCGGCAGAACGAGGAGCTGCAGGAGACCCTGGCCAGCCGCGACAAGATGTATTCGGTGATCGCCCACGACCTGCGCTCTCCGATCGGAAGCCTCAAGATGCTGTTCAACACCCTGCTCGACAGCCTGGATGCGGAGCGGGTCGGAGCCGGGAACCTCGATATGCTTCGCATGGGCAACGACATTGCCGAAGACACCTTTTCGCTGCTCGACAACCTGCTCAAGTGGACGAAGTGTCAGACCGGGAGGATGCATACGGTGTATCAGGATGTCGATCTGGCCGAAGTCGTACTCTTTTCCTCGAAAATTTCGGAGTCGGTGGCCCGGACCAAAGGAATTGGTTTGTTCGACCGGGGTGTTATATCGAGATGCGCTGCCTAACGCCGGTATTTGAGCCGCAGGCTGTTGGCTACCACGCTGACGCTACTCAACGCCATGGCTGCCCCGGCGATCATCGGGTTCAGCAAAAAGCCGCTGACAGGGTAGAGCGCCCCGGCAGCGACCGGTATGCCTACGAGGTTGTAGATAAAGGCCCAGAAGAGGTTCTGGCGGATCGTTCGAACCGTCTGCTTGGAAAGCTGAATCGCCTCCGGAATCTTCCGGAGGTCGGACGAGATGATGGTCATCTGCGCCACGTCCATCGCAATGTCGCTGCCCCCGCCCATAGCGATACTCAAGTCGGCCTGAGCCAGCGCTGCACTGTCGTTGATACCATCGCCCGCCATCGCCACCTTATGACCGAGGGTTTGCAGACGCTTGACGAACGCGGCCTTGTCCTGCGGAAGTATTTCGGCCTCGAAATGCCGGATACCTGCCTTTTCCGCGATATGACCGGCCACAGCTCGGCTGTCGCCCGTCAGCATATAAACGTCGATCCCGGCGGCTTGCAGTTCGCGCACGGCCTCTACGGAGCTATCCTTGATGCGGTCGGCGATCGCCGCGACAGCCAGGGCTTGCTCCGAATCGGCGAACCAGACGATGCTCTTGGCTTCTGCCGACAACCGCTGCGCTTCGATATTCAACTCTTTGCCGACGACGATTCCCTGCTCGTCGAGCAGCCGGCGGCTGCCGGCGAAGTAACGCACGCCATCGACCGTACCTTCTATGCCTTTTCCGGTAAGGCTTCCGAATCGTTCGACGTTCAGCGTCGGCACACCTGCAAAATAGTGCACGACGGCATCGGCAAGCGGATGTTCCGAGAGTTTTTCCAGGCTGAAAAAGACGGCTTTCGCCCGGTCGTCCCCGTTCGCCCAGACAATGTCGGTAACGACGGGTTTCCCTTCGGTCAGTGTACCCGTTTTGTCCATTACTACCGTGTCGATTTTTCCGGCCGTCTCCAGACTTACGGCGTCCCTGATCAGAATTCCTTTCTCGGCCCCTTTGCCGATGCCGACCATGACGGCCGTCGGAGTAGCCAGTCCCAATGCACACGGACAGGCGATAACCAGTACGGTCACAGCTGCCAGGATTCCGTGCGTCAGGCCTCCCGACGGATCGAAAACCAACCACAGGACGAAAGAGAGCAGGGCGATGCCGATGATCGCGGGGACGAATATGCCGGCGATTTTGTCCGCCAGCTTTTGCACGGGAGCCTTGCTGCCCTGCGCCTCCTGGACCATGCGGATAATCTGAGCCAGCATCGTCGCGGCTCCGACCTTCTCCGCCCGAAAGTGGAAGCTGCCCTTCTGGTTGATCGTTCCGGCGAAAACTTTCGTTCCGGGCTCCTTATGCACGGGAAGCGGTTCGCCGCTCAACATGCTTTCATCGACATAGGAGTCGCCTTCGCAAACCGCACCGTCCACGGCGATCTTCTCCCCGGGTCGAACGGCCAGGAGATCGCCGACCCGGATGCGGCTGATCGGAATCTCCGTCTGCGTACCGTCCGCAGCGACGACGATCGCATTTTTTGGTTGCAGACCGATCAGCTTTTTCAGCGAAGCGGTGGTATCGCCTTTAGCCTTCTCTTCGAGCGTGCGCCCCAGCAGGATGAAGGCGATGATCACCGCCGCAGCTTCGAAATAGACGTGAGGTTCCACTCCCCGCGAGAGCCAGAACTCCGGAAAAACGAGGTTGAACAGACTGAACAGGTAGGCGATGCCCGTACTCAATGCGACCAGCGTATCCATCGTGGCCGAACGGTGGCGCAACTGCTGCCAGGCATTCACGAAAAATCCGCGTCCCAGCCAGAAGACGACCGGAGCGGACAACAGCGCCATAATCGCACCGCCGTAGGGCATATCCATAAAGAACATACCGATCACGACCACCGGAATCGCCAGCACGACAGCCCAGAAAGCCCGCCGTTTCAGGTCCCGGTACCGCTCCCGGTTCATCCGCTCCAACTCGTCGGGCGTGTCATCATCCGAATCGGCGAGCATGTCGTAACCGCCCTCCTGCACGGCTTGCCGGAGTCTTTCCGGCGAGGTCTGCATCGTGTCGTATTCGACCGCTGCGGTCGAAGCCGCCAGATTGACGGAAGCCGCGACGACGCCCGTCTGGGCATTGAGAATTTTTTCCACACGTGCAGCACATCCGGCGCAGTGCAGCCCCGCAAGGGGAAAAGTCCGTTTTACATATTTACCTTTCGACATACTTTTTGATTTTTTACAGACAGGGACGAGCACGGAATATCCGCACGCCCTTCGTGTCCTTTCGATACAAAGATCGGGACAAAAAGGGCGGAAGGCGTTATATAATTCCGGATACTATTTACAAGATTTCGGAACGACCGGCGGATTACACCTTGTCCAGCGGTTTGCGACGGTTCTCGCCGATCTTCCGGAAATGGCTGGGCGTAAGTCCCGTCACCTTCTTGAACTGGGCGCTCAAGTGGGCCGTACTCGAATAGTTCAGCTTGTCGGCAATCTCGCCGAGCGACAGCTCGCCGTAAGCCAGCAACTCCTTCACCCGTTCGATTTTCTGTGCGATGAAGTATTGTTCGATCGTCGTGTTTTCGATCTCCGAAAACAACGAACTCACTGCCCCGTAATCCTGATGCAACCGGTCCGCGATATAATCCGAGAGGTTGGTCCGCAAAGCGGCGTCCTTCTCCCGCACCAGCTCGATGACCGTATTCTTCACCCGCTCGACGGTCTGCTTGCGGCGGTCGTCGATCAACTCGAACCCGACGGCGCGGAGCGCTTCGTCCAACTCCTTTCTTCGCTCGGCAGTCAGTTCTGCGGGCAGCACGGCTTCGCCGAGAACGACCGACGAGGCCTCGATCCCCGCCTGCCGCAAAATATCGCGCACGACCAGAATACAGCGGGGACAAACCATGTTCTTAATGAAGAGTTTCATCGGCAACGGAAAGAATTTGTCGATGACAAAGATACGATTAAGCCGAGTGCAAAAGCAAATTTATTTGCATTTTGCCGAGGCGAAGTATCTAAGACGAAGTCAAAGATTGAGGAAAAGCCGAGGCATATCGGCAGGTTACGGTAGAGTAGGTCGATATTCGGTGAATCGAAATATACAATCAAAAAATAAATAACATTTGACAGGCTTGCATAACTGTCAATTTTTATTTAATTTAGTCATAAAAAGATGGTTTTATACTATGTATGACGCCTTTATTTGATACTATAACGCTTTCTATGATAAAACGCCTTACCTTCAGCTTACTCCTGACCTGTTTGTATGTTCCCTGTTTTTCCCAGGAACGCTTCGTTGTCCGGGGCCGTATTCTCGATGCGGAATCCGCTCCGGTTCCTTATTGTTCGGTCAGCATTCTCGAATCGCGCGACTCCACGGTCCTCGGAGGCGCCGTTTCCGACACGGAAGGCCGTTACAGCCTGCATTTCGAGCAGGCGGGCCGCTATCTGCTCTGCTACGACCATCTGGCCTACGAATCCTGCTACCGAACGGTAGAGGTTCCGGAGGCGCAAACCCTGCCCGATGTGATTCTACGTCCGGCCAGCCGACATATCGACGAGGTGGTCGTGGTGGCCCGAAATACCGAATACAGGGCAGGCCGCTACGAAGTCAATATGTTGGGTAATCCGATCGTCCGCAACCGGTCCGTGATGCAGGTGCTGGATCTGCTGCCGGGCCTCCGAGTCTCCGGAAACACCTTGTTCATCAAAGGGACTCCGGTGTCGGTCGTCTATATCGACGACCGGTTGGTGACGGATCTCGGGGAGCTTTCCGCCCTTCGTGCCGAAGACGTGAAAAGCGTGGAGGTCCAGAACAAGACGGGAGCGGCCTATTCCGCCACGACTTCTGGCGGTATCGTCCGTATCCGGCTCAAGAAACTCGCCGCAGGCAGTTTTTACGGCAACGTATCTTCCTCCGCGTCCGTTTCCCGCGACGGATATTCTACGGGACTCGCCCTGCCGTTCTCGGCCCAGTGCGGACGATTGGGAATATATATATGTGTCGGGTTCCTATGGGGAGAACGAAACGCTCGACCGCACCTATTCCGAATTTCGCAATTC
>JABLTM010028278.1_pt1 | contig 10544 bp, 10 predicted proteins | sample 7160121 | NCBI WGS metagenome assembly JABLTM01 (sample SAMN14651224, study PRJNA627086) | human gut metagenome | isolation source: feces | host: Homo sapiens | reverse complement strand
GTCTAAGACGATGTTGCACACCGCGCCGATCAGAACGGTCAGCATGCCGGCAGATAAATGAGCATACCGCTGCGAATCACCTGCCAGAAGGTCAGCCCTTTTCCGAGATAGCCGTTTGCAATCAGCGCCATATACGGAACGCCGATGGCATACAGAACGGCAAGACCTGCGAGCATCGAAAGCGCCGTGCGCCAGAAGGTAAGCGGGCGTTTGGCGAGCTTGCCGATCACGAACGCGCACGGAATCAGCCCCAGCAGAAAGCCGAACGTCGGCTGAAAAATATACGAAAAGCCGCCGCCGAGCGCAAAAATCGGCACGCCGACGAGCCCGATGAGCACATACACCGCCTGCGACAGCGCGCCATAGCCCGCGCCGAGCAGCACACCTGCCATTGCCGTAAAGAGAAACTGCAGCGAGATAGCCGCCAGCGCAAAGGGGATTTTGAAAAATGCGCCGACTGCTGTCAGCGCGGCAAACAGCGCGCAGAGAATCATGGTCCGGGTTTTCATAGTTCCTCCTGTATTGTAAACTTGAGTTTTTGTATTTTTAGTTTACAATCAGAAGTATAGCAGATTCTTCCCCAAATGACAAGGAGTTTTTTTATGACGAAAGAGGATGTTCTGGCGCTGCTGGAAAAAAGCGACGCGCCGGTTTCGGGCGAGCAGATGTGCCGTGCGCTCGGCATGACGCGCGCGGGCGTCTGGAAGGCGATCGAAGCGCTGCGCGCGGACGGCTTCGACATCGAAGCTGCGCCCCGCAGAGGCTACCGGCTCTGTGCAAAGCCCTTGCAGAAGCAGGCGCTCGAACGGCTGCTGGACGGGAGCTTCCCGGCGGACCGGCTCATCGTCCTGCCGGAGGTCGACTCGACCAATACCTATCTCAAACAGCTTGCATCAAACGGCGCGCCGGATGAAACCGCGGTCCTTTCCATCCGCCAGACTGCCGGACGCGGGCGGCGCGGCAGAAGCTTTCTGTCCGAGCCCGGCGGGCTCTATCTGAGCTATCTGATCCGTCCGCATGAGTCTGCGCAGGAGCTTTTGCATCTGACAGCGCTGGCAGGGCTTTGCGTGTGCAATGCCGTCCGGCAGGTAACGGGCATGCAGCCTTCCATCAAGTGGCCGAACGACCCGGTGCTGAACGGCAAAAAGCTCTGCGGCATTCTGACCGAGTCCTCCCTGCTCCCCGACGGCAGCGCGGCGTGGCTGGTGGTAGGTATCGGTGTCAATGTGGGACAGGCCTCTTTTCCGCCGGACATCGCGGACATGGCCACATCCCTTGCCCTACAAGAGCTTGACGTGTCGCCGGACGCGCTGGCAGACGCCATACTGGCCCAGCTGACAGCCCTGCGGACTGTGCTGACCGACCCAGTGGAATGGCTGGCGGAATACCGGCGGCGGTGCGTGAATTTGGGCAGACCCGTGCGCGTCCTGCGAGGCAATACCGTCCGGCAGGCCACGGCGCTGGCCATAGACGAACAGTTCGGTCTGACGGTGCAATACGAAAACGGCGAAACGGAGACAGTCCGCAGCGGCGAGGTCTCAGTGCGGGGACTGTACGGATATATAGAATGAGGTGATACGAGCATGAACACAAAACTTCTCGGTCAGCTGTTCCTCACCTTTGCCAAGGTGGGCGTCATGACCTTCGGCGGCGGTATGGCCATGCTGCCCATCCTCCAGCGCGAGGTCGTGGAGGACAAGGGCTGGGCTACAGACGAGGAGCTGGTGGACTATTTTGCCATCGGCCAGTGCACCCCCGGCATCATCGCTGTAAACACCGCCACCTTCATAGGGCAGAAGCAGGCCGGTATTATCGGCGGCATCGTGGCCACGCTGGGCATTGTGTTCCCATCGCTGATCATCATCACCGCACTGGCAGGCGTCATCAACAGCTTCTCCCATCTGGCTTGGGTGCAGCACGCCTTTGCGGGTATCCGCGTATGCGTGTGCGTGCTGATCTTCAACGCGGTGGTCAAGCTGTTCAAGGGCTCTGTGAAGGACTGGGCCGCCGGGCTGATCTTCCTTGCTGTGCTGGCGGCGGCGCTGCTCACCGACCTGTCCCCCGTCATCTTCGTGGCGGCGGCCGCGGCGCTGGGCATCGTCATTCAGAACGTGATAAGGAGGGCGAAATAATGCTGTACCTCCAACTATTCTGGGAATTCTTCAAGACCGGCCTGTTCGCCGTGGGCGGCGGGCTGGCCACTCTGCCCTTCCTGCAGGATATGGCGGAACGCACTGGATGGTTTACCCACGCCCAGTTGGCGGATATGCTGGCGGTGTCCGAGTCCACGCCGGGACCCATCGGTGTGAACATGGCCACCTATGTAGGCTTCACCACCGGTGGCATCGGCGGCGCGCTGGTGGCCACCATCGGGCTGGTAACCCCCTCCGTTATCGTCATTCTCATCGTGGCGGCGTTCCTGAAGGCCTTTCGCGACAGCAAGTGGGTCAGCGCCGCGTTCTACGGCCTGCGCCCCGCCTCCACCGCGCTGGTGGCGGCGGCGGGCATCTCCGTAGTGCCCATCGCCTTGCTGCACAGTGGTATGACCGGTCTGATCGCGCTGAACTGGCCGGCTATCGCCCTGGCGGCCGTACTGCTGGTGTGTACCAACTGGGTACCTGTGGTGAAAAAGTGGCACCCTATCGTGTTCATCGGAATCTCCGCCCTGGTGGGCGTTCTGCTGAAATTTTGAGAAAAGGGAGACGCTGCGCGTCTCCCTTTTTGTATATATTTCCTCCCGGCAGGGCAGACTATCGCTGCTATACTGTTGGGAGGTTTATATTCTATGTCTGAAATGTTCTGTTTTCAGTGTCAGCAGACGGCGGGCAACAGCGGCTGCGTCCGCACCGGCGTCTGCGGCAAGCAGCCGAAAACCGCCAATTTGCAGGACTATCTGGTGTGCTCCCTCATCCACCTGGCGGAGATATATGCCGCCAAGGAGGACTATCCTCCGGAAGTCACACACCTGCTGGCGGACGGTCTGTTCGCCACGCTGACCAACGTAAATTTTGACGATACAGCCTTACAGGGCTATATCCGCCGCGCCGAAAAACTGACGCCCCAGCGCCTGCCGATACAGGACCCGAGTTGGCTATGGCGCGGCGATACGGACATCGTGTCTCTGCGCGCCACACTGCTGTTCGGCATGAAGGGTATGGCAGCCTATGCCCATCACGCTTTCCGCCTTGGGCAGGAGGATGAGGCGGTCAGCCAGTGGTTCTACAAGGGGCTGTGCGCCCTGCGGCAGGAGCATACCGTTGAGGAGTGGCTGGCCCTCATCACGGAATTTGGTCTGGTAAACTATCAATGCATGGCCCTGCTGGACAAGGCCAACACCGCCGCCTTCGGTGACCCGGCGCCCGCAAAGGTCCACACGGACATCCGTCGGGGGCCGTTCATCGTGGTATCCGGCCACGATCTGGAGGACCTGCACCAGCTGCTGGAGCAGACGACAGGCACCGGCGTCAACGTGTACACCCACAGCGAGATGCTGCCCGCCCACGGGTATCCGGGGCTGCGAAAATACCCGCAGCTGGCCGGAAACTTCGGCACCGCCTGGCAAAACCAGCAAAGCGAGTTCGACAGCCTTCCCGCACCCATTCTGATGACCACCAACTGCATCATGCCGCCCCGTCCCAGCTATGCCGACCGTATCTATACCACGTCGGTGGTGGGCTATCCCGGACTGAAGCACATCCCGGAGGATCGGCAGGGCCGCAAGGATTTCTCCGCCCTCATCGACCAGGCGCTGGCCCTGGGCGGATACAGCACCGACCGGAGCATGAGTGGCATCAACGGCGGACATATCCTGACCACCGGCTTTGCCCACAAGGCGCTGGGCGACAGCGCCCCGGCGGTGATCGACGCCATCAAAAGCGGCGCGGTGAAGCACATCTTTCTGGTAGGCGGCTGCGACGGCGCGCACCCCGGACGCAACTACTACACGGACTTCGTCAAGTCCACGCCTATGGACTCGCTGATCCTGACGCTGGCCTGCGGCAAGTTCCGCTTCAATGACCTGGATCTGGGCGATATCAACGGCATCCCCCGCATACTGGACGCAGGCCAGTGCAACGATGCCTACAGCGCTGTGCAGATCGCGCTGGCCCTGGCCGATGCCTTTGGCTGCGGCGTCAATGACCTGCCGCTGACGCTGGTGCTGTCCTGGTACGAGCAGAAGGCGGTATGTATCCTGCTGACCCTGCTGGCTCTGGGCATCAAGCGCATTTACCTGGGGCCCACCCTGCCGGCCTTCCTGTCAGAGACGGTGGTCAAGACGCTGGTGGATACCTATCAGCTGCAGCCCATCACCCATCCCCAACAGGATCTGGACGCCATACTGCACCGCGGATAAAGAAACATCCCCCGGCGGAGCCGGGGGATGTTTCTTTATCCAAGCACCTCTGCCAGGCCGACCAATACCGGCATAGTCAACGCGGAGATCGCCGTCTGGACCGACACCAGGGACGAGGTCAGGGCGGTGTCCTTGCCGAAGCGGGCGGCGAACATACTCAGCAGCGCCGCCGGCGGCGCGCTGGCCGCGATCAGCAGCACCAGCGTCAGGTCATGGGACACGTTCAGCGCCAGGCAGATGCCCAGTGAGGTAAGAGGCAGCACCAGCAGCCGCAGCACCAGCGTCACCCAGGAGCTGATACCCTGCAGCGCCGCCTTGAAATTGGCGTGGCTCAGCTGATAGCCCACCACCAGCATGGGCAGCGGCGTATTCAGGTCCGCCAGATAGTTGATGGGGACCATCAGGGGTTCCGGCACCGTCACCTGCCCGAGATACAGCGCCATAGCCAGCACCACGCTGATAACGCCGGGGTTCAGCAGCAGGGGCTTCAGCCGCAGCTGGCTGCGGTCGCCTGTGATGACATAGACGCCCCATGTCCAGCTGAGTATAGTAAATACGATGACGTAGGCCGAACCATAGAACACGCCGATGCTGCCCAGCAGCGCGGCCATCAGGGGATAGCCCATAAAGCCGCAGTTGGAGAACACTGCGGCGAAGCGCAGGCAGTTCTGCCGTTCACGGTCTCTATCGCGGATCAGCAGCATGGCCGCCGCAATAAACACCACATGGAGTACGGCCGAGACACCCGTCACTACGCCGAAGTTGTGCAGTGCCGTATGCTCCAGCGGCCGCTGGAACGCCACCACCATCATACAGGGGGACACCACGTACATGACCAGGCTGCTCAGAGCCACCGAGGCGCGGTCATCCAGCAGCTTGACCTTTCCCAGTACAAAGCCCACCACCAGCAGCAGGTACAGCGTGAGGATCTGCTGCCCCACGGTGAGGAATGATTGCAGCACGGCTATCCCTCCTAAGCAAAAAATGCGCACCGCCTCAGTGTATCACAAAAAATCCCGGTGTCAAGTCTCCATGAAGAAGAAAAGCGGAAGCCGCCGCTTCCGCTTTTCTTACAGATCGTTCTCATCCCGACCCACGGACTTTTCCGTGGAAAAGCCGTCTGGATACCGGCGCTCCAGCTTCTCCAGGTTGGCCCGGAGGATGTCCTCCAGATCAAGGTCCAGCGCCGTGGCCGCCTCGGCCAGATACCAGGCCACGTCCCCCAACTCCTTGGCCAGATGCTCCCGGTCCAGCGGATGGCCCTGGGCCAGCCACTTCTTCACGATGTCGATGGCCTCGCCGGACTCGCCGCACAGGCCCATGACGCTGTTGATAAGCACATCCCGGCCCTTCAATTCGGGATTTAGCGAAGCCATGGCCCGCTGCTGGTATTCGTTGATGGTCATAACGCCGTACCCTCCAACAATGCCGGTATCTGCCGCAGATCCGTCACCTGCCAGGTCACATCCGTACCCTCTGCCGCGCCGGGGCGGCGGTAGTAACAGGTCTTCATGCCATACTGCCGGCCGCCGGCCATGTCGGAGGTCAAGGAGTCCCCAATGATCACACAGTCCGCCGGCATAACGGCTGTTTCGCGCCCATCGTTCAGTGCCGTAAACGCCCCGTCAAAAAAGGCCCGGGCCGGCTTGGACGCACCCAGTCTCTCCGACACGAAGAACCAATCGAAATACCGCTTCATGCCCGCCAGCTCCAGCCGGTGGAGCTGCTGGTCGTATGGTCCGTTGCTGGCCACCGCCAGCGGATACTTGCCGTGGAGCGCCTCCAGCAGTTCCATAGCCCCATCCACGGGGATGGCGCTGTCGTACAGGGCCGCGCGGAAATACTTTTCGAATACCTGTCCGTCAAAATCGATATTCAGTGCTCGGAACACGTTGTTCCAGCGGATCTCTTCCAGCTCACGGAACGTCAGCGTGCCCTGCTCGATCTGCCGCCAGAGTTTTCCGTTCTCCCGGTGAAACACGGCCTCCATGTACGGCTCGTAGGGCTTCAGGCCAAAGTGCGCAAAGCCCTCCCGCATGGTCTGCCGGATGTAGGCGTCAAAATCCAGCAGGGTGTTGTCGATGTCGATAAAAATCATCTGCATGGGGTACCTCTCAGATAAAGAACTTACGGTGCAGGCTGCGCCGCAGGGGCTTGCACATGGCGATGACCAGCAGCATGGCCCCCAGCACCACCCCCGCCGCCAGCGGGTAGAAGGACCAGAGGAACGTCTCGTGCAGGCCGAAGGTCAGGTTCAGCAGAAACTCCACCAACACCGCCATGCCGCCGGACAGGATCAGCGCCCCGCCGCAGATGTACAGCGCCGCGCCGGGCAGATACCGCAGCAGCGTCACCATGGCGCACACCAGCAGCCCTGCCGCGCCTGTGACCGGCAGCGCAAAGGTCAAAAACCAGTGGCCTCCGGTGGCGTAGTTCACATACAGCAGGAACACGCCGATGGCCGCGAAGTCAATGGGCACGAAGATCACCGGGTTGGGCCGCTTAAACCACAGAGGCAGCACCGCCAGGATATACAGCAGCAGCAATCCGCCCACGGCAAAGCCGGACCAGACGATGGTCCCGTTGATGCGCCAGTCGCACAGCACGGTGATGACCGCCGGCAGCAGCATACACACAGAGATGACGAACAGCACGCCGATGCGGCTGACCTCCTCGTGGCGGGGGTGGTCAGCCGGCGGGTAGGGCGGCTCACCCTGTCCGCAGGGCAGATCGGGATGAAATACCCGGGTGCCGCACAGGGGACAAACGCGCTCGCTGTCCGCCAGCTCCACGCCACATTTGATGCAATACATAAGAAAGGCTCCTTTCTCCCCTTGTGTCAGCGCATATTGCTCTCGACCTTAACGGGCAGTCCCAGCCGATGCAGCACGCGGTAGAAGTGATACTCCAGCTCCGGCTCCCGAATGCTGCGAATACAGTTGATGTAGGCCGTGTTCCCCCAGGTGACCACACCGCAGTTGTGGGGTGCCTTGGCCTGCACACCGATGATGAAGTCCATCCGGCGCACATAGGGCACCATCACGTCCGGCAGCTCCACGCGGCCCAGGTTGGACAGGCACAAGCAGGACTTACACTCGCCCACCGTGTCAAACACGGCCTTCATGGCGATATTCTTGATGAACAGCGGCATGACCCGCAGCACGGGCGAACGTTCGCTGGCCACATTGGCGGCAAACTTGGCCCGCATGGTCCAGCGGTTGTTCTCCAGTCCCATCTTGTGGTGGACCAGCGCACACAGCTCCTGAAAGCTGCACGCCCCCAGCCGCGGATCGATCTCCGGGGTGATATAGGACGCAAAGTTCCGCAGCGTTTTGCTGGGAAACAGCTTTCGCAGATTTACCGGCAGCAGCACCTTCACCGGTTTGCGGTGGCGGGGGTTGGGCACCTTCTCCGCCTGCAGCTCCAGAATAGCCTGCATCATGGCGGCGCACAGCAGCTCTGTCACAGACACGCCGTGGTCTTTGGCGCAGGAACGCAGCTTATCCGCCGGCACCATCAGTGTCACCAGGTCCTTGTAGCCATCTGTCTCCGGTGTGCCGGTCAGGTGCCAGGCCGTGGCCTCGGCGCGGCTGGCGGTCACATCCCCAGCATACCGGGCAAAGCTGTCCTCCAGCTCCTCCGGCGACGGCTCCTCTAACCGTCCCAGTACGCCCTTTTCCGCAGGGACGGAGATACCGTACTTCTCACTGAGATACTCCGCCAGCAGCGATTTGACGAACACCAGCGCGCCGGTGCCGTCGGTCAACGCATGGAAAAACTCCACCGCAAAGCGGTCCTTATACACCAGCACCCGGAAGGCGCACTGCCGCACCTGGCGGAACGGCGCATGGGCCAGCGGGCAGCTCTTTTCGTCCTGTATGGGTGGCGTGTGGGGTATCTCCTCCAGATAGTACCAGAACACACCCCGCCGCAGCCGTACGGCAATGGACGGGAAACGCCGCACCGTCACGTCCAGTGCCGCCGCCAGCACCGCGCGGTCTACCGACTCCGCCAGCGTGGCGGAGATGCGGAAAAAGTTGTTCCAGTTGCGCCGCTTGGCAGCGGGATATATCTTGGCCGCGTTGTCCAGACGCATCCACCGCAGGCTCCGGGCCGGGGACAGGTTCTGCGTCATAAAGCGGTTGATCTCATAGATATCCTGCTCCATGTTCTCCTGCAGGCAATAGAGCACATAGGCGTGCCAGCGCCCCGGCGCGATGATCAGCCTGCTTTTGCTCCCGGCCTTTTTCAGCCGTTCATGCAATCCCCGGGCGTCATCCAGCAATATCTCATCGCCGCCGGCGAAGATCAGCGTCGGCGGAAAGCCCGTCAGGTCGCCCAGCAGGGGCGAACACAGCGGGTCCGTGGGGTCCTGCGTATAGCACCTGGCGTAGAATTGCAGCAGCTCCTCCGTCAGGGACGGATCGTTGTCCCGGTTGAATTCGTAGGACTTCCCGGAACCGGTCAGGTCCACCCAGGGCGAGATGGCGATGAGCCCGCAGGGCAGCTCCCGCCCCAATTGCTTCAGCTTCAGGCACAGGGCGCAGATCAGCCCGCCGCCGGCGCTCTCGCCGCACAGCAGGATCTGCTGCGGCGCGTAGCCCTTTTTCAGCAAATAGTCGTAGGCAGTCAGTGCATCCTCCAGCGCGGCGGGATAGGGGTTCTCTGGTGCCAGGCGGTACGCCCCGCAGAACACGCGCACACCGCACTCGCTGGCCAGCGTGGCCGCAAAGCCCTTGGCATAGTCCAGACTGCCGCAGGTATAGCCGCCGCCGTGGAGATACAGCACCACGCCGCTGCGGCGCTCGTCCTTAGGCATGACCCACGCGCCCTTGAACTGCTCGAAGTCGTGGTCGCGGAAGATCACCTCCCGCTTGTGCAGGGCGCTCATCAGCTCGCCCAGCTTATCCTGTCCCTTGCGGGTGGTCTCCAGTGAGCACCCCGCCACAAAGGGCTTAAAAAAATTCAATTGTGAACGCACCAGCTTTGCCGATAATTCCATTGTGGTCGTTCCTTTCCTCGTTGCTGATAGATGATTATACCATATTGTGCAAGTCTTGTAAACCAAGCCAAACCGGACGAACGAGCCGCTTTTGTACCGCGTCTCAAACACGAGTCTTTTCTTTACAGCCGCAGTACAGCCATGGTATACTGAGGCAAAACGATCCGGACAGGGGTGATGACACATGTCCTCAGGAAAAAAATCGGCGTGGAAACGACGGGTACGGGAATTCCGCAATTACCTGCTGTGTCTGGTATTGGGCGGTATATTTCTCTTCATGGGTCTGACCCAGCCGATATATACGGAAGAAAACACCATGGAAATTTACGCCGACTCCGAAGAGGCACTGATGTCCAGCCAAGGCCGCAGATTATATCCTATTCCGTTGTTGATATGCACGGACGGAACGGAATACACCTTTGGCTTTTCGTGCTACAAGAAGATTCCATTCTATTTTAACAGCAGCCCTCATTCGGTCCGTATCCGCGTTTATACCGGCTATAATTGGCGCCCCTGGGATACGACTCCTGAAATCGCAGAGCTGGAAGCGGATGGTACGCTGTGTTTTTCACTGCGTGATTCTAACAGAGAGCGGAAAACCAGCCGGGTAATTCTCGTTTCGATCGGCGCAGTATTTACCGGCATCTTTGCACTTAGCGCATACGACATTTTCCTGTCACCGACTGTGCAGAGGAAACGTCAAGCGAAGGAACGAGCGAAACGTAAAGCACAAAAACGAGATAGAAGCAACCGTGAGTCAGCTCCCAAAAGTTAGACAACTCCGGCCTGCTTCGACTCAGCAAAAAAGGCGGCCGACGCCGCCTTTTTTGTGTTTTACAGATCCAGCTTCAGATCGCCGTCCTTGATCCACCCCCACTTCCGTAGGGGGATGGCGATGAGCCACGTCAGCACGGCGGGCAGCACAAAGGAGATCAGCACCAGGCCCAGCCAGTCCATGCCGGTGACGGCGGCCTTTGCGCCGCTGGCCACATCGTTGACCCAGCCGGTGTAGACGCCGATCTGCCCCACCAGGCCGCAGGTACCCATGCCGGAGGACACCGGCGCGCCATTCATCTCCAAGCGGAACAGGCAGGTGGCGACAGGGCCGGTGATGGCGGCAGCCAGCGTAGGCGGTATCCATATCCGGGGGTTGCGGACGATATTGCCCATCTGCAGCATACTGGTGCC
>JABLTM010108081.1_pt1 | contig 10569 bp, 8 predicted proteins | sample 7160121 | NCBI WGS metagenome assembly JABLTM01 (sample SAMN14651224, study PRJNA627086) | human gut metagenome | isolation source: feces | host: Homo sapiens | reverse complement strand
AAGTCAGAGTGTATCCGTGGTGAAGCCAAGCTCTTCACAGAACAGCAGTTCCACTGGATCGCAGACATCCGGCAGCAATAGTTCTGTCAGCCGGCCGTCGCAAAATACACAGAGCAGCAATACGGCATCACAGCAGCAAGAGGAAGAAATATTGTCATCGAATGCATTGCTGGCATCCTTAAGCGTTTCTGAGGGCAAGCTTTCTCCTTCCTTTAGCAGCAATAAAACAAGCTATGAACTGGATCTTTCATCCGCGACAGAGAGCATTCGCATCGATGCCAAGGCGCAGGACAGCAAGGCGTCAGTAAAAGGAACAGGCGAGATCAAAGTCAAACAGGGAATGAATACCGCGGAGATCGTCGTTACTGCACAAGACGGAAGCGAGAAAAAGTATACAATCAAGATTTATGTAGAAGAGACACCGGATATTTTTCTGTCTTATCGCGATCAGACATACGGTGTCGTGAAAAATACTGACCGCATCAGCGCTCCGGGAACCGGATTCGAAAAAAAGAGCATTGAAATAGACGGAAAAAAAGCAGAGATGTGGAGCAATGCAGTCATGGATATCGATGTTCTGTATCTGAGCGAAGATAAGACACAAACCGCAGGCTTCTATATATATGATATCGAAGCAAATAAGATAATCAGCAGCTTCAAACCGATCGTTCTTTTGGGCAATTCTCTTTATCTGATCGATATCGGGGAAGAACAGAAAGAAAAAGAACATATGACTTTCACCACAGTGACAGTAGACGAAAAAGAAATACAGGGATGGAAATATGATGCACCTGAGCTGAAAAACTATGCCCTCCTTTATGTAATGAATGAAAAAGGAGAAAAAGTGTACTATCAGTATGAATCGGAAGAAAATACGCTGCAACTGTATGCGGATCTATCAGTGATCTATGAAAAACAGCTGGAAACAGAACAAAAGAAGTTTTACACTGCGGCAGTCGCAGCCGGATTTTTTGCCTGTACAGCAATCGGTGCTCTCATCGGCTGTCTGATCTTATACAAAAAACGGAAAGAATCATCTTTTGGATTGAAGCATTTCCGCTTCAAAAAATAAAATAACCGGTAAAAAAATAGCCCGAAGCAGCAAAATTCTACGGTGTGGAAAACATCATCCGTATCGGAAGTGCGGGTGCCTATGTCGGGGATCTGAATCTGTTCGATCTTGTTTTGGCAGACAGTGCATGGAGCGAATCCACATTCCCGTTGGCACAGGCAGGCGTAAAAAGCGATGTGATGGAACCAAGCAAGGAACTTAACGAACGCATCATCAAGGCGGCAAAACGTCTGGGAAAAGAAGTGCGTCTGGATCGTATTCATTCCAGTGACATTTTCTACAGTGAACCGGGCATGCCGACGTATGAAGACTTCTATCGCGAACATGGCTGTGTCTGTGTGGAAATGGAAAGCTTTGCGCTGTTCCACAATGCAAAGGTATTAGGCAAGAACGCCGCATGTCTGCTGACAATTTCCGACTCTTTGGTCAATGATCTTCATGCCAGTGCACAGGATCGTCAGACATCCTTTGCCAACATGATGGAGGTAGCTCTGGAAGCAGCTGTTGCGGAGGACTGATCATGAAATACAAGCGCATATTTACGATCGTCATCGATTCGCTGGGTGTCGGTGCAGAGCCCGATGCAGCCCAGTATGACGATGAGGGAACCGATACACTGGGGCATATCAGCGAGGTAAAAAAAGACCTGCATATTCCGAATCTGCAAAAGCTCGGCATCGCCAACCTTCATCCGCTGGCTCATATCGAAGCAGTGAAAGAGCCATTGGCGTACTACACGAAGCTGATGGAAGCCAGTGTCGGCAAGGATACGATGACCGGACACTGGGAAATGATGGGACTGCACATCACAAAGCCGTTTCAGACATTTACGGATACAGGATTTCCCAAGGAACTGATCGATGAGCTGAGCAGACGCTGTGACAACCGCCGCATCATCGGCAACAAGGCAGCCAGCGGGACCGAGATCCTGGATGAACTGGCCGAACAGGAAATCAACAACGGCGATCTGATCGTCTATACATCCGCCGATTCCGTACTGCAGATCTGCGGCAATGAGGAGACGATGGGATTAGAAAACCTGTACCGCTACTGTGAAGCGGCCAGAGAACTGACCATGAAGGATGAGTGGCGTGTCGGACGAGTCATTGCCAGACCGTATGTCGGCCGGCAGAAAGGCGAATTCAAGCGGACAAGCAACCGCCATGACTATGCATTGAAGCCTTATGGAAAGACCGTGCTGAACGCACTGCAGGAAAGCGGATATGACGTGATCAGCGTCGGTAAGATCAAAGATATCTTTGACGGGGAAGGCATAACGGAAGCATATAAGTCAAAGAGCAGCGTACACGGCATGCAGCAGACGATCGAGCTGGCCGATAAAGACTTCGAGGGACTTTGTTTTGTTAATCTGGTCGACTTTGATGCATTATGGGGGCATCGCAGAGACCCGATTGGATACGGAGAGGAGCTGGAACGTTTCGATGTGCTGCTGGGCGAGTTTTTAAAGAAAATGAGAGAAGACGACCTGGTCATGATCACGGCAGACCACGGGAACGATCCGACCTATAAGGGAACGGATCACACCAGAGAGATGGTACCGCTGTTGCTGTATTCACCGTCCATGAAAGGACACGGACTGCTGAAGATCGGAGAGAGCTTTGCGGATATCGGGTCAACGATAGCCGCAAACTTTGAAGTAAAAAAACCGGAGGGAACCATTGGTACTTCCCGTCTGGATGAAATCGAATAATGAAAGAAAAGACCTTCTCATGCGGAAGGTCTTTTTGTCTGGACAAGAAAATGCTGGAGTCATGCCATAAGAAGATGTGAAGCCATTGATTTTATGATACAATAAATAAGTATGTAAGGGGTGAACGTCAGTGTGATCCTGCTTACAGATTTAAGGAGTGGAAATGTGAAAAAGGGATTGTTTATCACATTTGAAGGAAATGACGGCTGCGGCAAGACAACGATCAGTACCCTGGTCATGCAGGAGCTGCAGCAGCAGGGTCTTTCAGTCTTATATACGCGTGAGCCGGGAGGCATCGGCATTTCGGAACAGATTCGTGACATTATTCTCGATCCTGCCAATCATGAAATGGATGCCCGTACGGAAGCGCTGCTTTATGCAGCCAGCCGCCGCCAGCATCTGGTGGAAAAAATCATACCTGCTCTGGAGCAGGGGACACATGTCATCTGTGACCGTTTTATCGACAGCTCGCTTGCTTATCAGGGCATGGGGCGTGAGATCGGCATGCAGGAGGTTTATGACATGAATCTGTTTGCGACGCAGGGCATGCTGCCGGATCTTACTTTATTTTTGGACATCAGTCTGGAAGAAGCGATGGAACGTGTCTGCAAACGCGGCGGTAAGGACCGTCTGGATCTGGAAAGCGATGCTTTTCATCAGCGTGTGCGGGAAGGGTATGAACGAGTCAAAGAACTGTATCCGCAGCGTATCCATGTCGTTGATGCGCATCAAAGCATTGATGAGGTAAAAGAAGCATGCATCAGGGAAATCAGAATGCTTCTGAAACAATATGAATAAGGCCGAAAAGCTCAGACAGCAGCAGCCGATCGTCTGGAGGACACTGCACAACTGTCTGACTTCCGCGACGTTTGCGCATGCATATCTGTTTTACGGGGCACAGGGCACTTCCAAAAAAGAGACAGCACTGTTGTTTGCCCAAAGTATTTTATGCCCGCATCCCGAGGATGGCTTTGCCTGCGAAACATGCAGTGTCTGCCGTCGTGTCGAGACGCTGGATTATGTCGATCTCTGCCTGATCGACGGCAGTGAGGTTTCCATAAAAAAGGGCGATGTCATGAAGCTGCAGGAAATGTTCACCAAGACGGCGCTGGAGGAAAAATCTTACAAGATCTATATCATGAATCATGTGGAAAATGCGACCCCGGATGCAATGAATGCACTGCTGAAGTTTCTGGAGGAGCCGGTGAGTGATGTCGTAGCCATTTTGATCAGTGATCAGCTGGAATCAGTGATGCCTACGATCGTGTCACGCTGCCAGTGTATTCCTTTTCATGCCCTGAACCGTCAGGAAAGTTATGAACAGGGCATTGCCGTATGTGATGCATACGACACCTATCTGCTGTCTGCGCTTCATTGCAGCGTGGAATCCATGCGGGAAATCAGCGAGAGCGAAGACTATCAGCATGCCCGTGCTGTTTTCTTCGAGCTGATCGAAAAGATGGCATCGGGCATGGATGAAGCTGCTTTGTTTCTGCAGACCAAAGGCTATCCGTCCAAAAACAAGAAACTGGGAAAAACTTCTTTTGCATGGATGCTGAACATGCTGATCCAGTATGTCAAAGATCTCAGCAAAGAAACTGTCAGCTGTCGTGATACGCAGTATCTGGCACTGCGGAAAAAGAAAATATGGAATCAAACGCAACTGATCGATGTGCTTTCGATCCTGCTGGGGAAGAAAGACCTGCTCAGGCAGTCAGTCAATTTACAGCTGCTGATCGATCAGATGATGTATGAACTGAAAGAGGTGAAAGGATGAAGCAGGAAACGAACGGACAGGAACGCGGCCGTGAGAAAAACCGCAATAAAGGAAATTCATCTTCTGAAAACGGAAAAGAAAGAAAACCTGTCAGGAAAAATGATAAGAAACAGGAAAAACGCATAGAGAAAAAAGAAGAACGCCAGGCGGCGAAACAGGAAAGCGTGAATGAGAAAAAGGAAGCACCTTCCCGTACATACCGTTATCTTGCCTTTGTCAGCTTCAAGGAATCCCGCAAAGTGTATTCCTTTGGCTATGACGAGGATGATCTGAAAGTCAATGACCGCGTCGTGGTGGAAACCATACGCGGACAGGAACTGGGTACGATCGTAAAAGAATGCGAACCGTTTCTGACACAAAACAACGGACTGGAAATCAAGCCGGTCCTGCGCAAGGCAACATTGCATGACCTTGAAAAAGAAAAAGAAAATGTCGAAAAAGCCAAAAAGGCAATGGTGATCTGTGATGAGTGCATCAAAGAACTCGGACTGGATATGCATTTGATCGAAGCGGAATATACACTGGACTGCAGCAAGATCATTTTCGTTTATGTGGCGGATGAACGTGTTGACTTCCGTGAGCTTTTGAAGGAGCTGGCAAGCCGCTTCCGCTGCCGCATCGAACTGCGTCAGGTCGGACCGCGCAACAAGTCAAAGATCATCGGCGGACTGGGAATGTGTGGCATGGAAACATGCTGTTCCCGTTTCCTCAATGATTTTGATGTCGTATCCATCAACATGGCTAAAAATCAGCTGCTGGCATTGAACATCCAGAAGCTCAGCGGCCAGTGCGGCAAACTGATGTGCTGCCTGAAGTACGAAGATGCACAATATAAAACAATGCGCCAGGGACTGCCGAAACTGAATGCGCAGATCGAATACAAGGGTAAAAAATATCGGGTGACAAGCATGAATGTCCTGCTGCAGCAGGCAAAGATCGAAAACAAGGAAGATGTTCAGTTCCTGGATTTCAAGGAACTTTGGCCGGACATCGACTTCTCTGACCGTTAGCCTATGAAACAGCAGAAAAGCTTTGAACAGCAGACACCGACCTTGTATATCGTCGCTACCCCGATCGGCAATCTGGGCGAACTGACACCGCGGGCGAAGGAAATACTGGAAAGCGTGGATGTGATCGCAGCGGAGGATACCCGCAATACGATCAAGCTGCTTTCCCACTTTCAGATCCAGACCCATCTGATCGCCCATCACAAATTCAATGAAGCCGCCAGCAGCAAAGGCATCGTGCAACTGCTGAAGGAAGGCAAAAACGTTGCGGTCGTCAGCGATGCCGGCTATCCGCTGATCAGCGATCCGGGACGAGAACTGGTCAAAGAAGTGATCGGTGCCGGCTTTAACGCCGTACCGGTTTCCGGCAGCAACGCCATGCTGAATGCGCTGGTAGCCAGCGGCCTGCAGCCACAGCCGTGTCTGTTTTTCGGTTTTCTTTCCAGCAATGAGAAACAGCGCATCCGTGAACTGCACACATTAAAAAACTACCCGATGACCCTCGTTTTTTATGAGGCACCGCATCGTATCGAAAAGATGCTGAAAAACTGTCTGGAAGTGTTCGGTGACCGTGAAATGTGTCTGGCCAGAGAACTGACCAAGCGCCATGAAGAATTTTTACGCGGCACGATCAGCGAGATCATCAACGAGGCATCGAAACGCAAAGGCGAAATGGTCGTCGTCATTGCCGGACATGAAGAAGAAAAAGACATTGATGTCACCCAGGCCATGCCGCTATTGAAAGAACATATCCAGAGCTACATCAAAGAAGGCATGACCACCAACGAGGCAATCAAACGCGTTGCCAGAGAACGCGGCATGTCCAAAAACGAAATCTACAAAGAATACCATGGATTAAACTAAAAAGCCTGAACAATCAGGCTTTTTTCGTAAGTAAAAGTGAATTGAAGGTCGTGTATGAAGAGAAACGGGTTTTGTTTGCACAGTTCTTTTCGAAATGAGCTAAACTACCGATTCTTTTGTTTCAACTGGTTTTGATATATTTTCTTCCTGTTTTTAGAGTTTGGTATATTCAACTGTTCTCTGTATTTTGCAATTGTTCTTCTAGAGGCGAAAAGTTCAATGTTTTCCAGCTTTTGCTGAAGCTGTTCATCCTGTAAAGGCTGCTTTTTGTCTTCGTTTTCTATATAGGTTTGTATTGCCTTGATAATTGCATCTTTAGATGAACCTGATTTGGTTGAAGAAATTAAAAGGTCGGATAATGGATAAAGTTTGCCCTGAAACAAATAGTATTTTTCATGCAGCGTTCTCGAAATAGTCGATTGACTAAAGCCAGTTTGGACTGAGAGTTCTTTTAATGTACATGCTTTGAGTTCGTCTTGATATAAAAAGTGATATTTCTGAATTTCAAAGAGCTCGTTGGCAATAATCAGCAACGTCTTGTTTCTTCTATGAAGACTGTCGATCATAAACTTCGCCTGATTAAAATAATTTTTTAATTCTTCACTAAGCTCATTTTTTTCTGCTTTTTCAGATAGACGAATTTCGCCCATGCTTTGAGGCTCAATAAGCAACTGATCATTTTGTATTTTGATTTCAAATTCAGGGAGAGTATAAGAAGTTGCACTGGTATCATATCCCTGACAAGGGTAGGGATGACAAGTACGGATTTGCTCAAAGTAGGTCTGTATGGTGTCCATCGTAATATGTTCTTTTCTGCAGACTGCTGAAAAGTCTTGTTTAATGATTTCTTCTTTGTACATAGACAAGAACTTTGCGGTATTGTTCCATCCCTTTAGTTTTAGCTGAATGATCAGGGAATCTTCGCTGTTTTTTGCAGCAACACCGGCTGGTTCAAAGGTCTGAATGTATTCCAGCGTTCGTACAAAGGTCTGTGCATCTGTTTTTGTATCCAGACAGGCCTGATGAATATCGACAGAAAAGAAGCCGTGATTGTCTAAAGACTCAATGATATACTGAGCAGCCTCTTTATGATAAGGATGCCTGTTCGTATGAAGCTGGAAATAAAGTTCTTCCTTCAGGTTCGGTCCCTGCGCAATACCTGTCTCCAAGTATTCCTGACCTTTTAAACTGGGAGTGAACTCCAGAAAAGGGTTGTTGTTTGCCATACTGGTGAGTGTACGCAAGAGTTCATTACTGGATTGTTTTAAAGTTTCCAGATTTCGTTTCATAGAACGAGAAAGTGATAATTTTTGTTTTAGTTCCGGTTTTTGGATAAGCTTTTGTTTAATCATTGTATTTTCCTTTTTTATCATTATACACTAAAATAAAGATACAAGAGAACGGGATCAAATAAAGCAGACTCTTGTTTTTTGATTTAATCAATTGCGGATGCATGATTCTTTTTAATAGTCATTTAAGTGAAAGAAAGCGGAAAATCATATGAATGATGATAAAGGAACTGTATCCTCCTATGGACAAGATTTGTGTTATATGTAAAGATAATCAATGTGGATTTGATCAGTTTGCAAAACAATAAAAGTATCTGCAGCGTTTATGCGAAGATATGAGACATGGAGCGAAAAAAGAAAGAGCATAATGTTTTAGCGGATAAAAAGAAAGGAGTACGTTATAGAGACAAAATAGTAAAAAAGACAGGATCGATGATATAGAGGAACTCAGATATAAACAGCACGCCTTATTACAGATAAATTACCTCTTTAGGCAATACGCGTTGTAAAACTGTCTGCGTTGAGAAGTGATATAAAACACTGTTGATTCATGTAAGAAATGTCGATTGAGCATTTACAGATTGACCTTATATAATAACTGTCGCTGAATTGCTTGATGGTTCCTGTATCTCATTGATTTAAAAAAATTGATAGATTTTACTAAACAAAGGTTACTTTATAACAGGTGTGGATATGCAGGAAGAAATTTTATTGGTAATTGTACGAAATTGTGCCAAACATCAGTATGAAAAAAATACAATCTCTTTAATCAGTGAACAAATAAAGGTATCTAGAAACAAGGCGGCCATGGCTATTAATGAACTCGTTGAAACGGGACATTTGATTCGTGTTAACTCAAAACCGTATATCTATCTTGCCACTTCCTATTTAAGGAACAAGGGCATCGAAGTGACTTCTGCTTCTTATTCGAGTCTGGATGATGTATGGGCTCTTGCAAATGAAGAAAAGAAAGATTTTGAAAAGCTAGTAGGATACAATCATTCACTGAAGAATATCGTTAAACAGTGTAAGGCTACGATTTCTTATCCTCCTAACGGTTTGCCTATGATGCTGTATGGCCCGACAGGAACAGGAAAAAGTTATATTGCGAAGCTGACATATGAGTGGGCACGCAATCACGGCATATTAGATCCTGCGGCCAAGTTTGTAACGGTCAATTGCAGTGAGTATGCCAACAACCCGGAATTATTGACAGCAAATTTGTTCGGGCACATCAAGGGGGCTTTTACGGGAGCTGAAAAAGATAATGAGGGATTGCTTGCATTGGCTGACAAAGGTGTTTTTTTTTTAGACGAGGTGCATGAACTGAAGGCGGAGTGTCAGGAAAAGCTCTTCTTGTTCATGGATCAGGGAATTTATCACCGTGTCGGGGATAACGACAAATGGTATAAGTCCGATGTCCGCATTATTTTTGCGACGACCGAGCAACCGGAAAAAGTTTTGCTGAAGACACTGTTAAGACGTATACCGATGTTTGTAACTATACCTTCTTTATCACAGCGAGGCATGCGAGAACGGATTGAATTAATGTATGATTTGTTTTCTAAAGAGGAAAAAAGACTTGGATGTTCTATTAAAATGTCCAATAAAGTTTATCGTATTTTGTTATCTGCCAAGATGCCGGGCAACATCGGGGAATTGAAAAGTGTGATTCAATCGTGCTGCATTAATTCTTTGTTTGAAAGAGAAGAAAATGATCTGGTAATCAGAATGGAAAGTCTTCCCGGTCATCTTCTTGATCAAGTTTATACTTCGACAAAGCTTATTCAGGAAGAGGAATACATTCATGTTGAGGATTTAAAAGGATTCTATGATGTAGAGAAAGGAATCATTCGATTAAATCAGGAACTTTTAGACTGTTTTAAAGAATTTCAGAAAAACCGTGATCATTCGCTTCTCATGAAGAAAGGGAAGCTGATTGTTGAAGACTATTTAAGTCTTCGTGTATATAAACAAAAAGAAACACCGGAGATTGAATATTATCGAAGAGGAATTGAACATATCTTTGAATTGGTGGAAGGTCGGTATGGTTTTAAGACACGCAACAGTGACCGGATAGCCTTAGCTATGTATTTAGATGAGATCCATCACGATTATCATGATTTCAGACAATGGAGCCTGCGACATGAAGAAGAATGTGAAGATTTCCTTCAATACCTTGAACAGGAATGTTTCAGAGCGACAAATGTATCACTGGAAATTTGTACTTATCTGAAATCCTATCTGGAAATGGATATTTATCCGATTTTGATTATTTCTTATATTTTCTATGTCTATAATTTAAATAAAGATCAGAGACTGGCTCAAAAAGCCTGTGTTGTATTGGCGCACGGATTTTCCACTGCCAGTTCTATTGCGGATGCTGCTAACCGCTTTTTGGAAAGCTATATCTTTGATGCGATCGATATGCCGCTTCATATTGATACAGCCATGATTACTGATAAGTTGAATTCTTATCTTTCCAGAATAGGAAAAATCAAAGAATTGTATTTGTTAGTGGATATGGGAAGTTTATCGGATATTTACAAAGGCCTGCATGTAGAGAACGTGGACATAGGATTGATCAACAATGTCAGCACACCGATGGCATTGGAACTTGGTTCTGCCATTCGTCAAGGCTTGTCTATGGAAGATGTCTTTTCACAGACTGCCAAACAAGTCGGATCTTCTTTGTCTTATCATATCGAACAAAATCATTCCAAGACGCCGATCATTTTATGCTCTTGTGCCAGCGGTATGGGAACAGCAAAGAAATTAAGGATGATGATTGAAGATTCATTTCCGGAAGGCGTTCATTTGGAAGTACATACACAGGATTACAATGAGTT
>JABLTM010091361.1_pt1 | contig 10587 bp, 11 predicted proteins | sample 7160121 | NCBI WGS metagenome assembly JABLTM01 (sample SAMN14651224, study PRJNA627086) | human gut metagenome | isolation source: feces | host: Homo sapiens | reverse complement strand
TTTGGCAGCCATGCCTTGTGGTAGTTGCCGTTCTGATGATGAACGAATTACAAGAAGTTGAAAAACTTGGATATATACAAATCAGGAACAAATGAATGACACAATCAAACCAAACGCATATCTTATGCGTGGCGCACTGCCTTCGGTGGAGCGTTCACGAGACGAATATACAGGCTCTGTATTCGGCTCTGCTGCGTTGGCCTATATAACAATAATACACGCCACTGACGCAATGGATATGATGCAAGAGCGTTTACCGGAGTTATACGATGACAGACAGATAAGAAAATATATTAATCGCATGACTGGTACAAAAGCGAGTATGGGCGAGATACGGAAGCTAACCCTTGCAATCGGTGAGTTATTGGCTCACGATTGCGACAAGGCGTGGGTGGCAGACTTTGGCAATGCAGCCTACGAAAAAGTGCAGCCTTATACAGAGAAGTTACGCATCGCCTTGGCAAATGCTTTAGGATGATACGACGTTCCAGATATAAATGTCTGCGCGGCCATCCTTGTTGCTCAGTCACTTGCCAGCGAGGCCGTTGAATATGTAAAGAGACGTTCCGCAAAGTTTACAAACTTTACAATTGTTATGAAGGGTAAAGGCAGACAGACTGTATCTTCATGCCTCTCGTCTATGTCCTGTTCTGCACTTGAGTATTGCTTGCGTAATATAGCACGCATACTTGTTGAGGATAAACTGACGGACGATGTGAATATTGCGGAGGATAAGTCTGTTGAAACAGGTCTGAAGGCAGTTCTTAATGTCATGAGCGACACTAACACATGGATATACGCACGTGATAAGGCGGACGAGTTAAACCATAAAAGCAATAAGCAATGAAGAAAATTTCGGTAATTAGGGGAAATTTTGAGAAAATTTCCTCAAACTTAGTCAAAATCACTAATACCAAAATATGAGCAAAGAACAAAATCATGTCAAAGATGCCATTAAGGCTTATCTGGACGAACGGGCTAAAAATGACGAACAATTTGCACAGAGTTATGCGAAAGCTAACAAAAATATAGACGAATGCTTCGATTATGTCATTGGAGAAGCACATAAGCGTGGTAATGCTGTTTACATGACTGACGCTGAAGTATTCGGGCTGGCAGTCCACTACTACGACGAAGATGACATAATGATAAACAAGCTGCCCAAAGGAACACATGTGAACACTTCAGCATCAGCAGTGGAACTTTCGGAAGAAGACAAAGCAAAAGCCCACGAGCAGGCTGTCAAGGCATACCAGCAACAGTGCATCTACCGTATGCGTGAAGCTGATGAAGAAAAGGCAAAGAAACTTGCAGAACGCAGAAAAGCTGAGAGAGAAAGAAGTAAACACGCAGAGCAATCACTATTCGACTTTTAAGATTATGAAACCACGTAACAAAACAGAACGGTTGGTGGCCGAACTTAGTGCAAAGCTGCCGACCATTACTGAAAAACAGAAACAATGGGCTAAAGATACCTGTTTTGAGAAAATCGGTTACTACAACAAGGGCGAAGTATGGTGCATGAACTGTGGAACGGTTCACGAAAAAACAGTTTCTCCACTCGGTATAGACCTCGTAGGAGACGAAACTATATGTCCGCATTGTGGAACACATTTAAAGCTTAAAAATAGCCGGAAACGCAAATCTATCGAACGTTGGTACTTCACAATAGCGACAACATACAGGGGATTTCAGGTCTTTCGTCACTTTATAATCGAAAGACAGATGTACAAGATGTCTGGAAACATATCCAAAGGGTATGAACCATACTTCAGCATAAACGAAGCGGTACAGAACTGGATATCAGAGGATGGGAAGGAATATATCATGGCAAGACCATGTAGGCCTATGGCTTGGGTGTATGATGCCTGGGACTTCTGCAAGCCCATGAGCATAAAGGACAAAGTAAACGGGAGATACTCATATAGTCCCGACAAATATGATATCTACTCTGAATTTATTTATCCGGTCCGAGGACTTATCCCAAAGTTAAAGAGAAACGGTTTTACATTCCGCTGCAAAGGGATATCAGTAAACAGACTTGCCGCCATGTTGCTGACAGACAACGAAGCCGAAATGCTTATCAAGACAAAACAGTATAATCTGCTTTATGCGAAGAGCATAAGAGGCATTCCACAGGACGTGAAACCTTCAATAAACATCTGCAACAGAAACACCTACAGGGTGAAAGATGCTTCGATGTGGATTGACTACATACAAATGCTACTGCATTTCAATATGGACACGCACAATGCGAAATATGTATGTCCGGCCAATCTGAAGAAGGAACATGACAAGCTTCTAAAAAGAATGAACCGCGAGGAAGCCAGACAAAGGGAGATTGACAAAATGAGAGAAGCCTTGGGATGGGAAAAGACCTACGCACAGGAAAAAGGTCGTTTCTTCGGTATATGCTTCGGCAACGAAGACATCGTTATAACTGTCATACAGTCCGTTGCGGAAATGGTCGAGGAAGGAGAGGCTATGCACCACTGTGTATATGCCTGCGGCTATTACAAGAAGAAAGAAAGCCTGATTCTGTCTGCAAAGGACAAAGCTGGAAACCGCATCGAAACAATTGAGCTGAGCCTTAAAACCTTTAAAGTCGTGCAAAGCCGTGGAGTATGTAACACTAGCACGCCTATGCACGATGAAATAATAGAATTGGTAAACAAAAATATTAACCTGATAAGACAAGCTGTATAATGAGCAAACAACATATTGTAATAGAAAATATTTGATCATGAATGAAGTATTTATTGCATGTACTATAGTTTGGCTCCCTTTTATTGTTTTGGGGCTCTGTGCGTTTGTGCAATATCTCCGTCTGAAACCTGAGCGTGACAAAATGGAAGTGATTAATCCTTTTAAGGAATCAGACAAGCTTATTGAACATGCGAAAGAATCATACTTTGAGATAATGGAGGAAAAGGATTATGAAAAAAGAAAAATTTGAAATGAAAACTTGGCTTTTGAAAACAATATATTTATTTTTGCATAAAGTTCAACTATATTAGCATGATGAAAATGAAAGTAAATGAGGTATATGGTGTTTCTAATCAAATGATAGAAACATACATTGAACGTAGCAAGGTGGACGGTTTATTTTTAGATGGCTTAAGTCGAAATAAGCATATTATTGTATATGGAGCCTCCAAACAAGGTAAAACTTCTTTAGTAAATAAACATTTGAAAGAAGATGATTATGTGAAAGTCAATTGTTCTACTGATACAGATGTTATTGATATTTATAAATCAATAATCAGACAACTAGGGATAGAAATGTTAAGTTCTTATGATGATACAAGCTCTATGGAAGGAAGCGTATCTGGAGGATTAAAAATGAAATTTAAGATTCCTTTCATGATAGAGTGTGAAAGCTCAGGAGAAGTCAAAGGAGGAAAGTCAAAGGAGCATGTGGAAAATTATAAAACAGTTGAATATAATTTGGCATTAGCCCAAGATATTTCAGAATTGTTAAAAGCCCTGAAATTTAAAAAGAGAATTGTCTTGGAAAATTTCCATTATCTTCAAGATGATGTTCAACGTCGATTGGCCGTTGATTTAAGAATATTTGAAGATTACAATATCTTATTTATCATCCTTGGTATATGGAGAGAACGTAATAGATTGAGTCAGTATAATGGTGACTTAGTTGATCGAGTAATAGAAATTCCAGTAGAACCATGGGAATCACAAGATTTAAAAAGGATTGTAGAAATTGGACTCCCTTTGCTTAATGTATCTTTTGAAAATGTTGTTGGTGATATAATTTCTTCTTGTTTTGATAGTGTAGGCGTTTTTCAAGAAATATGTAAAGAAGCATGTTATGCTTGTAAAATCCAGGAAACATCTGAAGAACTTATATATATTTCTAAGGATAACATCACAACAGCTATTCAAAAAAAATTGGATGATTATTCAAGCAGACATATTAGATGTTTAGAGAGTTTTATTGAACAAATTGTGAAGAGTTCAAGTGAAATACCATTGTACATCCCATATTATTTTGTGAGAGTTCTGTTAAAAGAACCTTTTGAGCAGATTAATAAAGGAATAAAGAGAAAGTATCTACATGAGAAAATTAAGGAAATACATCATAGACCTGAAGATGTAAGACCTTCTGATATTGGATATTTTTTAAAAAATTTGGTACAGAACCAGCTCAAAAAAAACATATCACCACCCATTTTTGATTTTGACTTGAGTACCAATTCTGTTAAAATAATAGACTCTACTTTCTATTTCTTTATAAAAAACTGTAATCGAGATGAAGTGTTAGACATGCTATCTGTTCCTAAAGGAATCCCTATAGAATAAAATTTAATTTTATTTAATCGAATACCCGATAACTGCCACAAGCAATTATCGGGTATTTTATTTTTCAACCTATTAAAATAACTTGTTATGAACCTAAACGAATTGAGAAATAAATCCTACCATTGTGCAGTAGCCCACGGATGGCACGAAGAGAACCTGAGTGATGAACATTTCCTCTGTCTTGTCATTTCTGAACTGATGGAAGCTGTAGAAGCGGACCGGAAAAGAATGCATGCTAACAAGAAACAGTTTGAAAGTTATATGAACCTTAAAGAAAGGTCGGATGATGAATTTATCTATGCTTTCAAACATGACATCAAAGATAGTGTGGAGGATGAAGTTGCCGACGCCTGCATCCGCTTGCTGGATTTAGCAGGACTAAGAGGAGCTAATTTAAATAGCTTCGACTACGAAAGAAGCGATACTGAAGACTATTCTGATATGACTTTCACGGAGGCCATGTTTAGAATCTGTGTCTATGTCACCGACAACTTCTATCGGGATGAGACATTTATTCTCCTGAATGAGATATTCGCTTTCTGCCAGGACAGGAATATCGACATCTTATGGCACATTGAACAGAAGATGATGTATAATGAACTACGTCCGTATAAGCACGGGAATAAATCATATTAATATCTATTCCCTTCATATTTAGGTTTGTACTTATAATGTAAAATAGCTTCAATAAGTTCAAGAGTAAATTCGGGAACAGACTTTTCATCAATTATAATATCAATTCTGTCACAATTGTTTTTTATCCATTTGCCAATAGAGGTTTCTCTGATTACACTAATCATATTAGCGTCATTTATAATTGATTTTGCAAGGTTACTTTGGGCTGAATTTGGGTTATAGTGTTGATTTTGAAATCTTGCATTATTTTTAGGCCCCACTTTACCTATCTTAAGGAATTGATCATTGTATCTAAACATATACACCGCCATTTTTCCACTCGGTAAACTGCATGGATTATGAGGCTTTTCTCTTAAAATTACTTCATAAGATTCTGAGGGAATAATAGTCCCAAGCTCTTTTGACACCGTTTGTATTATTGATCTTAACTCTTTAATGACCATAATAGTAAATATAATAAAAAGGAGCCAGCCCCACGATAAAAAGACCGACTCCACGCACGATTAGGCCACAAATATAATACTTTTCTTTTAAAAGACCATACTATGACAAAAGAATTTTCATCAATCATGGAGTTAAAGGCCATTCGTGAACAAAAATCAAGATTATCAGAGCGTGAACGAGAACTTTCATCGGCTTTATTGCAGGACACATCACTCATTCCAGAAATTTATTCCTGGTTTAAGGACATTGTTGCAGAGGCAGATCATTCACCAAATCCTGACGGCGTTATGCAGCGCAAGAAGTTTCTTTTTATTGTGCTGTTCCTGTATGCTCCAAGTTCCCTAGCCGGTGGACGGCTGCCGAATGGTATCAGAGCCGAGTTAGCCAACGTATTTCCAGATGTGTCACCATGTGTTATTTCTAACAATATTGCTGACGTTTCCTTTATCTACCAACAATATAAGGATTTCAGACAAGATATTGAGTATCTTTACAACCTGATTTTAGAGAGGCTGAATATCAAAGGACTAATCAAGTAAAGGAGTTTGGAGTATAACGTTCCGTTTTTTCTAAATCAAATTTTAATGTTATCCTCTTTCTGTATCTGCAATAAGTTTGATTGTTACTATAGTTGACAGACTTACTAATAAAGCTTTTCTTATAAACATGGCTGGATAGTCCATTTGGGTTAAAGAAACTTAGAATTTAATGTTGCCTGTTGATTAATTCTGATTTTTTTAGATACACTTCTTTTTGTGCACTTTTCAATTGGTATTTACATTCAAATCAGGTTATACTCGATGTCATTGAGTCTTTTCCTACCATTAAAGAAACAATCTCTGAACCTTCAGAATATGAAGTCATGCGAACCAATTCTATCGCAAAAAAGAATCATGTTATTCAAACCAAATTGGAAAAGGTTCTCAGCTATACGAAGCAAACAATGGTTGCATATATGAGTGAAGAAGACCTCAACCGTTTATGTGCATACATCGTAGAATATAGTTCAGGCGACACCTTGCAAAAGATATCTTCCGTAAAGGTTGACTCACAACTTAAAAGCATTGACATTATACACTTTGGTTGGAACATCGGCAAGGCTTTTGGTAGAAAGCGCGTTCATACAGCCACCTTCATCAAGAATCTCTTTGCCCATACCCTTCATGACTTGGAAATCTCAACTATTGAGCGTAAGATGTCTCATACTGAATCAGATAGTCGAATTAAACTGGACACAAAAATAATATAACTATGTAGTAGAAATATCATTAAGAGATTATTTCTAAGAAATGGAAATAAAACTGTTATTATTGGAAATTTATTAATATTTATTGGAAATTATTTTGTTGATAGAAAAAATTTTGCTTAATTTGCAGTCAACAACAATACAATAAAAATGATACCATATTTTAATATTATTCAATCATTATGTAGAGCATGTTTTTCTTCTGATATAGATGTCATAATACATCAGATCGAAAGATTAATTGCTGCATACCATGCAGATGGAAACATTGATGAAGCAAAAGTCTTAGAGAAAATGCTTCATAATGCAAAAAATAAGGAAATTTTAAAATCGAGTGTTATTACATCTTCATCTTGTTTACAAGGTGAAATTCTAACACCTAAGACTATCATACCTGTTGATAAAGAAACCTCCGCCCCATTATTAGAAGTAATATATGAAAATGACCTTCCATCCATAGAACCTATTTTTGACACAAGAATACAAGATGCAGTAAATTCGGTTATTATTGAATGGTCAAACTATGATAAGCTTGTCCAAATGAATGCGACACCATCTCGTTCTTGTTTAATCTATGGATTGCCTGGTACTGGAAAAACTCATCTAGCGAAATGGATGGCAAAACAATTAGGATTACCTATAGTACAAGCAAAACTAGATGGAATAATATCTTCTTTTTTAGGTACTAGTTCTCGCAATATTGGAAATCTATTTGCCTTTGCCAATCGATATAAATGTGTACTTCTATTAGATGAATTTGATGCTATAGCAAAATTACGTAATGATCCTCAAGAGGTAGGAGAAGTTAAACGCATTGTAAACACACTTTTGCAATGTCTAGATTCTCGAGATGAAATTGGATTTACAATCGGAGTCACTAATCATGAACAATTGCTGGATCCTGCAATATGGAGAAGATTTGATGTACAAATAGAAATTCCGAAGCCTTCACCTTCTGTGGTTCCTATTTTATTACAAAAATTTATAAATCCATTACAATATAATGATGCAGAAATTTCATTTCTATCTTGGTGCTTGCAAGATTGCTCAGGAGCAGATATTCAAAAGCTTTCAAACTGGTTAAAAAGAATGAGTATTATAGACGAATATAAGAATATAAGTTTATATCATTTAATGCAACGATACATCCTTTTAAATACAGGTAGAATAAGCGAGAAAGTAAAAGCTGTTATAACCAAGGCACCAGAAGACGTATATACGAGCCTTAAAGCATCATCGCCTGATTTAAAGCAAAAAGATATTGCAGAAATATTTAATATGAAACCATCATCATTTTGTAAAATGATTCAGAAAAATAATAAAACAGAATAATATATGGCAAATTTTCCAGTACAAGTCATTTTAGATAGTGACAGATATATTCAGGAGATTCCACCTCATAAAGGTGGAGGTCGTAAAGATTTTTATAGTGGTAAAAATGCTCTATTTGTTTCTCACAAAGAAAACATTACAACACAATTAGATGTTATTAGTACCACTTTACATGAGAATCAATATTCATCAATCGGCTATACAAAAGTAAGATTGATAACTACCGCATGGGCAAAGACTCATAGACCAATAGGTAAAGTTTTTACTCATGATAATGGGTGTGAAGTAGTAGGAAGTTTACATCAGGGGGAAATGCTAGTGCGACTATCTGCTGAATCTGCTACTCGCATAAAAAATGGTATTATAGAACATGCAGAGGATGAGCCTCGTAAAAGCATGAACAATGAAGGAATTATGGTAGAAAGGCCAAGCGAGTGGAGATGTGAAGTTGGAACCATTGATAGTATTATTCCATATGGCCCCACAGATAAATTAAAAATAACCATCGAAGATATTAGTTCTTGGTTAAGAAAATATGGAACATGTCAGTTATTAATTGAATTATTTGATAAACCAATTCCTCAGCAAGATTGGGATGCTTTATTGGAGGAGGAATATAAATTACAGTCAAGTTTTATTGACGGATTAAAAAAACATACTGGATTATGTATTTATCGTTCAAAAGTTTTATCATCTACCACTAAGTTTATTATTTTCTTAACTGATAAAGAAGATATTACAATTTCTTTATTTGATCCAATACAACAAGAAACGGCAACAGATGTTACACTAAACATAGAAAAATATACATCACTCTTAGAATTTATTTCTAGTCATCCGATGGTAAAGAGTATTGATATTTTACCAATAATCGAAAACAACCCTATACCACCATTTAATATTAATGGTACAGAAAAAATCACTATACCAGAACCTTCTGCTGAATCAGACTACCCAACTATTGCAGTCGTAGATACTGGTATATCTGCGATTTATTCTCACTGGATTGTAGACAATTGGGATAATATATCTATAACCATGCGAGATACTACACATGGTACATTTATAACTGGCTTATTAGTTAACGGCAGGCTATTGAATGATGATAATATATGTCAAGACCCAGACGGCTGCAAAGTGGTTGATTTATGTATGCTTCCAAAAGATGATAAATATACTTCAGTTTATCCCAATTCATTAGATGACTTTTTAGGTGAACTTATTATTGCAGTTCCTACTATTCTAAGTCGTACAAATGTTCGCATTTTTAACTTGAGTATGAACATTCGTTGTCCTAGACTTTCTTGTGATTATGGAGAATTTGCAAAAGTACTTGATGAGTTAGCCGTTAAGTATAATATCATTTTTGTTATTTCAGCAGGTAACCTTATTACTTCTCGCCAAGAATGGGATAATAATCCTATAAACAACATCAAGGAATTAAATAAGCGAAATGATGATATAGTATATATGCCAGCAGAAAGTTGTCGAAATGTTTCTGTCGGAGCATTAAACCCAACAAACGGAGGATTGACATCATATAGTTGTAGAGGTAAAGGTTCAACACTTGCTGTAAAACCTGATTTCGTCCATATTGGAGGATTGGGATATGTAGATCCTAAGATTGGTACTGGATTATACTCGGTAGACAGTAATGGCAATATTACCTATAATTGTGGCACAAGTTTTTCAGCTCCTCTTGTAGCAAAAACAATGGCCCTAGTAGAAAAACAGATTGAAGGAGTTGTATCAAGGGAAACTCTTATCGCATTAATGATACAAAATTCATTTATACCCTCACCTTTTGATAAACCAGAGTATAGATCAATACTTAAAGATTTAATAGGATATGGAATGCCAACTTCTGCTTACAACATACTAAATGGTGATGAACATTCAATAAATTTAGTATTTGCTTCAAGAATTAAGCCCAAGAAACAAATGGTTTTTGAATTCATGTGGCCACAGTGCTTAATTAGAAACAACAAATGCTATGGAGATGTCAAAATTACCTTAGTTAGTACTCCACCTATTAATTATAATTATGGCGATGAAATGATTAGAGGGAATCTTAATGTAACATTATCTCAAATGAAAGATGATGGAAAATCTCAATACTATTTAAAACCGCTTTATAATGAAGATTCATCAAGGGAACATGGTGAGTATGAATGGCAATTAATAAATGAGAATATGAAGTGGCAACCTATTAAAGTCTATCATAAAGAATTTAAGCGAGGAACTAAGCATTATAGTCCATGGAAACTTAGAGTTAGCAGAGAAGATAGAGACTATAATATTATAGACAATGAGGGAATACCGTTTACTGTAATTATGACCATTTCAGATCTTTCTTCTGAAGCTAATGTATACCATGAGATAAGACAGTCACTTATAGCTCAAGGAGTACAGGTCTCAGATATTCAAACTGCTGCAAGAATAACTCAACGCATATAATAAATTATAATACAGAATTGATCTTATAGCAAAAGCTATAGATATCCTAAGGTTCAACTACCATGGCACTATAAAATATTTTGTGTAAATGTAAAATACAGGATTCAAAATAGAGTTCTGTATTTTTTATTTTATATATTTACACCCAAAGA
>JABLTM010068717.1_pt1 | contig 10589 bp, 15 predicted proteins | sample 7160121 | NCBI WGS metagenome assembly JABLTM01 (sample SAMN14651224, study PRJNA627086) | human gut metagenome | isolation source: feces | host: Homo sapiens | reverse complement strand
TTTTTAGGGGCTAATCTTAGCCTCTTTTTATATGCCTGTATATTAGCAGGAAAAAAATCAGAAGAATAATTTTTTATGAGAGGAGTTAAATCTTGAATGAAAATATAAAAAGTAATTATTATGCTATCATACCAGCAATAGTCAGATATGATAAAGAATTGACAGATAAAGCGAAATTATTGTATGGTGAAATAACTTGTTTATGCAATAAAGAAGGATATTGTTTTGCTACAAATAATTATTTTGCCAATTTATATAATTGCACTCCTCGAGCCATACAATTTACAATTTCTAAACTACAAGAAAAAGGCTATATAAAAATAATTGTAGAAAATAATTATCAAAGAAAAATATATTTAACTGATGCACTAGGGTACGAAAAAATTTTCACACCACCCCATGAAAATAATTTCATAGTAGGGTACGAAAAAAATTTCACCAATAATAATATAAAATATAATATAGATGATTTATTTATTTTAATTATAAATAATAGCAATAAAATTTCAAAAGAATTTTATTCTAATCTAAAAAGACTTGAATTTATATATCCTAAAAAGATTGTAGATACTATGGAACAAGTCAATTTAACCAAACTAAAAGAAATCATTTATACACTATTTTTAATTTATAATAGCAGTTTCAAAAACATTATTTTTAAACTTGACAGAGAAAATTTAGTAAAGTTATATTTAACTTGCAAGGATCATAACACAGAAGACTTTTTCAATTATTACAAACAGGCTATTATAAATAAATACATAGATACATCATAAAGGAGTTTTGATTTATGATAAATAATTATATAAATAATTTTGAAAGTATAATGTCAACTTTGTTATTTTATGGCTTTAAATATACTTTGTTTTTACTTGTGATTATGCTAATATTATCACTTATTTTTCTAATAATTGGTTGTATTATAAAATCACAAACAATAAAATCGAAATTTTTAAAAATTGTACCAGGCTTATTATTAAGTCTTATTTTTTTACTTCTTCTGCCATACATTTTAGTGCAATTTAAAAATTTAATATAAATAGTGTTCTCCTTAATTTGCCCTATCAAAAAGTTAAGGAGATGATGTTTTATGAATGTTACAAAAAGAAAAAAGAAACTTATTCCAAAATTATCAAGCATTGGAACAACAATTACATTGTTACTAATTCAATGTAATCAATGCTTTGCAGAAACTATTGGAACAGCTGAAGTGCAAACTGCAACAGATAATATTAAAAGAGTTATCACAAGTATTGCAATGCCATTAGGTCGGTGTCTTAATCTTCGCTAGTATAGTTATTGCAGCTCTAAAAATGATTGCTAATGCTAATAATCCACAAAAGCGTGCAGAATCTATTGGTTCACTTGCTTGGATTTGCGGTGGTGGCGTAATTTTAGGTGCTTCACTTATTATTGCTGGAATTATTATAAATATTGCCACAAATAATAGTGGAACATTGCTTGGAAGTTAGGTGATTAATTTTGAAAATGTTTAAAGTTCCATATGATGTTCAAAGAGAAGAAAAAATATTTGGTGGCTACCTTAGTTTTAGACAAGTAATATATCTAATGTTTGCTACATCTAGTTTATGTATTTTTGCCACCCCATTCAATATTGTTATAAAGATATTTATTATTATTATTATCTCTACATTTTTTCTACTTTGTGCATTTTTAAAAATAAAAGAACAAAATTTTGATAAGCTATTTCTATATGCTACAAAATACCTTGTTCGTAAGAAAAATTTCAAGTATGGAGGTTCTTATTAAAATGGTAATAATGTTTATTTTTATTGGACTAACTATTGTATTTGTAATTGGTACTGCTATTTATTTAAACAAAAAGAAAAATCAAAATGGCTTTATCCAAAAAAATAATAAAAAAACAAATGAAAATCAAGGAAAAAAAGTAGATAAGAAAAAATTAGAAAATATTTTTAATTTTAAAATAAAAGATAATATTATTTGTATTGGAAATAGATATTCTATCATTATAAAACTTGGAAATATTGATTATAATATGTTATCTGTTTCTGAACAGGACTCTATTGAAAATATTTTAATACAAACTGCTCTTTCAATAGATTATTGCATTCAATTTTTTAGTACAACTGAATACATAGATACAACAAAAGTTATTTCACTTATGAAAAAGAATAAAAATACAAATGAAAAGATTGAAGAATACAAAAATTATTTAATAGATTACTTAAGAACTCTAATGGAAAACAGAAATATTTCTGTTGTAAAAAGTTATGCGATTATTAGCTATGATGGAACTTCACAAGATGCAATGCAAGAATTGACCAGAAAAGCTACATCTTTCATAAGTAGTCTATTAAGAGCCAATATAGTATGCGAAGTTCTTACAGAAGATGAAATTTATGATTTGATTTATAAAGAATTGAATAAAAATTCAACAATAACTATTAGTAAACTGAAAGAAGGTGAAAAAAAATTATATGTTGGTAAAAAACAAAAGTCAAAGAGAAATAGATATATTTAAAAATGTAACTAAAATATCTGATTTACTTCTTCCAGACGAACTCCAAGAAAAAGCTGATTATTTGAAGCTTGGCTATAACAAATTCTCTAGAATATTTGTAATGACAATTTATCCTGATCAAACATGGGTATCATGGTTAGATGACTTATTTACTATTGGGAATATAAATATTTCTGTAAAAGTAGAACCTTCTGTTAATGGAAGTGTCATTAATCAATTAACAAGAAAATTAGTACAAGCTCAAAGTGAATATATGACATATTCTCATCAAGGCAATATTTTGCATCTTCCAGAACTAGAAAAACAAATAAATGATTTGGAAGATTTACGAATGTTAATCCAAACTAATCAAGATAAATTATTCTATGTAACAATTTTCATATCATTAAATGTAGAGTCTCTAGCAGACTTAAATGAAAAGACAAAAATATTAGAAAGTGAGTTAAACAAAAAGGCTGCAATGATAAGAACTTTAACTTTTAGACAAACTGAGGGATACAAGACAATACTTCCAATTAATGAGTATCCTATTAGAAATTATGAAAAAAATATGGTAGCTGGTCGGTATTGCGACATTAATTCCTATATCAACACCTAATATTTCTCATAATGAAGGCATTTTCATTGGTAGGAATATTTATACAAATGCACCCATCTACATTGATACATTTTGTGGTCCACCTACGCTCCCTAATCCTCATGTATTTATTTGTGGTACTTCTGGTCGGTGGCAAAAGTGTAGCCTTAAAAACACTAACAGCCAGAAATATTGCTACTACTGGATGCGGAGCATTTTTTATTGATGTTGAAGGTGAATATAGCAATTTAACTAAAATGCTTGGTGGAAAAGTAATAAAAATTGAACAAGGAAAACCATCAGGAATAAATCCTTTTGAACTAGAAGCAGACTTTAAGGGTAAAGAAAAATTTTTAAACATACTTGATAAAGTGGCAGAAATCAGGGCTTTAATTGCAACAATATGCAGAAATTATGGTCGAACACTTACAGGAACAGAGAATACTGAAATAGAAATAATAGTAAATCAATTATATAGTGAACGAGGCATTACAAGTGATGTAAATTCACTTTATGAGAAAAAGGGTGGAAAACTTGATAATGGTAAATATGTAGTAGGAAAAATAGAAAAGAAAATGCCTACTCTTACAAATTTTCATGACAAATTAGTACAACGTGGAAAATGTAAAGAATTAGCTGACATTTTAATACCATTCCTAAAAGGTAATTCTTTAGGAATCTTCGATTGTGAAAGTAAAATTACATCTTCTGAAGATATTATTTGCTTTGATATGAGTGAAATTAAAGATGAATTTACAAAATTGTATTCTTCTTTTGTTATCTTAACTTGGGTATGGCAAAAATATGTATTAAAAAATAGAGAAAAGAAAAAAATCATAGTTTGCGATGAAGCTTGGTTATTTTTAAAATATCAAGAATCCGCAGACTTCCTCGTAAATGTTGCTCGTCGCCGGTCGCAAATATAATGTTCCATTATTTATCCGGTAGTCAATTTATCGATGAATTTTTAAGTTCTGAAGAACGGAAAAACCATTATAAATATATGTTCAACAAGATATTTATTTAAGCAAAGTCCTGGCTCTGTTGATGAAGTTGTGAGCTTTTTTAGTTTATCAGAGGGAACAAAAAATTTTCTAACTGCTGCAACTCCAGGTCAATGCGTAATAAGTCTTAACAATACAGTTACAGCAATAAAATTTGTTATAACAAAATACGAAGAAAATTTTGTATTTACTTAAAGTTGGAGGTGAAAAAAATTGAATAAATTATTTAAAAGTTTTGTAATAGTGGTTACAATGCTTTTTTTATTATCTCCTATATGTTTTGGAACAACTCCTGAACTAAAAAAACAAATAAAAAAGGAAGATGGATCTTTATTTGAAAAAATCATTGCAGAATGTATTGGTGGAATTGCTGAAACAGTCCTAGACTTTACAACTCGGAGAAAAAGCCAATGTAGGTTTTAAAGATTATGATGAACTTGTTTTTAATAATAAGCAATCAAATGATAGTTTATCGCCATTTACAGAAGAATTATGGACTAAAACTATGAAATGGTATCAAATTTTTAGTATTATTTCTGGAACATTGATATTAATTGCAGTATTTATATTAGCTTTTAAAATGATAAATGCAGGTATGAATACGACTAGAAAAAATGAAGCAAAAGAAAATTTGATGCGATTATGTTTTGGAGGTGTTGCAATAGCTTTAGCACCTTTATTTATTAGATTTTTATTGTATATGAATAATAGCCTAGTATATTTATTAGTTACAGCTGCAAATACTGGAACACTTGATGCAACACTAGGAAACAGTATGCTAACAAGTATAAAAACTGGAAATGCAATTTCAACAGCCCTTGTAATTGCAATGTTTATATATTTATTTGTGAAGTTAAATATTAAATTTATAGTTAGACAATTTACAATTATAATATTTACTATTTTTACACCTGTTGCTGCTGGACTTTGGATAATAAATAAAAATGTAACTGCTGCATCAATTTGGGCTGGTCAAATTATTATGAATATTTTTATGCAATTTATATATTGTTTTTTATTTTTAATATATCTTGCATTTTTGCCATCTGGTGGCGGCTGGGCTATCTCTTTAATTTGGGCTATGATGATCCTTCCACTTGCTGATACATTACAGAATTGTTTACAAAATTTAACTTCAAGAATTGCTGGCATTGATAATGAACAAATGACAAATAGAGTTCTTGGAACAGGTGCAATGCTTGGCTTTGGATTAGGTGCTATTAAAGAACAATTTAAAACTCCTGATATTCCAAGTAAATCATCTAACAATGGAACTGATAATAATTCTAATAATGGACTAAAAGGCATTATATCAAGAGCAAAATCATTTATAAATCCAGTAACAAACTTATCTGATGAGAAAGATTACAATGGAAATATAAATCCTATAAGGGATGTAATAACGCCTACAAAGGAAAATAAACAAGAAAATGTAACAATGCCTAAATCAAAAATAGATAACAAAGATAATATAAGCAATGGAAAAATAACTCCAAAATCAGTAGTTAAGAATGTTGCAAGTGCTGGATTTAAAGGAACAAAAGCTTATTTAAGTGCAGGAGCAAAAATGGCTGAAGGAGATTTTAGTTCATACAAGTATAAAAAACAATCACTTTCAAAAAATAAAGAGTCTATGCAAAATACTGAATATTTAAACAATGTAAATAGTTTGCAGAAAGGGGCTGAAAATGAGTTTAAAGGAAAAAACGAAGAATGAAATTAAAAAGAAATTCAAAAAAATCGTTTTAAAAATAATTAAACCATTTATCCCATTTATAATTGTAATTTTTTTAATTGTTTTGGCAGTATGTACTGTAGTAGATTCTATGTTTACAACTGAAGATGATATGCAAATGGCTGAAAAACTTTCAAGCGAAGATTACGAAGCACAATATGCAGAATGGCTAAAAGATAAAGAAACAACACCTAGTACAATAATAAATGATGGAAAAGGTCTTATTCCTACTGGTATGTTTACTTGGCCAATACCTGGTTATACATTAATTACATCACATTTTGGAATGAGAACACATCCTATCACTGGAGTTTATAAATTGCATAGTGGCACAGATGTCGGAGCACCTATCGGAGCGAATTTTGTAGCAATGGCTGATGGTATTGTTACAACAGCAAAATATAGTAATGCGTATGGAAATATGGTAATGATAGACCATCGGAAATAATATTGTAACTTTATATGCACATGGCTCTGAAATATTAGTCCAAACTGGTCAACAAGTAAAACAAGGAGATCCGGTTTTAAAAGTTGGGTCAACAGGCTATTCAACAGGAGCACACGCTCATTTTGAGATTAGAATAAATGGAAGTTTTGTAAATCCTGAAACTTATTTTAAATAGGAGGTTTTAAAAATGGTTTTAATTTTCACAGATAATGAAATATTAAATAAAGATTTGAACAAAAATATTGAAAATAGTAGGGTTGTATATTATCCAGATTACATACTAGAAGAAAAAGAAGCAAATATTTTAATTGCTACATTACAGCCAAATAAATACAATTTTAAAGATTTTATGTTTAAAGTTAGAGAAAAAAATATAAGAGTAATTTTAATTCTTGAAAATGCACAAATATTGGAATTAAAAGATGCTCTTTTTTTAGGAATATATGACTTTATTTTTGATCCTTTTGAAATTGAAGATATAAAAAGAAAAATCAACATTGCTACCCCATTTTCTGAAATTTCAAAATATATAGAAAAATACTTGAATTAAAGTATTTTAACTATTCTAATTGAAAGGCGGTGATATAACTACATTTCAAAATTTTAATGGAAGGAGGATTTTAGTTTTGCACAAAAAAGTAATTATAATATCAATTACAGTCATTCTTATAATTATTGCAACAATATCTACTTTTTTTATAGTTAAATATTTTATGAATAAAAATAAAATAAACTATGTGTATGAAGAATATTCAAATGATAATACACCAAAAAGACTAGATACTGAAAATAACAATACTGAATTAGATTCGACTGATAATTTAATGTTACATATTGATGGAGAAAATGTACTTGGTGTTATTAAAATTGATAAGATTAATTTTGAAGGGCTAATTTATGAAGGAACTTCTATGCAAACTCTTGCAAAAGGTGTCGGTCATTTTGAAAACACACCATATCTTGAAGGAAATGTATGTTTAGCAGCACATAACACTAATTCATATTGGGCTAAACTACATACATTATCTACAGAAGATACGATACATTATACTTGTTTTTTAGGAACAAAAGAATATAAAATAAGTAGTATTTCAAAAATTAGTGAAACAGATTGGAGTTCTTTGGAAAATACTGATACTAATACATTGACACTTATTACTTGTGTAAAAGGACAAAAGAATTTAAGGCTTTGTGTTCAAGCAAAAGAAATAAAATAAAAATTTTTTTCTTTTGAACATTGCCAAAATAATATAAATGATGTTACCCTAGAATAAATACAAATTATGAAAGGGTGATGTTTTATGAATAAGAAAAAAATTTGCATAATAATTAGTAGTATTGTAGTTTTTACAATTATTACTTGTGTAGCATTATATTTATATAGCAAAAACAGTCAAAAATTAGAAAGTAGTACATTTTTAGGAGATGAAGAAATACAAAATGAGATAGTACAAGAAGAAATAATAGAAAATACAACTGATGTAGAAACTCCAGAAGTTCAAGAAGAAAAATCTGAGCCAAACGAAAATGAAAATCAAAAAGAAATCAATACTCCTATTATTCAAGAAGAAAAAGAAACTTCAAGACCTGTTACTGCATCAAGTTCAAAAGTAAATGAAGAAAAAACAAATACTAAGTCAATTGAACAAAAACCAAAAACTACACAAACAGAAATTAAGAAAGCTGAAACACCAAAACAAGTAGAAAATACAACAACAGCAACTAATATTGAAACACCAAAAAAAGAAGAAATAAAAGAAGATCCAAAGCCTGCACAAAGCACAACTAACACTAATACTGAAAAATATGTAAGAAATGATGCTATGATAAGCAAAATAAAAAGTGTTATACAAAACAATGAATCTGATTTTATGAAACAGTATGGTTACAATATTATAGTAGATAGTTCAATAAAGGAGCAAACAAATCAATTTACTTATACTGAAAATAGAGTTAAAAGCTATATAACATATAAATTTGGAACAATAAGAATTTATGCTGAAGATTATTACAAAAATGGAAATTTAATAATGACAGAATGCTATATATTATAAACAAAGGCACTTTTATAGTGTCTTTTAATTTGTCAAAAATAAGGAGGATTTTAAAAAATGAAAAATAGAATAACAAAAAAAGCAATAGCAGTTTTGATGCTATTAACAACAATTCTTTCATCTCTTTCTAATATAGTATTTGCAAAAAGTGTTGGAAATGATGCCTATTTAGAGAATAAAGGAGATTGTGGATATCATGTGCAATATTGGGATGAAGCACATAGCAGATGGAGTTATATTATATGTACTTATGTAACACATACTGAAGCTGGAAAAGAATACCCTGCTTATTGTTTAGACCGCGAGCTTCATGGTGTTGGCGAAGAAAATAATTATACTGTTGATTTAACAAAAACTTTGGATGATGTTCGAGTTTGGAGAACAATTATAAATGCGTATCCATATAAAACACCTGCTGAACTTGGTGTGGAGAATGAATACGATGCCTTTGTAGCAACAAAACAGGCCGTCTATTGTATCTTATACAATTGGGATGCGACAAGTAGATATCGTGGTGGAGATGAACGAGGAAATAAAATTGCCAATGCTATAAAAAATTTAGTAGATATTGGAAGAAATGGAACACAAACCCCATATACTGCTGGAATATCTACAGGTAAAGTTGGTGAGTTAAAAAGTGATGGTGAATATTACACCCAAGAATTTACTACAAATTGTGGTGCTAATACTAGAAATTATATAATTACTGCAACAAATGGAATGCCATCAGGAGCTAAAATAACAAATATGAATGACGAAGAAACAAAAAATTTTGACGGAAATTCAAATTTTAAAGTAAAAATACCAAAAACTTCAATGAATACTGACATAGATATATTATTTACAATACAAGCTAGTTCTAAGATTTATCCGATCTTTTATCGGTAAAACAAGAATTGATGGAACACAGAATTATGCAATAACAACAGATCCATACGGAGATATATTTGGTACAGGAACTTTAAAAGTAAAAACGAACACAGGAAAAATAAAAATAGTAAAAAATGATGTAGACACTAACCAACCAATAGAAGGAGTTACATTCCAACTTACTAAAAAAGATGGAACTGTAATTGCTAATAGTACAACTAACAAAAATGGTGAAGCCTCTTTCTCAAATTTATATCAAGGAAATTATGTTTTAAAGGAAATATCTACAAATGATAATTACATACTAAGTGAAAAATCATTTGATGTAAATGTAGAGTATAATCAGACTAATACACAAACTATTACAAATGAACACAAAAAGGGAAATATTAAAGTATATAAAATAGATAAAGATAATAAAAAAGTTGTATTAGGAAATGTAGAATTTAAACTATATTCTGAAGAATTTAAAAAAATCATTGGAACATATTATACTGATGTAAATGGTGAATTGGAAATAAAAAAACTTCGTACAGGAAATTATAAACTAATAGAAACAAAAACTAACAAATGGTATAACCTTGCTAATGATACAGAAATAAAAGTAGAATGGGACAAAGAAACTACGAAAAATATTGAAAATGAGCTTAAAAAAGGTCAAGTAAAAGTAATAAAAGTCGATAAAGACAATAACGAAGTAAAACTTGAAGGCGTCGAATTTGAAGTATTAGATGAAAACGACAAAGTATTAGAAAAAATCATTACAAATGAAAACGGTGAAGCTTTAACTTCAAGATATGCAATAAGAGATTTTACTAAACTAAAATTAAGAGAAACTAAAACATTAGATACTTATGTTTTATCTGATAAAGTAGAAACAATAGAATTAAAAGAAAATCAAATTACAAATATCAAATTTGAAAACGAAAGAATAAAAGGAAAAATTGAAATTACAAAGGTCGATTCAAAAGATGAAAATAAAAAATTAGAAGGTGCAAAATTTGGATTATATGACGAAAATAACAATTTAATTGAAACATTAGTTACAGACAAGGAAGGCATTGCAATAAGTCAAGATTTATACAAAGGAAAATACTACTTAAAAGAATTAGAAACAGGATCAAATTATTATTTATTAAATGAAGATACATTTGAATTTGAAATTGCTAAAAATGGTGAGACTATTAAGAAAACAATAAAAAATGAGCCAACTGATATAACTGTAGATGTAGATAAAACAGGAACTACTGAAATAAAACCAGGTGAAGATGTAAATTATGAATTTTCTAATGTAGCCAATAACTCTAATGTTTATTTAGACAATTTTAAATGGTATGATTATATTCCAACAGATTATATAAGATTACAAAAAATGACTACTGGTACTTGGAATCA
>JABLTM010009440.1_pt1 | contig 10594 bp, 11 predicted proteins | sample 7160121 | NCBI WGS metagenome assembly JABLTM01 (sample SAMN14651224, study PRJNA627086) | human gut metagenome | isolation source: feces | host: Homo sapiens | reverse complement strand
AAATTATCTTACGTATTTCTGAAAAAAGTATCTCGTTGGGTATTATTTTCTTGTTCATCCGTTCATGCTGACTTACCTCGGGCCACAAATGTAACGAAAAAATCCGGAGCAACTTCTTTTTTTACTACTTTTGTTTCAATCAATCAGAACCCTCACAAATATGATTATAAAAACTTATCAAGTCGCCCGCCACTTGTTCCGTCTGGAACTGCCAGTAGATAAACCGACGGGAGAAAAAATACTGAAAGCGTATGCTCCTTTCGAGACACAAACGGAAGAACCTCCCTTATTTACACTTCACCTCCACTTGTGCCAGGAACTGCCTGTTCCCCCACAGGAACAACTTTTGAAGCATTTTGATCAGGAACTTCCTTTTCTTTGGGTCTTTCAATCGAACATAGGATATACCTTCGGCTTTTCACTGACACCCGGCAAACCGGAAGCATTGGTTTGCGATACCGTGCAACCCACCGAGAAGACGCTCTACTTGTGCGAAACAAGTACTCCCGAACAACTCACATTCGGCCTTCACAATGCCTTGATGCTGACCTTTACCCGACAGACAGCCCCTTTGGATACGCTGCTGATTCATTCCTCTGTCATTTGCAAAGACCAGCAAGGTTATGCTTTTCTGGGAAAGAGCGGAACAGGAAAAAGTACCCACAGTCGCCTGTGGCTGCAATACATTCCAGGAAGCGAACTTCTGAACGACGACAATCCGGTCATCCGTATCTGTCACGGAACACCAGTCATATTCGGAAGTCCCTGGAGCGGAAAGACTCCCTGCTACAAGAATAAGGAAGTCCCCTTGAAAGCCATTGTCCGGCTCTCACAAGCTCCAGTCAACCACATCACCCGCCTGACAGGCAGCAAAGCATACGCCAGTCTGCTTCCCTCCTGTTCCTCCGTCAAATGGGACTCTTCAATCACCGACTGCATTCATCACACCTTGGAGCAAGTTGTCACACATTGCAAGTTCTATCACCTGCAGTACCGTCCCGACCAGGAAGCAGCTGTGCTGTGTGCCCAAACCCTGCAAACCAGTTGACACAAAAAAGCCTGTCCGATGCGGATTACCGGACAGGCCTACTTCTCTTCTTCCTTCATGCAACAAGGAATGGCTTCATTCAATCATTTTTCAACAACACATTCTGGATAGCCTCCTTCAGGTTCTTCTTCGGCAAAGCTCCCTGTGCCATCTGCGGAGTACCCGTCATCGGCACGAACAGCAGTGAAGGTACGCTCCGGATACCGAACAAAGCAGCCAGTTCTTCTTCCTCGTCTACATTCACTTTATAGATATCCACTTGTCCGGCATATTCATCGGCCAGTTCGTCGAGTACCGGTGCCAGCATCTTGCAAGGCCCGCACCAAGTGGCATAAAAATCAATCAGCGCCGGACGGCTACCGAGGAACTTCCATTCGTTCGGATTGGCTTCATAGTTAGCTACTTTCGTCAAAAAATCTGCTTTGTTCAAATGTACTGCACTCATATTCTTCTGTTTTTAGATTTTACACTTTTATATTTATCTCTGTTATTTATTCTCTGCCCGATAAGGTTTCACAAAATCCTTATACAAAGCCTTGTTTTCACTAGAGGTACCGCATCCCCCCGCCGCACAGCAGGACCAGTTGACCACAGCCATCAGCATCAACAACCCGCCCAATATGATCATCAGGGAGTCGGAGGCATAGATACCATACCCTGCAAACACCGCTCCGGCCAGCAGGCGTATTACCCGGAGCACATCCCAATTGCGAAATAATCTTTTCATTGTCAATACTTTTTTTCTTGGTTTCTGACGCAAATGTACAAGGAAGCAACTACCCGCACAACAGATTTTTCCTATCTTTGTATTGATAAAATCTATTGAACCATGACCTTACAACAGATGGAATACATCGTGGCCCTCGACAAATACCGCCACTTCGTACTTGCCGCCGAAGCCTGCGGGGTGACACAGCCTACCCTCAGTGCAATGATTCAAAAGCTGGAAGAAGAGCTTGATGTCAAGATTTTCAACCGCGACCGAAAGAATATCTCCCCCACCTGCCTCGGAGAAAAGATTATCCGGCAGGCACAGATAGCCCTGAATGAAACCCAGCGCATCAAAGAAGTGGTGGCCGATGAAACAGACCGCATGAACGGCAGCCTGCGCATCGGTGTATTGCCCACGGTTGCCCCCTACCTCGTGCCCGACTTCATTTACCATTTCCGGAAAGCCTATCCCCATGTCAGCCTCTTCATCGATGAAAGAGAGAAAAAAGCATTGCTGCAGGAACTCAAGTACGGCAACCTGGACATGGCCCTCAGCACCTCCCCGGAGGAACCAGATGCCCGCATTCTGGAAATACCGGTCTACACCGAAAAGTTCGTGGCCTACCTTTCCGAACAATGCGACCAAGTCAAGAACTGCCTCGCCAACGGTACCTTGCCTCCGGAACAGATGTGGATATTGAAAGAAGGACACTGCATGCCCCACAGTGGTATGAACTTCTGCCAGAACAAAGACATCGGCAATCACATCTACGAGGCCGGAAGTATTGAGACGCTGATTAAAATCGTAGACCGCAACGGAGGATATACCATCATTCCCGAACTTCACCTCCAATCGCTTACAGAGAAACAGCGGAGCCATATCCTGCCGCTTCAGTTCAACCCACCGGCCCAACGCCGCATTTCCATCCTGATAAAAGAAGATTTTATCCGCGAACGGATGGTCAATGCCGTACTGGATACCCTGAAACGTCTCATTCCCGCCAATATGCTGGAGAAACGACTTGCCACCCATGCCGTCAAGCTGCGGCATACTCCCAACCCTTCTTCCTCAAAGTAGCGGACAAAAAAGAACTGCAAGCTCCGGATTGCTCCAAAAGCCTGCAGTCACTTACCAAGAAAAAGTGTTATTTGTGATAGAATTTCCGCATAGGATAAATCCCTATCGGATAATTTGTCTGGTTTTCAATCTTCCGCACCAGCGAAGGAGTATTTCCACTACAGTCGTACACCAACAAATAGTTCTTATCGGGCTTCACGTTTTCCCGATACACGTTGGACACCGCCACATACACATACTGGTTGGTAGGGTCGGCAATCACGTTACAGTTCAGGTACTTTCCCTCGGGGGCATCATTCAACACATTGATAAACTCTTCACTCTTCCAAGTCTTTAAAGACAAGCGTTTGACCGTGGTGCTTCCAGCCGCATAATACAGATAATCTCCTGCCAGCGTAACCCCGGAAGTGTTGAAGAACTCGGCAGAAATATCCTCCGAAATCTTTTTGCTCTTAGTCACCTTCCACTCATCCAAGTCGACAAACTGGAGATAACTGTTCTTCTCTCCTTTTCTACCGCAAGTCGCCAGTACAATTTCCCGTTCACCGGTCTGGAACAACCCACTGATAAATTCTCCTTTCAAATCGGGCAACACCCGGCTCACCTTATTCATCCCTTTTGAAATTTCCAACAGACGGGTAGACTCCCAGAAGCCTCCTCCCCCGCAATACAGGCAATCGCCAACTCGAAGAATACCACGAGTGCTGGCTACCTTTTCAACAGTGTTTCCTTGATTTCCGAAATGAAACGCTCCTTCTACCACATTCACTTCGCCGGTCGTGCTGTCAAAGCGGAAGAATCCCTGCCCTTCCGAGAAAAAAATATTTTTTTCATCCAATACCGCAATATTTTCAAAAGGGATAGACAAACTGATTAACTCATCCTCGTCCTTGCTTCCTTCCGGGCGCTTGAACTTCAGATCATCCAGTTTGTAAGCTTTCTCACGTTTCAAGGTCACAGCATCTGCCACAACCAACACTCCATCGCCTTCTTCTCCATTGGGGGCATACATCCCGTCACTAAGAATGTAAAGTTTGCCATTATACATCCACATATCCTGCACTTCGTTACCCAGCGCCGTCCCGTTCACCTTGCGGTACACTCCTTCTTCCACCGTGCCATCGGGAGCCAGATAAGTAATGGAACTGTTTTCAATGGCACGTGCCCCCTGGTTCAGAATCAAAACGCCGTCCGGACGGGCATACCCATCCAAATACACAATTTCTCCCGTACCCTCAGAAGGAGTCTCGGCCGATGGCTGTTCCAATTTCTGTTCTTCCTTACACCCGGGAAGCATACCCATGCCCACACAGGACATCCATACGATATAAAAAATTTGTTTTCTCATCTTTTCATCCTTTCATCAGTTATTATTCGGCACAAAGAAGAAACCTGCCGGGAAATGCGTATAATTCTCATATTTGGCTGCCGGAGCTTCTTTACTGGCTGCAAAATCAAAATCCCAAATCTGGTTTCTGGTGAACTGCGCGTACCCCTTGATGGTATTGGCATACACATGCCCGGTCACAGGATGTACCGCCAGTCCATTGTACAGCATGACCGCATCGTCATCCAGGGCGTTCAGGTCACAAACCTGTTCTTCCGCCTCCAGCCCGGATGCCGCATTCAACTGCGGACTGTCATCAAAAGGCAACCGGTATACGGTGGTACGGTCGGCATAATAAATATCATTGCCCTTGACCGCAAAAGAGACCCCCGAAGAACCCACGTAAGGCTTGATACTGATTTGCCGCTGAATCATCTTCCGGGTGGAAAGATTAAACCTGTTGATGGAAGACTTGCCCAAGCCGAATCCCATCACCCACAGTTCACCGTTGCCTGCCGCTTTCACCCCCAGTGTCTCGTTAATCTGAGGAGAGAGTGTATAGGGGAAATTAATCTTACGTGCCTCTTCCTGGTCGGGAGAAATCTCGATAATTCCTCCAATTTTTCCCGTTCTGTACGTATAGACTTTTCCGTTCATCACTACGAACTGGCTCTTCGGCGCTTTTTCCGTTCCCTTCACCAGCTTCATTTCCTTGGTTTTCAGGTTCAGGCAATACACTCCCGTGTTGTCACGCAGATACACATGCGCCTCATCCAGCACGGCAATGTGCGTGGGCCAGTCAATGCCGGGCAAATCCGCCTTGCTCAATGCCTTCTCTTTCTTCAAGGTCTTGGCATCCATCACAATCAGCATGCCGTCGTTTTCAAATTTCGTACCGACAGGATTCTCATTACCGTTCTGCGTGATGACATAAATCTTACCGTCGTGAAAAGCCATATCCTGTGCCACATTTCCCAGTTCCGTACCGTTGACCGCCTTATACGCATCTCCTACCACATACCCTTCGGGGGTGATGTAAGTGAGCGAACCATTCTCGGTCGTCATGTTTCCTTCGTTCAGCACAAAAACTCCTTTCGGGTCGGAAAACGAATTCAGGCAATAAAATTCCACCGCTTTCGTTACTTCCTTGTCATCTTCGCCCACCGCCTTCAGCGTAATTTTTGCCTTCTGCACCGCCTCAGCCGAAGCCTTCACCGTGACAGTGCCCGCCTTCTCATCCACTTCGGCTGTCCAGCCTTCCGGCACGTCTGCCACGGCAACCGATTTCACATGCTCTGCCGCATATTCCAGTTTGCACTCTGCACCTGGAGCCAGCATTACCGGACGATCGGCTTCCAATTCTGTCTTCAACTCAAAAGAAGCCGCCGAACCAGAAGGAGGGGTATCTCCATTTCCTGGCCCTTTCTCTTTACTACAACTGCCTGCCAGCAAAGCCACCGCTAGTAAAAACACAGCACCGACATGCTTCACATTAAATAAGTCTTTTAGTTTCATGTTACTTTAGGTTTAAAATAGAATGTATGTTAAGTTGATTAGTTTTTCAGCAGATGCAAGTCTTCCACCCCCATCACTTCCGTAGAGCACTCTCCCAGCCAGCCGTTCACCTGATGCACTCCGGTATAGATTTTCACGAAATCCACGCCCGGCAGATGCATCGCCTTCCCGTGGGCATCCACTGCCCAGTCGATGTCGATGCAGGCTCCCTCCGTATCGTTCACGGCATTGTCGGCATAACCGTAGGCAAAACTGAACAGCACGAAATAAGGCGCTTCTTCCGTTCCGTGGTTCAGTCCGTTCTGCGGCAGACGAGTTCCCTTGAACGTCAGCTTGTCCGACTGAATCCACTGCGGGAAATACGGCTGGCGATGATACTCGTTCTTGGGCAGATACCCTTCGCCCCCCTTGTTGTCCGTCCAGCGGATGTATTGCGCCTCTTCTTCCTGCGTCTTCGGCTCCGCTTTCGGCTTATAGTACGTAATCTCGTAATCGGAATAGCAATGCAGGTCGTTCCCTACCGCCTTCGCTTCGGCATACCAAGGTTCCATCTCTCCTTTCTGGGCGCTGCCCTGAATTTCGTACCACTCGTCGGCATCCGGCTTGCCGTTGCCATTCTTGTCGTAGGCCACCAGAATCACACCGGGCTCATAGCTTCCTCCTTTAGCCGTACCACTGGCTGCCGCCGAAGAATTGCCGTTGAAGGCATTGCCCAACACCCGAAAATCCCGGCTGCCCGGCTTGTCTCTATGGTATGGTCGAAACCGACTACCACATAACCGCCGAAGCCTCCCAGCGAAACCAATCCTCGTTTGTTGTTTCCGATAAGTTCCAGCACTTTCTGGTTCATGGTTTCCTGCGTGTCGCCCTCCTTAAACTCCGGCAACACATTGACAAACTGCCCCGGACAGGGCACAAACTCCAGTACCTTCGTAATGTAAGGAGTAGCCGGCACTTCCGGCTCTTTCTCCACCGGGTCCTCTTTCTCACTGCGACAAGCCGAAAAAAGGCCCCCGCATAGCAGTATCATCCACAGAAGACGGTCTGCCAGACAAATGATTTTTTTCTTCATATTTTATTTATAATTATCACAAGGTTTCCTTTTCGTATTCTTAATAGAAGTCTGCCGAAGTAAAGGCAAAATGCGCCGGAATATCCCCGGTACGCACCTTCCATTTCAACTTTCCTTCGGGAGAGAAACAATACAAATAACCGGGAGTCACATAGTTGGTGGCATCCGACACGAAAATCTCCTTGGTCTCCGGATTCACCCCAAGCCCGTAAGGAATGCTGATATCCTTCTCCGTGCCGTCCGTGATGAAATTCCGGGGAAGAATCTCCCGTTTTCGGGTGTCGTACAACGTGTACCGGATTTCATTTTTTCCCGACACATAGCTCCATTCCACACTGATCAGGTACAGTTCGTCGCCGTCCATGCACATCTCGCTGGCTGCCACTCCCAACCGGCCCACCACCCGCTGTGCCTCCGGGTCGATGACAAACACGTCCGACTTCGTGCCGTAATAGTCCCCACGGGAACTGACGTAAATCAGTCCGTCGGGCGCCAGCTTCATCCGATGCAGGTTGATGGCCACATCAATGGTATTCACCACCTCGAACGTACCCAAATCGACCACCGACACCGTGCGGTCGTAATTAGGGAAACGGTAACCTCCCGAATTGGCCACATACAGCAGCCCGTCCTTGATGACCATTTCCTCCGGCTGGTAGCCCACCACCACCTCCCGGGTGATTTGCAGAGTATTCACATCAAACTCCACAATCTTTCCCGGACGGGCATTGGGGTCAATCTGTACCGGACCGGCATACGAACTCACGTAAGCCTTGTCGCCTGCAAAAACGATGTAGCGGCAGTTGGTGACATTCACACTGCCGATGTGCTGTGCCGTACGCACATCCATCACCTCCACATAGTGCGAACAGTTGATGACCGCATACAGCCGGTTGCCATACACCTGCAGGTCGTTGCCCACATCGCCCAGTTCCTTCACTACCTCCGGGTTCCGTTCCGGATAAATATTGCGGGTGTAGAAACCGCTCCGGAAATCCAGAAAATCGAGGGTACACTTGTTGCTTCCCATGTTGCCCTCGTTCAGGACAAACATTCCCTTTATCTCATGCGGACTGCCCGGACGACTGACGGCCTCACTTTCGGAACGAAGCACCGGAAGGTCTTCCCGGCAAGCCAGACACAGGAACAGACAAACCGTCACCCACAGATATCTTAAAAATCTACGTTTCATAAGTCTCAAAAGCTATATTGCACGATACACTTGAAATTGATTCCCGGCATGGGATAACACGTCACCACCTCATACTGCTGGTTGAACAGGTTGTTCACTTCCAGCGTCACCTTCAGCTCACCCGGCCCCCAGTCCAGCCGACGGGCCACCGAGAAGTCACTCGTGTACCACGGCTGCTGGTAGTTGACCGGGATATTGGCTTGCGAGGTGTATCGCTCGCCAGTATAAATAAAGCTATAGTTGGTTTCCCATTTTCTCCAGTTGAGATTAAGCACCGCCGAACCGCTGTGCCAGGGGATATAGGGAATCTGTCCCCCGTAAAACTCCGCCGTAGGGTCGGTAAAATCCTGTGCCTTCTGGTAAGTATAGTTCACCCGGGCCGTCAGCATCGTATGCCTGCCATACTGCCACACACTCTGCAACGCCGCATCCACACCCCGGATTTCCACCCGCCCCAAGTTGACCATCGTCCAGCGGAAGAAGTTGGAAGTCGGGGTAGCCACAATCTTGTTCTCCACCTCATTGTAGTACGCATCCACCTGCAGCTCCAGGTGACGCAGCCAGCTGCCGGTCCACGACTTGCCGTAAGTGAACCCCACGTTAAACTGGTTCGTGAACTCCGGCTTCAAATCCACGTTGCCGATAAAAGTATAATACAAATCATTCAGCGTAGGCATCCGGAAAATCCGCTTGTAAAAAGCCCGCAGGTGAAAATCTTCCTTCTGAAAAGGCCGATAGGAAGCAATCAGCGCAGGTGTCCACTCCCGCTTGTGGGGAGCCGCCCTTCCGGAGCCCTCCACCCGCTCCTGCACGAACGTGCCCAGCAGACTGCCCTGCAACTTGAGTCCGTGATAATCCAAGGCCGAAGCCACAGCCACCATTTCCGTATGCCGGCGAGGATAGGCAAAATCCGTCAGGTCGGCATTCAGCAGATTGAACTGGTAATCCGCCGACAGACTGACCTCCCAGAAAGGGGGCAGCGCCCAGCGGTTGGCCAAAGAAGCATACCCCTCCTGCTGGTAATAATGATTGTTGGTGTACATCAGCGACTCGTCCTTGTGCGGGTCGGCCAGGTAATGCAAGTAATCATACGCATATTTCACGTGCGCCATCAGGCTGTACCAGTCGGCCACATCCTTCTTGAACGCCCCCTGCGTAAAGAAATTCGTATCCCACTGCCGGTCCTCGTGCGAGAACTTGTTGCGCACAATCGCTCCCGGGTATCCCCGTTCCGAACGATACAAGTACGACTTCGCCCGCCAATAGCCCCGCGGCAGCTTTCCATAAAAGCCCCCTTCCACGCGCAACGCATTCACATCGCCGTTCTGCCGCACGGCAGTGGTGTCATACCCGTCCTGCTTGCGGTAGGAAAATTTGTATTTTCCCGTGGTGTACAAGTATTCCGCACTCCACGACGTGCTCACTTGCTCCGTCAGCTTCCGCTCCCACAACAAGGAAGGATTGGCCAACCCGAACGAACCCGTTTTGAACGTCGCCTTGACATGCTGCAATTCTTTTCCGGAAAACACAGGCACCCGAGACTGCAAATAAATGGAACCTGCCGAACCGAAATCCTTGGCCGGCTGGAAAATGGCACTCTTCTGTCCGTTGTACAAGGTGACAGACTCCATGTTGTCGAGCGAGAAACGTCCCAAATCGACCGTCCCGTTCTGGGCATTCCCCAGCTCCACGCCATCGTAGAACACCCCCACATGGTTCGTGCCCATGCTCCGGATGTTGACCGTCTTCAGACCGCCCACGCCGCCATAGTCCTTTATCTGCAAACCCGAGAAATACCTCAGGGCATCTGCCACGCTGTGCGATGACAACCGGCTGAGCTGTTCACCCGCCAGTTGCTGCACGGGTATCACTTCCTTGGGCAACGCACGTACCGTGACCACCACTTCGTCCAAGTGCTGCAAGCTGTCGAGCCTGCTCTGCGCACGAAGAGTCACAGTATTCCCAAGGCATAGAATCCCCCCAGCATGACAGACAGAAACTTCCGTCTACCCATACTTTTTTCCGTACTAATTGAAAATCCAAATCGTTTTAACCACCTAATCCCACGAGCGTGGTTAACATGTATGATGGCAGGTCTTCTGACTTACTCCCCTCCTGGAGCCTTCCCGATTGTGTTCAGTCATCAGTGGCATGAGTCTTTTCCAGCAGGTTGAATGGAGCTTACAGCAGCGGGACTGTTCAGGACTTGCACCTGATTCCCTTTTCATCCGAGGGCCTGAACAGACACTCGGAACCATTCCGATGCAAAGATAAGACAATTTGACAAATTTTTCTTATAAAACGGACAAAATATTTTATCTTGTTAAAAAACGTTCCTTTTATTGCCTGTCTATCTTATTATTCGTATTTTAGCGAACAATAAATAGAGAAAAAGCTTATGACCGATAAAAAATACACAGAAGAGCAAGAACGGATAGCCCGGTTTGCCAAAGCAATGGGCCATCCTGCCCGCATGGCCATCCTGCAATTCCTGATACAACAGGAGAGCTGTTTCTTCGGCGACATCCACGATGAACTGCCGATAGCCAAGGCCACGGTTTCGCAGCACTTGAAAGAACTGAAAGAAGCCGGGCCTCCTTTCTCCAATTTTTCTCAGCACCTTCCATACTGACTCCTGAAATCGCTGTTTT
>JABLTM010111539.1_pt1 | contig 10597 bp, 5 predicted proteins | sample 7160121 | NCBI WGS metagenome assembly JABLTM01 (sample SAMN14651224, study PRJNA627086) | human gut metagenome | isolation source: feces | host: Homo sapiens | reverse complement strand
GGAATTCTTTTGTGTAAAATATAAAATGTAATGCGGCGAAATTGTTAAAAATCACAATCCCGCCCACCTGCGGTTTGCACAAGAGAGGAAAAGGGGTATCCATTTATGGCCAATAGAGTATTTCAGAGCGTGATCTACCAGATGAAGGACGCGATCGACCGCGTGGTCGGCGTGGTGGATGAGACCGGCGCTGTCATCTCCTGCTCGGAGCTGAATCTGATCGGCGAGGTGCGCGAGGGCTTTATGGCAGAGCGTCTGACGGCCGGTGACCGCTTCGTGCGGGATGGCTACACCTACCAGCAGTTCTCCAGCGCAAAGCATAACGATTATGCCGTTTTTGTGGAAGGTGCGGACGAGACTGCGGGCCAGTTTGCCGCTGTGCTGTCCATCAGCCTGCAGAGCATCAAGCAGTATCACGATGAGAAGTTCGACAAGGCCAACTTTATCAAGAACGTGGTGCTGGACAACATCCTGCCCGGCGACATCTACGCCAAGGCCCGTGAGCTCCACTTTGCCACCGATGTCTCCCGCGTGGTGTTCATCGTCCGCGTCACCAGCGGCGGCGACATTTCCGCTTACGACGTGGTGAGCAGCCTGTTCCCCGACAAGCAGAAGGACTTCGTCTTCAACATCAGCGAGACGGACACCGTCCTGGTCAAGGAGATCCGCAAGGGCATCGACCGCACCGATATGGAGAAGCTGGCCGCCAGCATCGTGGACACCCTGTCCGGCGAGCATTACATCAAGGCTGTCGTGGGCATCGGCACCCCCATCGCCAACGTGAAGGACCTGGCTACTTCCTTTAAGGAAGCACAGATCGCCATGGAGGTCAGCAAGGTGTTCGACACCGAGAAGCAGATCATCCGCTACGACAATCTTGGCATCGCACGTCTTATTTACCAGCTGCCTACCACGGTCTGCGAGATGTTCCTGCGCGAAGTGTTCAAGCAGGGCAGCATCGAGAGCCTGGACCAGGAGACCCTGTTCACCATCCAGCGCTTCTTCGAGAACAACCTGAACGTCTCCGAGACCAGCCGCGGCCTGTTCGTCCACCGCAACACGCTGGTGTATCGTCTGGAAAAGATCAAAAAGCTGACCGGTCTGGATCTGCGTGAGTTCGACGACGCTATCGTGTTCAAGGTAGCGCTCATGGTCAAGAAGTACCTGTCCAACAACCCGGCCAAATATTGATATTTCGTCTCAGCCGCTCCGGCTGCGGACGCCGAAACCGGCCGCTCGACCCCGATGCTGGCCGGTTTCTTTTGTAATGGTCTGGAACTTCTGTGCCAAATAAACTTTTCAGGAGCAAGATACTCATGATAGATTTTGAACATGTCACCAAGATATACAAACGGAGTGATACTCCCGCTCTGGAAGACATCGACTTCCATGTGGACGACGGCGAGTTCGTCTTTCTGGTGGGCCACTCCGGCGCCGGCAAGTCCACTCTGCTCAAGCTCATCCTCCGCGAAGAGCTGCCCACCGAGGGCCGCGTCATGGTGGACGGCAAGGACGTCGCCCGGCTGCGCCGGGGCAAAGTGCCTTTCCTTCGCCGCCAGATGGGCATCATCTTCCAGGATTTCCGCCTCATCCCCACCATGACGGTCTACGAGAATGTGGCGTTTGCCATGCATGTCACCAACATCGGCAAAAAAGACATCAAAGAGCGCGTCAACTACATGCTGGAGCTGGTGCATCTGGAAGATAAGGCAAAGGTCTACCCCGAGTTCCTCTCCGGCGGTGAGCAGCAGCGCGTGGCCGTGGCCCGCGCTCTGGCCCACAGCCCCCGCCTCGTCATTGCGGACGAGCCCACCGGCAACATCGACCCCGAGATGAGCCTTGAGATGATGGAACTGCTGGAACGCGTCAGCGAGATGGGTATCACGGTGCTTGTCGTCACCCACGAGCATGAACTGGTGCGCCGCTTCAACCGCCGCACCATCACCCTGAAGCATGGCCGCATCATCTCCGATGTTCCGGCCAGTTTTGGCGAGGAGGTACACGTATGAAAATCTCTACGTTTGGGTTCCTCACCCGGCGCGGCGTGCGCAACCTCGGCAAGCACTGGGCCATGACCATCGCCTGCATCGCCTCCCTCAGCGTCTGCATGACCCTGAACATCTTCGCCAGCCTCATTGAAGTCAATGTGGACAGCATGGTGAGTTATCTGGGCAGCCAGAACGAGATGGTGGTTTACGTGGACCCCGAGGCCGATGACGCCACCATCCAGTCTGTGGGCAATGCCCTCAGCGGCACCGCAGGTGTGAGCCGGGTGCAGTATATGTCCAAAGAAGACGTCCTCAACCAGTACAAGGGGTATATGTCCGACTATGCCGCCCTGCTGAACGAGTTCGAGAACGACAACCCCTTTAAGGCCAATTACCGCGTCTCCCTGTCTGATCTGAGCCAGATGGAGACCATCAGCAAGCAGTTCGAGAACATCAGCGGCGTCTACAGCGTCACGGCTCCCATCGAGATGACCAAGACCTTCGTGGAGATCCAGCAGGCCGTCACCAAGGTCGGGCGCGGTGTGGTGCTGGTGCTGATGGCTGTCAGCATCATCACGGTGGGTACCACCATCCGGCTGAGCGTCTTTGCCCGCCGCCGTGAAATTGAGATCATGAAGTATGTCGGCGCTACCAACGCCCTCGTCACCCTGCCTTTCGTCATCGAGGGCCTGACGATGGGCCTGCTCTCCGGCATCCTGACGGCAGCTGCCACCATCGGCGGCTATGCCTACATCGTTCAGCTGTCGCCCACGCTGGGCGGCCTGTGGCAGATGCTCATGGGTACGGCTCTGGTGCCGCTGGAAAATGTCTGGCCCACCATCCTGACCTACAGCCTCGCGGGCGGCGCTCTGGTGGGCGGTCTGGGCAGTATGTTCTCCATCCGAAAGCACCTGAACGTGTAAGGAGGGCCTACTGTGTACCACGACAAGCATTCCGCAGGCTTTGTCCTGCACCATCCGCCCCGCCACGCAAAGCCGTCGGGCCATTCGGCCATGATGCGCGCCGCTTGCGCCTTTCTGGCCGCCGCCTGCCTCGTGCTGAGCGTGACGGTCTATCCGGCCAGTGCGGCCACCAGCATGAGCTCGCTGCAGAACAAGCTGGACAAGATCTCTGCGTCCATCAAGCAGCATAAGACGGAGCTGAACGACGCCAAAAAGAAGGAAGCTGCTGCCAAGGCCCTCGAGTCTGAGCTGAAGGAAAAAGTCTCGGTGCTCCAGAGCCAGATCGGCGTCCTCAAGAGCCAGATCTCCGAGGTGCAGAACAGCATCGGCGTCAAAGAGCAGGAGATCACCGCCAAGCAGAATGAGATCGCCCGGAAAGAGCAGGAGATCGCCGACCAGTGGGACGATTTCAAGAGCCACATGGCCGCGATGCAGGAGCTGCGGGACGGCGGCAGCGTCGCCATGCTCCGGGCTGTGAGCGATCTGTACGAGCTTCTGACCTTCAACGAGGTCATGCAGGACATTTCGGTGAAGGATACCGAGATACTCGACAACATGAAGGCTGCGAAGGAAGCCCTCGTGGCCGACCGCACCCAGCTCGTGGAGGAGCGCACCCAGCTGCAAAACAAAAAGGCTGAGCTGGACGCCCAGAACAAGCAGATGCAGTCCAAGCAGAGCGAGCTCAACAACAGCGTCAAGGAGGCCCGTCTGAGCGCCGCTGAGGCCCAGCAGGCCCAGAAGAACGCCCAGGCGGCCATCGAGTCGGACGAGATGAACTACGAGGCCGTCAAGAAGGAGATCCAGAAGCTCATCGCAGCGGCAGCGGCCAGCAAGCCCCAGCTGAGCTTCAGCGGCTTTATCTGCCCGCTCAAGAGCTATACCCGCATTTCCAGCGAGTACGGCTGGCGCAAAAACCCGGTCTCCGGCGTCAACAAACTCCACGCCGGCACCGACTTTGCCGCCCCCGCAGGCACGCCCATCTACGCAGCCGCCAGCGGCTATGTGCAGGTGGCCGGCTGGTCCAGCGGCGGCTACGGCAACTATGTCATCATCTATCACGGCAAAATGACAGACGGCAACGCCTACTCCACCCTCTACGGCCATATGCGCTCGGTGGCAACGTCGGCGGGCAAGTATGTCAACCAGGGCGACCTCATCGGCTATGTGGGCTCCACCGGCAACTCTACCGGCAACCACCTCCATCTCGAGGTGTGGAAGGGCGGCTCCAAGGCCAATGCGGTCAACCCCCGCGGTTATATTCCGATAAGATAACACAACTGTAATTGAAGTCGAGGGGTCAAAGGAGGCCACAAGGCGAAATGAACGAGCAAAAACGCAAGCGTATCCTTCGGGTGGGCTGTCTGATTCTGGCAGGAGTGTTCCTGCTGTCGGTGCTGGGCAGTGTCATCCTGATGTTTTTGGTCTGAACTGGGGAGGACACTGAATGAACCGCAAAATTTCCGTAGGGATGACCGTGACCATCGTCATTCTGGCAATGACGGTCACTTTTTCCATCACGATGCTGATGGCGATGCGGCTGTTTGACCACACCGTCACCAGCGTGAAGGAAAAGGAGAGCATGTACAACAAGGTGGCCGAGGTAGACCGCTATGTGCGCGCCAACGACTACTACGACATCGACGAGACCGTGCTGTACGACCGTCTGACTGCCGGTTATCTGCTGGGTACCGGCGACAAGTACGCCCGCTACTACACCGCCTCGGCCTACACCGACCTGCTCAACGCCCAGAGCGGCAAGCTGATGGGCATCGGCGTGGAGCTGGCCATCGACCAGTCCGGCTACGCCAAGGTCATCAAAGTGTATGACGAGTCTCCTGCCAAGGAGGCCGGCCTCCAGCGGGGCGATTACATCACCACCATCGACGGCGCAGACATCAAAAGTCTGGGCAGCGTGGAGGCTGTCCAGAACAAACTCCGGGGCGAGAGCGGCACGAGCGTCAATGTAAGCTGGCTGGACAGCGAGAACGCCCAGCACACCGCCGATCTGACCCACTCCGGCTTTACGGCCAACAGCGTCGATTCCGTGCTGGTGCAGGGCAATGTGGGCTATATCAAAATCTGGCAGTTCGACAACTCCACCCCCAGTGAGCTGGACTTTGCGCTCCGCAGCCTGACCGCCAGCGGCGCCCAGAGCTTCATCTTCGACCTGCGCGACAACGGCGGCGGCATCCTTGACGACGCCATCAGCTGCATCGAACTCGTCGCGCCGGAAGGCGTGCTGGCCTACGCGGAGGATAAGGCAGGCAACCGCACCCTGCTGGGCAGCAGCACCGGCGACTCGGTCATCAGCCAGCCCACCGTCTGCCTCGTGAACGAGAACACCGCCAGCGCGGCAGAACTCTTTGCATCCAGCCTGCGCACCCTGTGCGGCACCCGCCTCGTAGGCAGCACCACGATGGGCAAAGGCACCATCCAGAGCAGCCCCCAGCGCCTCTCGGACGGCAGTGCCGTCGTGGTCACGGTGGCAAAGCTCATCTGCGGCGACGGCTCCTGCTTCGACGGCACCGGCCTGACCGTGGATGTGGAGCGCCCGCTGACTGCCGACGAGCAGACCAGCTACTATGACTACACCCTCGACACGGACCCGCAGATACAGCGCGCCGTCAGCTGCGCACAGCAGCTCACCGGTGTCACCACCGTGGGCGGCGTGAACGACGCTGACATCGCCGCCGACTCCGCCGCAGCCTCTTCGGAGGCCGCAGCCGAGAGCACCGCTTCCGGCGAGGCCGCAGGGGAGGCAGAGGCTTCCTCCGAGGCCGGTGCAGAAGGGGAGCAGGAGGCTTCCAGCACGGAAAGCGCATCTTAAAAAAGGCTCTCCCTTTGGGAGAGCTGGCGCGTGAGCGCCTGAGAGGGCAAGGATGCTGAAATGGAACAGTGCAAGGCTATGATGGTCTTGCTCTGACAAAGGCCGCTGCCTATCGCTGTGCAGCGGCCATTTTTCTGCGGCCTTGCCCTCTCCGTCATCGCAAGCGATGCCACTGCCCGGGTTGCGGCTCCCAGCGTCTGCTTCGCTGTCGCTCGCATCCTGCTGGCCGCGGTCCCAACAGCTTCTCCCTGTTTCCGCCGCTGGCGGCGGTCATCGCTGTTGCTCCCAAAGGGAGAGGCTTTGGCATGTATGTTACCAAATGACAACCGAAAAACAGAAAGGAAAACCACTATGCCGGAGCTGACCGACCTCTCCGTTATCCGCACCCTGTGCGAAAAATACGATTTCGCGCTCTCCAAGGGCTTTGGACAGAACTTCATCATCAATCCCGGCCTGCCGCCCAAGATCGTGGACGCCAGCGGCGTCGATAAGAGCTGGGGCGTGCTGGAGATCGGCCCCGGCATCGGCGTGCTGACCAAAGAGCTGGCCCAGCGCGCCGCCAAGGTGGTGTCCATCGAGGTGGACGAGCGCCTTCCGCCCCTGCTGGCCGAGACCATGGCGGGCGTGGAGAACTTCAAGCTGGTATTGCAGGATGTTCTGAAAGTAGACCTCCGCGCCCTCATTGAAGAGGAGTTCCCCGGGATGCCGGTGGCTGTCTGCGCCAACCTGCCCTACTACATCACCAGCCCCATCGTCATGAAGCTGCTGGGCGACCGCCTGCCCATCCAGAACCTCACCGTCATGGTGCAGAAAGAGGCCGCCGACCGTCTGGCCGCTGCCCCCGGCACCCGGGCGTCCAGCGCCATCAGCTGTGCCGTGAGCTACTATGCCACCTCAAAGCTGATGTTCACCGCCGCGCCGGGCAGCTTCTACCCGGCCCCGAAGGTCACCAGCGCCGTTGTGCGGATGGACATCCGCCCCACTCCCGCCGTACAGGTGGAGGACGAGGACGGCTACTTCGCCCTCATCCGTGCCGCTTTCGGCCAGCGCCGTAAGACCGCCGCCAACGCCATCGCCAGCGGCCTCGGCCTGCCGAAAGATAAGGTCATCGCGGCCATCGAGGCGGCGGGCTTCGACGCCCGCATCCGCCCCGAGGCTCTGACCCTCGAGGACTTCGCTGCCGTACAGCGGGAGCTGAAGTAAGATTTTATCATAATAAAACGCCAAGGCCCTCGCAGTTTGGAACAGAACTGCGGGGGCCTTGGTCATTATGTGGAAGGAATGGAGGATGGCAATCTGCTTACCTCAGCAGTGCGGTGTGGTCTGCGCCGCCCACGGTGAAGGTGACGGTGGAGCCGCTGTGGCTGAGGGCGAAAGGTGTGCTGCCCGCACCGAGGGCTGCAACATCGGAGAGGGAGAGGGTAGAAGTGCAGCTTACGGTGGAGAAGACAACGGTCTCGATGCGCTCAGAGCGGAGGTCGGTCAAATCGGAAAGGTCGCCCTGCAGGGACGCCGTCTCCTGAGCGACATAAATGTAGAGAGTATTGTTGATCTGGCTCAGCTGGACCAGCTGGACGTTCTGGATGATATTGGTCTGGGCCGGGTCGAGGACACGCAGACCGGTGGAGATGCTGCTGTCGCTGTTGTGGGAGACATCGCGGTACTCCACCTCATTGCAGACCTCGCAGATGCGGTACTCGCGGCTGCTGTCGCCCTTGACAGGCGTCCAGTCGCTCCACTGATGGCCGAGGGCGGGCAGCTCCTCCGTCTCAGTGACGACACAGCCGCTGATGGTGCAGCTGCGCTGGCGCTCGCCCTTCTCGGTGCAGGTGGGCTCTTTGGTGATGACCCACTCGCCGAAGGTGTGGGTCTTGCTGACGGGGATGGCCTCAGTCCGGGTATCGCCGCAGACGGAACAGGTGAAGGTCCGCACGCCGTCGGCAGTGCAGGTGGGCTCCTTCGTGACGACGCCTGCATCCCACTTGTGGGTGCTCTTATCCACCGGGATGCTCTCGGTGTAGCTGTCGTTGCAGACGACGCAGGTATAGGTCATGATGCCCGGCTCGGCGCAGGTCGCGGCCTTGGTCACGACGCCCGCGCCGTAGCTGTGCTGGCCGGTGGCGTTGAGCGTTTCGGTCTTCGTCTTGTTGCAGACCTCGCACTGGTAGGTGACGGTGCCGTCCTGGCCGCAGGTAGCCGCTGTCGTGGAGAGGACTTTCCACTGATGCTGGCCGGTGGCGGGGATGCTCTCGGTCTGGGTAGCGTCGCTGCGGATGCAATCACGGTGTTTGGAGCCTTCCTTGACACAGGTAGCGTCCCGGTCAATGACCCACTCGCCGTACTCGTGGCCGGGGGCCTCAATGTCCTCAGTCCGGGTATTGTGGCAGACGGTACAGGTGAAGGTGCGCACGCCCAGCTCAGTGCAGGTGGGCTCCTTCGTGACGACACCCTCGTTCCAGGTGTGCTGGCCGGTGGCGGGGAGAGTGTGACGGAACGTGGTGCCGCAGTGGTCCACCATGCAGGTGTATTCGATGTAGCCGTCCTTGCCGCAGTTCGGCTCCTGACGGTCGCTGACTTTCCAGTTGTGGACAGAAGCGATGTCGCCGTACTTGGCCTTTTCTGCCTCACTCATCTCGGGCGTTACGCGGTCGGGGGAGTGAGAAGTGGAATGGCTGGCCGCGTAGACACCGTTGTGGAAGAGCCGCGAGAGGCTGTTGGTGCCGCTCTCTACGAGCTTCACGAGGCCCTTCTTGCCGTTTTCCATGAGGCTGATGACCTTGTCCAGCGTCTTGCCGTCGTTGCTTTGGATGGCATTGGCGGCGTCGGGGGCGGTTGCGGTGATGTCCAGCGGGGCGTCGGCATTGCTGATGGAGACGCTGCCGCCGCCGATGGCAGGGGCTTCGCCGGTGCCGTTGGCGATGATGGTGCCGCCGGTTATCGTGATACTGCTGGAGTTGTTGTTGTCGCTGCCGCCGATGCCGGCACCGGTGCCGTTGCCGGTGGCGTTGACCGTGCCGCTCTTGATGGTCACGCTGCTGGGGCCATTATCGCCCGAACCGATGCCGGCGCCGCCGTCCTTGCCCTCGGCCTTTTCAATGGTGCCGTCGGTGATGTTGATGGTGACAGCGCCCTTCTTGCTGTCGTTTTTGGTGTCACCGCTGCCGCTGCCGATGCCTGCGCCGCCGTATTTGCCGCCCGTGGCGCTGACGATATGGGCGTTGTCCTTGATGTTGATGGTGGTGGTGCCGGCATTCAGGCCTGCGCCGATGCCCGCGCCGCTATACCAGCGCTTAGAGCTGGGCACATACTCGCCGCCGCCCGTGGCCTTTTCAATGGTGCCGTCGGTGATGTTGATGGTGACAGCGCCCTTCTGGTTGTTGGGTTTGCTGCCACTGTAGCTGCCGCTGCCGATGCCTGCGCCGCCGTATTTGCCGCCCGAAGCGCTCTTGATGGTGCTGTCGCCGGAGATATTGATCTCGGTCTCGCCGGAGACGTTGGAGCCGGAGCCGATGCCTGCGCCGCTGAGCCACTTGTCGGAGTGATTGCGAGAGTCAAGGCTGACGCCGCCCGTGGCCGTGATTTCGCCGCCCTTGATGTTGATGGTGGTCTTATTAAGGGCGTTGCCGCCGGAGCCGATGCCGGCACCGGAAGCCTGGCAGGACCCGTTCTCTTTGCCGCCGCCCTCAGCCGTGATAGTGCCGCCCTCGATGTTGATGATGGTGCTGCCGTTGCTGCCGTTGCCGCTGCCGATGCCCGCAGCGGTGGAGCCGCCCTTGGCAGTAACTTTTGTTGCACCCTTGATGAGGATGTCGGTGTTGCCCTTGGCTCTATTGCCGCTGCCGATGCCTGCGCCGCCACCGCCGCCATGGCTGGAATCACCGCCGCCGGTGGCCTTAACGGTCACGCCGTCGTGGAGAGTGATGTGGGTGTAGCCGGTGGAGTGACTGCCTGAACCGATGCCCGCGCTGCCGTCGTAGCCGTCGCCGCCGCCCATGGCCGTAACAGTGCCGCCGGAAATATCAATGGTGGTCTCTCCGGAAGAACTGGTACCGGAACCAATGCCTGTGCCGATGTCTGCCGTGGCTGTGACATTGCTGCCGGTGATGTAGATGCCGGTCTTGCCCTTGGCGCTATCGCCGCTGCCGATGGCAGAACCAGAATAATTCGAAGCCTCGATTTTGCCGCCGTTGATGTGGATCTCCGTGGCGTTGGTAGAATAGCTGCCGCTGCCGATGGCTGCACTGGGGCCGCTGGAGGCTGTGACGTTGCTGTCAGTGATACGGATAATGGTCTTGAAGGTGTTCGGATCACCTGTAGGAGGACTGAAGACGTCTCCTTCACTGCCGCTGCCGATGGCTGCGCCGGTGCCGCCGACGGCCTTTACCGTGCTCTCTGTTATCGTGATCTCGGCGTCGCTCTGAGAGCCGTAGCCGGTGCCGATGCCTGCGCCCGAGGTATTAGTGGAAGCAGCGGGGGTCTCCAGAGTGCTCACAGACGCGTTGCTGATGGTGACGTAAGTTTTGCCCTTGGCGTAACGACCGCTGCCGATGCCGGCACCGCCGTAGGCAAAAGCACTTTTGACACCCTTTTCGGGATTCGTATCGTGGATGTTGATGGTCGTCTCGCCGGTGGAGGATTCGCCCGAACCGATGGATGCGCCGCCGCTGCTACCTGCGGACACGAGCGCATCTCCGGTGATCTCGATGATGGTCGCGCCGGAAGACTCTTTGCCGCCGCCGATGCCTGCGCCGCCATTGCCGTAGCCGGTGGAAGCGTTGACCTTGCCGCCAGTGATGTTGACCTTGGTCTCGCCGGAAGAG
>JABLTM010075278.1_pt1 | contig 10599 bp, 14 predicted proteins | sample 7160121 | NCBI WGS metagenome assembly JABLTM01 (sample SAMN14651224, study PRJNA627086) | human gut metagenome | isolation source: feces | host: Homo sapiens | reverse complement strand
TTATAAATCCATTCATTATATATTCCCTCCATTGTCTCAAATGTCCAAAAAGAACCGTCCCTATTGGACAATTTTAATTTCAAATTCTATCTTTTTCCCAAATTTTTCATAAACCTTATCCGTAACGTATTTTGCTAAATCTAGCACATCTTGTGCTGTTGCGTTTCCTGTGTTTATTATAAATCCTGCGTGTTTTTCTGAAACCTTTGCACCACCAATTGTGTATCCTTTTAACCCGGCATCGTCAATTAGTTTTGCTGTTATAAAATCTATTCCTCTTTTAAATGTACTTCCAGCTGATGGATATTCTATTGGTTGTTTTTCTTTTCTAAATTGTGCGTATTCATCCATTTTAGCTTTTATTTCTTTTGCATTTCCTTTTTCTAATATTATTTTTGCTTGTAATATGATATATTTTCCACTTGAAAATATGCTATTTCTATATGTAAATTTTGCTTGTTCATTTGTAAATTTATGAATTTTTCCATTATAGTCTATTGCTGTTATTTCTGTTACTATGTCTTTCATTTCTTTACCATGTGCACCAGCATTCATTAATATTGCTCCACCTATTGTTCCTGGTATTCCTGATATTTCTTCAAATCCTGTTATTTCTTCTTTTAATAATTTTTGTGCTAAAAATCCTATTGGTGTTGCATCATCTACTGTAATTTCTATTTTATTCTGTTCTTTTGGTTCTATTTTTATTTCTTTTAAGTTTGTTCTTATTACTATTCCTTTTATTCCACTATCTGATACTAATACATTGCTTCCGTTTCCTAATATTGTTATTTTTATTTTTTCTTTTTTAGCAAATTCTAATATTTTTTGTAGCTCTTTTATTGATGTTATTTTTATATAGAATTCAGCTGGTCCTCCTATTTTGAATGATGTGTGGTTTTTCATTGGTTCATTTTGTTTTATTCTTTCTTTTGAAATTATTTTTTCTAAGTTTTCTAAGATTTGTTTGTTTTCCAATTTTTCACACTCGCTTTCTTTTATCTTTTTTATAATATATGTTTTATTTGTTTTTACTGCTATAATATATCATTTTTTTGCCAAAATTACAATGACTATGTGTCAATTAATTAAATTTATTCTAAATGCTTTATTTTTCCGATATTTTATAGTATAATACTATAATAATCCAAAAACGTCAAGAGACGAAGAATGCTCCAACAACTGAGATGGAGCATTTTGCATAAAATCATTAAGTTATATAAAAATGAATAAAAACATATAAAAATACATACATAAGCGACATAAAAGCGACACAAAAATCAATCATTAGTGAATAACCTCTCTTACATTAAAGTAACAACCCCCACTTAGCTTGTTAAAGTATAAAAAATAAACCAATACAATAGTGCTGGAGAGCTTTTGAAGGAAAGACAAGAATAATAAAAAATAAGCGAAATATCAGAATTATTTATTCTCACCAACAAAGGAGCGTTGGGCGATTAAGCCCATAAGCGACGCTAACTGACAAAACAAAAAACATCTTGCGATATTTTGCGTCAGCAAAATAATTCTCGCGAAACGAAGAGCGAGAATAGTAAGGCTACTTGGGCTAACCCTAACAAGACTTTCAGTAAAAATATTTTATGAATTTTGCCAATAATCATATACAAAACAAGTGTTTTGTACTATAATAGTTATAGGTAAAATACAAGGAGTGAATTACAATAATGGAAGAAAAAGAAATATTGAAAGAATTGTACGACATAGCAGTAGAAAATCTTAAACCAAGTGCAAAATATATGAAGACACAAGACAAAGTTGTCATAGCAGTAGATAAACTATTGAAATCAATAGGCGACAAATACAGAGAAGAAATAGACAACTTAACTTGCTTACAGAATGCAATGTATGATGTAGTAGATTTTGAGATGTTTTGTGCAGGTTTCTCAATGGCAATGAAACTAAATAAAGAAATAGAATACAAATAATAAAGGGATATCTAACAGCAGATATCTCTTTTTTGTTTCTATATTAGTTTTTTGAACTGATAATATAATCAATTAAATCTGTAACCATAGCTTTGTCTTTCTCATTGAAAAGATTAAGTGACTTTGTGATATAGTTGTCTGCCATTTTAGGAGATGGAGCAATAACCCCCTCAAAGATAGTATTTGCGTCCACTTCTAATATCCTACATAGGTCAACAAGTGTTTGAATAGACAAACCAGATTCGCCACGTTCGATTAAGCTAACAAAGTTAATAGATTTATCTAAATCGTTTGCTAATGTTTCTTGACTAAGACCACGCAATAATCGAATACGTTTGACATTTTTGCCAATAGTTTCAAGAAAACTAGTTTTTGTAATATCTTCCATAGTTTACACCTCTCTCCTAGTATTTTACCAACAATAGTAATTTATTATAAGAAAATGAAACTTTAAAATATAACAATAGTACTTGAATAATTAAAGTGAATATGATATGATAGGAGCGTGAAGAAAAATGTATACGAACATAATAACAACAGCAAAAACTGGCTATCCAGAAAGATGTTGGAGATGTCGGAAGAACAATATATGAAGACCCTAGAGGACATACTGGTTGTTTAAATACTAAGTGTTTCGGCTATTTGTCTGGTGCTAAGAGATACAGAAAAGAACAACTAAAACCAGTCAAACATAAGCAATAGTATTTTGGAAATAAGGGGGTGAGAAAAATGAGTGATAAAATAAAAAGAAACATACAAATAATAGGAAGCATAGTTGGAATAGTAATTATTGTGCTAATTTTAAGAAATACTTTTTCAAATAACAATTCAACAAAGAGCTCATCAGCATTTCAAAACTCGAAAAGTAAAGTATCAGATGAAATTATTATATCCTGTGCAAGAACAGAGGTAGGAAGAATTTTAAAATCTGTTTCAACTGCTAATTGGGGAACTTCTGAAATAATAGATAAAGATAATTATGGAAGATATTTAGTATATGTTCCATTAGAAGCTCAAAATGGTTTTGGAGCATATAATAAGTTATATTATCTAGTAATAGTAAAAGATGTCGACCAAGAAGGAAACTACAAAGCTATGACTTATAATTCTAGATTAGAAATTCCTAACTATATGGGAGCAAGTACACCATCTATAATAGCAGATTATAAAAAGGGAGAAACTGCTAAAATATTAAAGGATTTTCTAGAAACTAATAATTGGGGACAAGGAGAAGGACAAAATTAATTATAATAAAACATAGAAAGGACAAGAAATAATGAAACAGAAAACAAAATCAAAAGTATTTTTTATACTATCAGCAGTTTGCTTAATAATTACAATAATATGTATATGCATTAGTACAAAAATGACTGATGAATTTAATAATATAAATTGGAAAAGCGATTCGGGTGAATATTATCGTGCTCAAGTTGAATATGAAGTTAGTGGTGACAGAACTCAATTGAATAAATATGAAGAAAAACGACAAAAAGTAAATAATTTAGAAGATAAAAGAGATACTTTCTTTATTATTTCAATTATATTTGGAGGAATAACAGTTATTTCATTGACAACAGGAATTGTTTTTACTGTAGTTGAGAAAAAGAAAAAATAAAATTAAAAATAAAGTTCAGCATAAAAACAAATGCTGGACTTTTTCTTTGCCTAAATAAAAGAAGAAAGTAACCTCATAAGTCTAAGGATAACCTCAGAACGTTGCAGATAATAAAAGCGAATACTACCCTATATAAGAAAGTTAAAGACCTTAAAAACAAAATATAGAGTTTTTAATAAAATTGGATCTCCTCTCCTACTTTAGCTAACAACAGATAAGAAAATAATCACAAATTGAAAAAATATTAGTAGGAACAAAAAGTAAAAAGGAGTTGTTGTTTTATGACTGGATACGGATAAAAAAGAAATCGAGAATTTTGAAACAGATACAACCAGTCGTGAAGAACACACATAAATCAAGAAAGGTGGTTTTTGATAATGCTAATAGTAATTAAAGATGGTATGCTAACAGAAGATAAAAAAGAAAGTTGTTATAGATATTCAGGACTTTTCAAAGTAATAAATAGACTTTGTAACTTAATAGAAACAATGGAAGAAGTTGGTGAGTATATAACATATTATGATAAAGAATTTGTGAGAAAAAGAGTAGTAGAAGAAATAAACGAGATGATTGACATCGTTGATAAAAAAATAGAATACGCAAAAGTAACAGCAGAAAAAGAAAAACCATTCTGGCAAACTGGAGAAATACCAAATGTTTTTAATAAATACGACTATGAAGAAAAGAAAAAACTAAAAAATATGACACCTAAAGAGAGAAAGCAAGCAATGAGAAGTAAAGCGTTTTGGGATAATGTAAGAAAACAAGCTTGTAAGAAAAAATAAAATAGATTATATAATAAATAAAGTGGCAATCCATAAATAAAAATATGGGTTGCTTTTTTTGTGCCATTTTGTGAAGATAATCAGCAAACATATATCATATAAGAAAAATGGACGTCAGCTAAAACAAGGAGAAAAACACGTCCATTTCCCCCATAAGCTATAAAGTTTGAAGATAGAAACCTTGTGAAAAAAGTATAAATTATAACTTTTTTACACTTTTTATAGATTTTCTTAAAAATAGTGGAGGGTTTTTTGAAGATGTTTCGTTATAAGTAATATCCCCACTATCTTTAATCATAACCCAAAACGATAGGTCGAGGAAATAAGAAAAGAAAAGAGGTGAAACAAATGCCTATCTACAAGACTCCTTTTGAAGAACCAGCCCCAGAAGAAACAACAGAAATAATCAAGTACGGAAATAAAATAGACTTAAAGACAAAGAAATATAATAATAGCAGTCATATACAAATGTATGAAAAATACAGCAAGACAGAAATGCTAAATACCATAACTGGTGAAACTATTAGAATAACACCAAAGGACAAAAAGGCACGAGGAGAAGTAATTTCATATATGAAAGGTGTTAATCATATAGTGGAAGAAAATCTACTTGGTCAAGGAAATAAAGCAATGCTAATAAAACTCCAAATAAATGAAGAAATTGAAAACAAAGATGGGGTTTTAATCTGCAAACGTTTTTGGGAAAAACTAAAAAGAAAACTTCCAAAAGAAACTAAATTCATAAGGGTTCTAATATATCATAAAGAGAATATCCCTGAATATGAATACTGGATAATATCTCCCGAGTCAATAAGTATAGACGAAAAAACAATAAAAGCACTTTGGGAAGATGGAACCAAAACAGCAAAGGTAATAACACCAGTAACAAAGGAAATTATTGAAAAAGAAGCTCAGTATTATAAAAGCAATAAAACAAACCCTGAGCTATACAAACCAAGTGAACAGATTTTGGGAATGTCAAAAGGAATAAAAAGAGTAAGTATCGAAATGGCAGACCATAAGACAGCAAAGGAACAATGTAGCAGACATAAAAGAACTTTTGAAAGTCGAAAAAGACAAGTAGAGAATATAAACAATGTCGAGCAGGAAGTACAAGTATATACTTATGAAACATACGAAAAAGAAAAAATAACAATAAAACTGAAAACAGTTAATAACAAAAGATACATAAGAAGAAAAACAAGAACAGCTACAAAAGAAAAAACATCAGCAAAAGTAATCCCTAAAAAGAAAACTTTTAAAGAAATAGAACAAGAAACAAAAGAGATATTTACAGAAATAGGACAAGAAGTCCAAAAGAATATAAGGAGGAAAAAGAAATGAGTAAAAATATTGCTAAAACAGGTTTAGGAGTGATAAGAACTCTAGCTAATACGGAAGAATATACAAGAAAAGCAGAAAAGGAACTAATAAACAATATGTTTATGCCACTAAATGAAGAGGAAAATAAAAAGGTTTTCCTTGATAGTGGAAAAAGAATTATTACAGCAAAAGAAGATATACAAGCAATCAAAGAAAAGAAAATAAAAGAACTAATAGACAAATATAAACAAAAGGAACAATATTCTTTTTCAGAAAAAGAATACACAAAAACTTATATAGAACTGTATCTTAAATCGAAAGTGGTAAGGAATTGGTTTGAAGTAATAAGAACCAGTGAGAAAACTTGTAAGATAATAGACAGATATACAAAAGTAGACTTATTAGAAACAGACATACAGATAGCAGATATGATAATAAAAGATACATTTTAAAAAGAAATAAGCCGAGGGAGATTTCAACCCCTCCCTCCCATTAAAAAATAAAATAGAATAAAATAAAAGAAAAGAAAAGAAAGAAGGAGCAAAATGAATAAAGAAGAATTAATTAAAATAGTAAAGTTAAAAATACCTAACTTAATAAATACAACAGACTTGGAAGAAATTTCACCATCTTTTATAGATAAAACAATAAAAGTAATAAATAATGAAATTTCAGAAATCTTTGAGGAATCTTACAAAAAACAAAATAAAAGTTTTTGGATAATAGAAAATCAAGAAATAACACGAGTAATGGAAATGCAAGAAATAGTTCGTATAATAGGAAAATATGTTTTAGATACAAACAATGGAAATAAAGAAACAAAACTATATAAGGAAGTAAAAGAACTAAATGCTAAATGCACAAGATTACTGAATACCATTGACCCATTGTAATAATAAAATCAAAGAGGGCAAGACAAAAAAGATAAAAGAAATAATCAAAATGACTATACAAGAACAATTGTTTTGTAGTATAATTATATAGGGGTTGCTACAAGTGACTTTCAAAGAATAAAGGCAACCAGTTTTGCCCTCTGAAATAGGAGGAATAAGAAATGTTAAATACAGATACAGAAACAAAAAATAATGTTTCAATAGCAGAAGCAGCGAAAGAAATGGACAAATCACAACAATATATAAGAATAGGACTACAAAGAGGAATACTAACTTTTGGAACAGCACAAATAATGCCACGGAAAGACTAAATACGACTACTATATCTCCCCTCACCTTTTCTATAAATCAATAGGAAAACCACTGCCAGATAAATACAAAGAAAAAGAAATGGTTGGAAGATATACAGTAATCACCGAACCAGTAAGTAATATAGGTTGGAGGTAATAATAAGTGAGAAAACCTAACGGATACGGAGGAATAAGTAAGTTAAGTGGAAATCGTAGACGACCTTATGTTGCTAGAGTAACAGAAACATATACAGACGAGGGTGTTCAAGTCTATAAAGTTTTGGGATACTTCAAAACACAAGAGGAGGCACTTGAAGAACTTGCAAAATATAATAAAGCAAAATACGACATAGACTTGAAGAGATTAACTTTTGCAGAACTATACAAAGAATGGAGCGACAGCCACTTTAAAGATATAAGCCAAAGTGCAATAAACGGATATAAAATGGCATACAAGAAATGTAAGAACATACATAATATACGTTTTGCAGACCTAAGAAAGACACACTTGCAAAAAGTAATAGATAATGACTGCAATACATACAGCATAAGAAAAAGTGTAAGAGTTTTACTAAACGTCCTATATACATACGCATACGACAACGACATAGTAGATAAGAAATACAGCAAGACCATAGATATAGGTAAGCCAGTAAAAGTGTATGAGAAGAAACCATTTACACCAGAGGAAATACAGAAACTTTGGGATAATGTAGACAATATAGACGGAGTCGATACAATTTTGATAATGATAAATACCTGCACAAGAGTAACAGAGATGTTGACCTTAGAAACAGCAAAAATAAATCTTGACGAAAGATATGGCATAGGAGGAATAAAAACAGACGCTGGAAAAGATAGAGTAATACCAATAAGTAAGAAAATCTTGCCATTAGTAAAAGCAAGATACAACCCAGACAATAAATATTTAATCACTAACGAAGAAGGTAAGCCATACACATACTATCAATATAAAAGATACATTTGGGAGCCCTTAATGGAACAGCTAGAAATGGAACATACAATTCACGAATGCAAACATACTGGAGCAACAGCTTTATCTAACGCAGGTATAGACTCCTTTACCAAAAAGTTAATACTAGGACATAAAACTGATGCAGATATAACTGACAGATATACGCATAAGAGGATAGAACAATTGTTGGAAGCAATCGACAAAATATAACAAAATAAAGGAGAAAGAACAATGAAAGATACTGACATAGATATAGCAGAACTAATCATAAAACAAATGCCACAAGATACAGAGTTACAACAAAGAATAAGAACCTACATAGAAACACATAAAAGCAACTGCAATGAATTTCTGTATAACAAGTATAGCAGAGAAACCACGTTTTTGAATACAATAGTAAAATCTCTTCAAACAGACTTGGGAGCAGAAATAGTAAGAGTTTTTGCAGATAAGAAAATGATATAAGAATAAAAACACGCCAGCTTTCCTATATATAATAATAAATTATTATAGGAAAATCAGCGTGTTTTCTCACATAATACGCTAACTTTCCTATAAAGGATAACTAACTGAATATAAGACATCTAAGAATAAAAAATGAGCGTTTTTAATATTATAAGTATAAAACTATACCTATAAGAATAATAAAACGGCTGAAAGACTTTCTGAAACGAATCAGACATTAAAAGATAAAATACTAGGGTAATCCTTCGAGGTCTTGCTGTCCTTCGCTAACGCTCGGACTATGTCTGACAAGCAGACATAACGCAAGAGTTGTGTTAAGTAATAAATAAGGAGTCGCAGTTGGGCTTGTCGCCCACTGCTCCATAAGGTAAGATAATAATAACATAAGTTTTTAATAAATAACCCATAATAAGTTGTAAAATAATCAAGAATGGGATAAAATGACAAGAGAGAAAATCTCTCTAAGAAGTTCTTAAATCCAGTAAAAATATAGACATAAGCGACAACTAAGCAACAAAAACAGGATGAAAGGTCTTGATTTCAAGGACAAAATTATAGTATAATATAATTGTAGTGGTTAAAATCATTACAAGTTAGGAGATGTTTTATTATGTGGCAAGTATGGCTAATTATTGCAGGTTTATTTTTTGTTGGAGAAATTGCAACAGTTGGATTTTTAATATTTTGGTTTGGAATTGGAGCTTTAATCGCAATGATAGTTAGTTTTTTTACTTCAAACATAATAATTCAAACTACTATATTTGTAATATCATCTACAATATTAATTTTTGCAACTAAACCTTTTGTAAAGAAATTTGCTGATGTAAAAAAAACTAATACAAATGTATATTCAATAATTGGCAAGAAAGCCTTAGTAATTAAGACTATAGACCCTATTCATTCAGTTGGGCAAATAAAAATTAATGGTGAAGTTTGGACTGCTGAAAGTGAAAACAATCAAGTTATTGATGAAGGTTCTGAAGTTGAAATTTTAGAGATAAAAGGTGTTAAAGCTATTGTAAAACCTATACATGTTTTAAATAAAATTTAGTTATTAATATTACTTTTTTAAGTATTTATATAAATATAAAGGAGGATTTTAATATGGGATTTTTAATCGCATTACTAGTTATAATATTAATTATAGCATTCAAATCAATTAAAATTGTTAAACAAGCTGAGGTTTATGTAATTGAAAGATTAGGTAAATTCTATAAAGTTGCAGATGCTGGTCTTACAATTATTGTTCCATTTTTTGACCATGTAAGAAGTGTGGTTAGTTTAAAACAACAAACAATGGATGTTCCACCTCAAGGAGTTATTACTAAAGATAATGTAACTATTACAATAGATACTGTTGTTTTCTATCAAATAACAGATCCTGCAAAAGCAGTATATGAAATTCAAAGTTTGAAAAAAGGTATTGAGTACCTAGCAATTACAACAATTCGTGATATCATTGGTAAAATGGATTTAGATGAAACATTTAGTTCAAGAGATGGTATTAATAATCAATTAAGAGTTGTTCTTGATGAAGCTACTGATAGATGGGGATGTAAAATTGATAGAGTTGAAATTAAAGATATTACACCACCAGCTGATATTAGAGATGCAATGGAAAAAGAAATGAATGCAGAAAGAAATAAAAGAGCTTTAATTCTTGAATCTGAAGCTCAAAGACAATCTGCTGTAACTATTGCTGAAGGTAAAAAACAAGCTGCTATATTAGAGGCTGAAGCTGATAAAGAGGCTAGAATTACTAGAGCAGCCGGTGAAGCTCAAGCTATTAAAGAAGTTGCTGAAGCTAAGGCTAAAGAAATTCAAATGGTTTATGATGCTATTAAGAAATCAGATCCTGATGAAAAATTAGTTCAATTAAAATCACTTGAAGCTTTAGAGAAAGTTGCTGATGGAGAGGCTAATAAAGTATTTATTCCTTTTGAAGCAACTAGTGCTCTTTCAAGTTTAGGAGCTATAAAAGAAGTTGTAAAAGACGAAAAGAAAAAATAAAAATTGGGATTACGGAGTTACCACTCCGAATCCCGATTTTTTTACATTTTTTCTGGCATTTGTATTCCTAATAAATTAGCTCCTTGTTTTAAAACTTCTGACACAGCATAAGTTAAATATACACGAGCATTTTGAATATCTTTGTCTTCAACAATTATTTTATTTTCATTATAAAAACTGCTATAAGCTTTTGCCAAATCTATTAAATATCTTGCAAGTATTGATGGTTCGTTTTTATCTGTTACTTGAATTAATACATCTTCAAAATTATAAATAAGTTTTAATATTGCTAA
>JABLTM010123890.1_pt1 | contig 10600 bp, 8 predicted proteins | sample 7160121 | NCBI WGS metagenome assembly JABLTM01 (sample SAMN14651224, study PRJNA627086) | human gut metagenome | isolation source: feces | host: Homo sapiens | reverse complement strand
CGGCACCGCCGACGTGTACGCCCTGGTTCCCGGAAACGACATCCTTTATGATGACTCTCTTTGTGAGCAGGGACGCAACTTCAACAACAAGATTTGGAATGCTTTCCGCCTTGTGAAAGGATGGGAGGTTGCCGACATCGAGCAGCCGGAGTATGCCAAAACTGCTGTGAAATGGTTTGAGGCAGTGCTCAACAAAACGCTTGCCGAGGTCGACGACTTGTTTGGCAAGTTCCGCTTGTCGGAGGCGTTGATGGCTGTCTACAAACTGTTCTGGGACGAATTCTCTTCGTGGTATCTTGAAATGGTGAAGCCTGCCTATGGAAAGCCTGTCGACCGTGCTACTTATGAGGCTACTCTCGGATTTTTCGACGCGTTGCTCCGTCTGCTGCACCCGTTCATGCCGTTTATCACCGAAGAACTTTGGCAACACATCGCCGAACGCAAAGACGGCGAGAGCGTAATGACAGCATTGCTGCCTAAGGCAGGTGCGTTCAGCGAGCAGACGATCGCTGATATGGACGTTGCAAAGGACATCATCGCCGGTATCCGCACCGTGCGCTTGCAGAAAAACATTCCTAACAAGGAAGAACTTGAGTTGCAGGTGATGGGTGAGGGCAATGTGCCGGTAGAATCGATCATCAAGAAGCTTGCAAATCTGTCGGCAGTCGCAAATGTGTCGGAAAAAGATGCCACTGCAGCGGCGTTTATGGTAGGCACAACGGAATATGCCGTACCTCTTGGCAACAACATCAACGTTGAGGAAGAACTGAAGAAGCTTGAGGCTGACCTTAAGTATCAGGAAGGATTCCTCCAGAGCGTGTTGAAGAAACTCAGCAACGAGAAATTCGTGAACAACGCTCCTGCCAAGGTTATTGAGATGGAACGTAAAAAGCAAGCCGACGCTGAGGCGAAGATTGCAACCCTCAAGGAAAGCATCGCCGCCCTGCAAGGCAAGTAAGAAAATATGCCGCAATAAAAAGATAGACATTCAATTGAATGTCTATCTTTTTTATTGTATATTTGTAATATCTAATGAGACAACGAAATGAATCTATACAGTTTGCTGAAAATTTATACAAAAATAAAGAATCCTAGATTTCGTGCGATGGGAATGCTGTTGTTGCATTTATTGCGTCGTAAGTACACATGTATGTCTTTTGATCCCGTTTTGGGGTGCAATATGAAGTGTAGAATGTGCTATTTTAGTGATGAGGCTAAGCGTCGAGAAATGCATGGAGTTTTCTCTGATAGAGATGTTGCAGCTATTGCTCGCAGTATTTTTCCATATGTTTTAAAACTTCAGATTGGGTGTGGTGCAGAACCTACTGTTTACAACAAACTCGATGAAGTTGTCAAATTGGGGAAGTTATATGGCATTGGCTATATTTCGATGACTACTAATGGTAATTTGTTAAATCTTGTAAAGTTGCGGCAGCTGGTAGCGAGTGGGTTGGACGAAATAACAATATCTCTGCATGGAATAAAAAGAGAGACATATGAGTATTTTATGGAAGGGGGAAATTTTAGCAAGTTTAAGCAATTGGTGGAGGCTCTGCGGCAAATAAAAATAGAGCAAAGGAATTTTAAGGTAAGGGTTAACTATACTGTCAATGAAGATAATGTTGAAGATTTAAAATATTTTAAGGATATGTTTGATGGTGTGGTTGACATTCTGCAGATACGCCCTATACAGAAAATAGGAAATTCTGATTATTCAAATTATTCTATGAAAAAAGTTATAGAAAATTATGATGATTGTATAAAGCCTTTAGTGGAATACTGTCATCAGAATGGTATTGTTTGTATATTTCCTTCTTTGGATAATATAAGGGCTTTGTCTAATGGTTGTAAAGACACAGAAACAGACAATACAAATGCCCTTGTTGATATGATTCCATACTTCTATTTGTCTCCGTATGATGGTTGGATGAAAAAAATAAATCCGTATGAAGAGAATCTATATGATTATTTTCGTCGAGAGGGGCGCTTGAAACAACTTTTGGGATTTGTTTTTACACCGAAATCTATGAGAAAACATGGTGTTACAAAATCGCTTAACTATAATGTGGATTAATTGTTGATTTGTGGGTGGTCGGATTAAGGGCTTTGTTCACTCCAAAGTTTTAAAAGTCAACCATTCTTTATTATGCTGTCGGTATTACGTAATATATAATAGATTATAAATAAAAAGAAGGTGCATTCTGTTGAAGAATGCGCCTTCTCTGCATATAGGTTGCACTGAAGGGTTTTAAATTTGCCGTTGAAAATGAATGACAACTTCCAAATTGGCATATGAAGCGGCGTTTCCTGACGGCTTTGTGACGTCGGTCAATTATGTCGTTCCAAAAGAGCTGAGCGACATTGCCGAGAAACTGGAGGCTTTTGATGTGGAAGATGAGGATGCAGTGGCAGAGGTTCGGGCAGAAATTAAGGGAATAGAAGCTGGCGATTACGCGTTTCGGTTTACCGTGGAGGACGGTTGTGAAAATTGCCCTACTGACGAGGCGGAGGAACCCTTGCCGTTGACGGCGGCGGAGGCGCAGGCAATTCTTTATGGCTAATATCCAATCGAAGAAGTGTTTTCCGACTTATGCAATGAGCCGCTTGGCGAAGATTTTATCAATGACCTGGCAGAAAAGAAAGATTTTTGCGATGAATATGTCAATTATAGTTGCGGAGGCAGTTGCGACGAACTCGACTATTATCTTGATGCATGGAAATATATCATTGACCACATTATTTCAGGTCAGATAACAGAGTCCACGCTCGATTCATGGCTTGAATATTTTGACGAGTGCTATTATCAAGAGGAAACAACCGTCGCTGAATAGCACAAAGCTAATTGAAAATGGAGAATTTTCCATAAAATGCACAGACCATTTGCAGACATGCTGGACCACAGTCTGTGCTTTCCATTTGCCAACAAAGTTTAATCTTTCCCAAAATAAAAATTTAATAATTGATATCTACCCCTCTTTCCACTCCGTCATTATTCAATGTGCGATTCACCTTCTTCTGCCTCTTGCCAAAGTCAAATCTGTAGGTTGCTCCCAGCAATACCATATTTGCGTTATTTCTGATATTCTGAATGTATTTTTCGGGATGAACTTCTGAAATGGTAATTTTTTCAATTGTACTTCCTCGTTCTGTAAACAAGTTTACTCCCGTCGCAGAGAAATACCAGTTCTTATAATTGTACTGAAGTGTTATTGTATTCCAACGCTCAGCTGTGCTAAATATATTCCCAGATAAGTTATATCGTGGCTTGGTTTGTAAAATTGCTGATAATCAGTCACTTAATCAAATTTTATTAGTTATATTATGTTAATTAACTCTCTTGTTTTCAAACGATTACATTAGAATTAACAGAGTATTGTTAAAAAAAAGGAAATAAAAATATGGGCATGGCCAACCATCACGGTTGTTCATACCCATTAATGTCGATTATGATTTATTCAATAACAATAATTAATCCCGTCTATTTCAGTTTTCTGTAACCGTAAGCCGCGTTATTTCCCAACTGCTCTTCGATACGGATAAGCTGGTTATACTTAGCCATACGGTCGGTGCGGCTCATCGAACCGGTCTTGATTTGACCAGAGTTTGTAGCCACAGCGATATCAGCGATGGTGGTGTCCTCTGTTTCACCAGAACGGTGTGATGTAACAGTAGTGTAGCCATGACGATGAGCCATCTCTATAGCATCCAAAGTCTCAGTAAGCGAGCCAATCTGGTTCACCTTGATAAGTATGGAGTTAGCAGCACCCATTCTGATGCCCTTCTCCAAGAACTTCACGTTGGTAACAAAGAGGTCGTCGCCGACCAACTGGCAACGGTCACCGATGGCAGACGTAAGCTTCACCCAGTTGTCCCAATCGTTCTCGTCAAGACCGTCCTCGATGGAATCGATAGGATATTTGGTAATCAGTTCTTCCAAGTACTTTATCTGCTCTGCAGCCGTGAGCTTCTTGCCGTTAGGATCCTTTTTCTTACCGTCCTTCAGCTGTCGATAATCATAATACCACTCACCGTTCTCCTGAACAGCAAACTCGCTGGCAGCGCAGTCCATGGCTATCTTGACATCCTTTCCCGGCTCATAGCCGGCATCCTTGATTGCCTGGCAGATGCTCTCAAGCGCATCCTCTATGCCATTAAGCGCAGGAGCGAAACCGCCCTCGTCGCCGACGGCAGTAGAAAGGCCGCGACTCTTCAGGAGCTTTGCCAAGGCATGGAACACCTCTGCACCCATACGGATGGCCTCCTTCTCATTAGGAACACCCACAGGACGAATCATAAACTCCTGGAAAGCGATGGGCGCATCAGAGTGAGCACCACCGTTGATGATGTTCATCATAGGAACGGGGAGGGTGTAAGTGTTGCAGCCACCGATATAGCGATACAACGGGATATGGAGATACTCGGCTGCTGCATGAGCCACAGCAAGCGATACGCCAAGAATAGCATTGGCACCCAAGTTTGACTTGGTCTTAGTGCCATCCAGCTCCAACATCTTATTGTCGACAGCACGCTGCTCCAAGGCTGAGAAACCGACCAAAGCCGGTGCAATCACGTTATTCACATTCTCTACTGCCTTTAATACTCCCTTGCCACAATAGCGGCTCTTGTCGCCATCACGAAGCTCCAAAGCCTCATTCTCACCTGTTGAGGCACCAGACGGAACTGATGCACGGCCAGCAACGCCAGACTTTAATGAAACCTCAACCTCTACTGTAGGATTGCCACGAGAATCCAAGATTTCTCTTGCATGAACTTTTTCGATAATCATAATACAATACTTTAACTTTATAAAACTTTATATAAACCGCATGAACACAACACGGGGCGCATAAATACGATTTATTTACGGGTGTAAAAATAGTAATCATAAGAGAAACCACCAAATTCAGAGCATCCTCAAAAATAGGTATTTAGCAGAAAATACCTATATGTAAGTATGATATTGCATAACGATGAATATAGTTTTCTTACGGTATTAAACTTTCAGGTATGATCTGCGTCTAACACATAGATGATGTTTAGAACATCTATCATAACTTAGATATTGTTTGTTTCTAGAAATATTTTGCTTATATGGTTGCTCGGGATGGAGACGCAAGAGCATGAATACTAAACACTTTTGCGAAGACATCACTTTTAGGTATTGCCCGACTCACAACGAAATTGTATCTTTACATCGTAACTAACAGATAAAAGATTATGACAGGAATGACAACAACAATAATCATTGGACTTCTGATTCCGCTATTGGGAACGATGCTTGGTTCGGCTTTCGTCTTCATGATGAAAGACGAGATGTCTGCGCGATTGCAAAAGTCGTTATTGGGCTTTGCCTCTGGAGTGATGGTAGCAGCGTCCGTATGGTCGTTGCTCATTCCCGCTATGGAGATGAAGGCTGACAGCGGCGCATGGTCGGTAGTGCCGGCAGCTGTGGGATTCATTATGGGCATAGGTTTCCTGCTGCTTATTGACGAGCTGACACCCCACCTCCATATCGGAACCGACGAGCCTGAGGGCATACGCTCACACCTGTCAAAGACAGCTATGCTTGCACTTGCCGTAACCATCCACAATCTACCCGAAGGAATGGCTGTAGGCGTGGTGTTTGCAGGAGCCGAAAACGGCGCTTCGCATATCTCGTTAGCCGGAGCCATTTCTGTGTCATTGGGCATTGCCATTCAGAACATTCCCGAAGGCGCTATCATCTCAATGCCAATGCGTGCGGCAGGCAACAGCCGATGGAAGTCCTTCGTGTTAGGATCGCTGAGCGGAGTGGTAGAGCCTATAGGAGCCATAGCCGTTCTGCTGCTTGCCTCACTCATTATGCCCGCCCTCCCCTACATGCTCGCCTTTGCAGCAGGAGCCATGTTCTACGTAGTGGTGGAAGAACTGATACCAGAAGCCTCAGGCGGCCAACACAGCAATCTCAGCACCATCGGCTTCGCCATAGGTTTCGTGCTGATGATGGTGCTGGATGTTGTGATGGGGTAATCTCTACATTTAGTTTATGCTTCTCTGTGAATGACATTTCCGTTGGCTTGGTGTGTGGCAAGTACCAGCACCTCGGCTATCTGGACGTGCTTCGGAGCTGAAGCGGCTGACAAGATGGGACCCGTACTCTTTGATTACATCCACAAACGGAAGGATAGATAGAGAAGAATGCATCAGCGACAACGATATCGGTGACCTTCAACAAATCCTTCTTGTAACGCTTGATGACCGCTATGTAATGTTGCACGAGAGTCATGTTGCGCAGTTTCAACTCTCCTGTAGATGGAGTCTGATGGGCGCGCAGCATCATGCAACTGTTGGCATAGACATCGACAAGAGCCAGTCCCATGATTTCAAGTCCATGCTTCATGGAACTTGCACAACCTGACCAGAAAGTACCGATATGCGGAGTCTTCTTGCCCGACTTGCTGATGTAGCTCGGATCGATAGCTATAGCCAATAGACCATCCATATTCAAGAAACGTCGGCATAGGGCAAGGTTGAATTCCAACCAGTCTATGCATTTCTATCGGAAGGCGGACTATTCGTATAGTAGAGACAACTGGTCGACGGTCAGTTCCGCGCCGGTCGACACTGCAGTTTCCAGATAGTCGGAAGTCTTGATGTTGCGCGACTCCTCTTCGATTGAATAGGATGCGTGGTTTGACGATGCCACCATCAGTTTCAGGCGCGTTGCGCGCTTGTTGCGTATTGAGTAGACCACAGGCACGTTGAAGCGCGTGAACGATGTTGATGGTTTCAGATAGCCCACACCACGGCCAATTTCCACTTCTTTCCCGTCCTCGTCGTTGACAAGCGAGATGACCACAAGCCCTGTTTCCGAGGTGTCGTGATAGTCCTGCACGAATGTGTATATGCCGCTGACGGCGGTTGGACGGGAACGGAAGGCTATGCCTTCATTATATGTCTCCAAGCCGGATTTGTCGACCGAGTAACTGCCGAGAAACAGTTTGCCGGCAGAGCGGTTTGCCAGGTCGGGAGCATAGGAGCTGTAGTACTGCCGGTCGGTGCGAGCGTCGCGCGCCGGTTCCACTCCGTGCCAGCTCCATGCGGCGTTGCGCAGCCGCACGGCCCATTGCCCTGAGCCAGTTGACGGAATGATTTCTGTTGTAGGCACTTGGAACCATGTGTTTGAGGTTGAGGCAAACTTCGCGCACGTTTTTTTGTTTACGCTTGCCCACTTCTTCGGTTCGCTGACGATGATGTCGGCTTTGTTGTAGATTGGCATCCAGCTCGACAGGTTGGAATATTTGCCGCCACAGTTCACGTGCTTCATACTGATGGTTTCGTCAATGTCTTCAAAGTCGGCGTTGGGCAGTTCGAGAGCCGACTCTGTCGTCACTCCGAACCCATGGGAGTCGTTGCTGCCTGAGATTACGGCGATTTCGTAGGAAGTAGACGGGGTGAGCGTTTTTACCGTGACGCGGCGGTCGGCCACGTTGCGTTCGGTCACGGCAGGATGCCATCCGCCTCCGTTTGGTTTCACAAGGACGCCGATATAAGGAACAACTTCGCTAAGGTCGTCGCCCTCGAACATCAGGTCGACTTGCGACGACCAGATGTTTTCTTGGCTGCACATCACTTTATATTCGGGCACGTCGCGCTCCACGGCGACAGGCTCCGTATATTTCAGACCGTCGTTGTAAGAGGCTCTCACGAGAGTGGCACTTATGCCAGGAGCGAGAGGCAGGGTGGCGGTGTATCTGCCCACGGCTACGCGTTTGACGTTTGCGGCTGTCACTTCTTGCCATTGGTCAAGGCTTGACGGACCTTTCGTTTCAAAAGTTAGTTTGTCGGCAGGCAGGTCGCCGCTGCATTCAATCTCCAGCGCGACTTTGTCGGCGGAAGGGCGTATGGCGGCGGGCTGTATCAATGCGATTTTTACTGGGCGTATCTCCACTGTCAGCACCATTGGCGACAGCGCTACGCGTCCAGCCTCGTCGCGTGCCTGCAGAATGATTTTGTGCACGGTGGCAGCCCCGCTTTCGGAAGCGTGCATCCGGGCCACGATTGCCGACAGGTCGAGCGATGCGTTTGTCGCCCCCTTTTCAAGCCCTGTGGCAGTGATGCCCTGCGACGCAAGGGTGGCGGCGTCGGTGGCGGCAATGTCGGTCTCGGCAGTCCAGTAGTTGTCATCCATATTGTTGGATATGACTGTAAGATACAAATTTCTCAATCCTCCAGCCACGTTGATGTCAACACCGAGCCGTTTGTCCGGACTGTTGTATTCAAGCATGCTGTAGCTGTTGCCGTTGTCGAAGCCCACGGCAGTGGTAGTAGGCGACTGGGTGGTGAACAGAGCGTCGTCGACCGTCAGCCGGTAAGGCGTAGATGCCGTGTGTTCATCGTACACGCATGTCAGGATGTTGCCGTCGGCATTGAAGCGGAATTGATGGTGTGTCGCGGCATCGGCGGCGAAAGCATCGAATGGCTGCAGAGCCACTTTGCGCCCCGAAGCGTCGGAGATGGCAAGCTCGCAGCGCATGTTGCCGGGACGCAGACAGGCTGTCCGCTTTTCGCTGGTCGTGAAGTCCACATATTCTCCGGATGCAGTCTTTGCGCGCATCATGATGTTGTCCGCCAAATTTTTAGCCGCATCGGTAAACGAAACCGACACAAGAGTCTGAGCCACACCGCATTTTATGTCGACCGTGGTTTCTTCATCCTCTTTCACGCAGTTTGGTTGCTCGGCAAAAAATGTCGGGGCAATGAATCCTTCTTGGTCCTTGTCGCCGTAGCTGGCGGAAAAGATATATTCACCCACAGGCAATTTCTGCGATCCGCTCTCGAATTTGGCAAGAGAAGCCCACGACTTCACCGTCGCCGTGCGGCAATTCATGGCAGAGAGAGCCAAAGCGTCGGCAGAAGGGACGTCGACGTCGATGCCCGCTGCTCCCGCCACAGGAGTGACGGAGGGGTCGACCGACAGCAGAAACCGCACGTCGCCGTATCCGGTCACCAATGGGTTTGGGTCGTTGCTGCATGCCGCAAGCAGCAGGCATAATGTCGCTTGTAAAAAAACTTTCTTAATCATAGACGCAAATTTAATGTTTTCTTTCTATTGCCGAAAGCGAATGTGGGGTTACGGAACAATTTATGGAGCGTTTAGACTAAAATTTGCATATTCCGGCGATGCGTTGTAACTTCGTGGGCAAATCAACAAACAAACATATCTTATTCGAATGAAGAAAAAAATTTTGACGGCTTTGTGCGCGGCGGTGTTGACGCTGCCGATGACGCATGCCGAGAATCCGAAACAAGAATTCCGTGGAGCATGGATCCACACAGTGCATCAGAGCCAATATGCCAAAATGACAACAGATGAGACAAAGGCATACCTCTGCGACCAACTCGACAAACTTAAAGCCGCAGGCTGCAACGCTGTGCTTTTCCAGGTGCGTCCGAGCGCCGACGCCTTCTATCCGTCGGAACTGGAGCCGTGGAGCCGTTTCCTGACTGGCACTGCCGGCAAGGCCCCGTCGCCTTATTGGGACCCGCTGCAGTTTATGATTGAGGAATCTCATGCGCGCGGCATGGAGCTTCACGCATGGCTTAACCCGTATCGTGTGACGACATCGAAAAATGAGAAACTTCCGAAAAATCATATCTATTACAAGCATCCCGAGCGTTTCGTCGCTTACGACGGCAAACTTTATTTCGATCCAGGCTTGCCTGAAAACCGCAGTTTTATTGAGAGTGTGGTCAAAGACTTGATTACGCGCTACGACTTTGACGCCATCCATATGGATGACTATTTCTATCCTTATCCTGTGGATGGATTGGATTTCCCCGACAGCAAGTCGTATAAGAAATATGGAGAGGGGATGGACCGCGGCGACTGGCGCCGTCATAATGTCGACTTGCTCATCGAGGGATTGCACGAGGTGATTGAGGCGCAGAAGCCGTGGGTGCGTTTGGGCATAAGTCCGTTCGGAATCTGGCGCAACAAGACGAGCGACCCGCGTGGCAGCGATACAAACGGATTTCAGAACTACGACGGCCTCTATGCCGACGTGTTGCTTTGGACGAAAAAAGGATGGGTGGACTATATGCTTCCCCAGCTTTACTGGACGCTTGAGAAGAAGGTGGCCTCATCGGAGAAACTGGCGTATTGGTGGAACGACAACGCCAACGGTCGCCACATGTATATCGGACAAAACGTGAAGACTACGATGGACACTCCAGATCTCGCCCCGTCGACCGACCCTACGCAGCTCGATCACAAAATCCGCTTGTCGCGTGAGCTGCCCAATATTCAGGGTAACTGCTGGTGGCCAGGGTATATGATCACAGCCAACTATAAGGGCGTGGCCGACTCGCTTGCTATGAATCAGCAGCGCACAGTGGCTCTCGTGCCCAATTATCCGTGGATCGACGACGTGAAGCCCGGCGAGGTCACTTCGCTCCGCCGCGACGGCGACCGCCTTCTTTGGAAGGCTCCGTCGACCGCCGACCCTATGCAGGAGGCGCGTGCCTATGTGGTCTATCGTTTTGACAAGGGCGTTGACGTTAACATCGACAACGCAGAGGCGATACAGTGTGTCACTTACAAGCCGGAATATGCTCTTGG
>JABLTM010015274.1_pt1 | contig 10604 bp, 6 predicted proteins | sample 7160121 | NCBI WGS metagenome assembly JABLTM01 (sample SAMN14651224, study PRJNA627086) | human gut metagenome | isolation source: feces | host: Homo sapiens | reverse complement strand
GATACAGAAAGAGGCGGTTGAATATTTGCCTGTCCTGCAAGCAATTCAACCGCCTCCAAAAAGCTGTAATCTTTTACTTTAATCAGATAATCCAGTGCTGACCTGCCACCAATTCCTCTGCTCCACCACATCCATTTGCCATTCGATATCTTCAGACTGTCATGCGTTCTGGTGGTATAGGTGTTACCGGAAAAGTGAACCAACTCATAAGGTTCATAATTTTTCAGATAAGTCAACAAGTCCATTCGTTTCACTTCCTGCACAACCTGAGGTGGTATATATGGCATAAGCTCCTCTCCTTTCCTGCCCTGAATTGATATTTTTCATATCCGGGCATAAAAATAACCGGGTAATTCCTCATTCAGGAAACCACCCGGTTATGTAGCATCTTCATGCTAAGCAATCACTTTTTCGTCCAGAGCTTTGACTTCGTCTGTGGTCATTTTCGCAATTTTGGCTATTTCTTCATATGACAACTTACCTAATTCCAATAATTGTCGTGCTACTTCTACACGCTCTTCTTTCACTGCTTCATTTCGCATTTCTTCCATCGCTTTGCACATAGTCGCAACTCCTTTCTTATCTTCTTTAAAATATCGAACCCGATCTGCCAAGATTTTATATTTCATATCCTTGGCATCGGTACAGGAAAAATCATGCATCAGCTTTCCTAATGCAGATTCGTCTTTAATTTGTGAGTTCACATATATAATATGTGATTCATCACCAAATAATTCGCCCGTTTCTTTTACCGTTCTTTCAATATGATAGATTGGTAATCCCGCTTTCATTATATCATTTTCTGTAATAAAAATGACATAGGATTCACACAAATTTTCATATTTTTCACCCGGCTCTGTCACATTTGCGTCGATAAGGCTACTGTTGTATCTCGCTCTTTTCACTCCGGCACCCTTATCACTTCTCTGTATCTCGATATTGTAAACTCTGTTATCTGCATCAACTGCCAGTATATCCAGTCTTACCGAACGTCCCTGCAGATTCTTAATATCCTGCTGTCCGTTCACTCGCAATACTTTCAAATCTGTACGGTTCAAAATAATCTGAAGCAAAAACTCCGTACACGCTTTATCCTCAAATACTTTTTGCATGAAATCATCGTCCAGCAATCTCAATCCCCGCAGACGCTGCAAATCTTCTTCATGCTTTCGGTCAAAATCTAATTCTTTTGTATTATTCTCTGCCATAGTATCACCTCTTTCTTTCCCCATATCTTCCTTTTCTTCCGTTTGTTTATAACAGATTAACATAGTTTCTTCTCCTATACAAGCTCCATATTTTCTGCTAATCCAACTTCAATAACTCAATGATCTCCATCGCATGTGCTATCCCTAATAAGTACATCTGCAACCGTTTCCAACAGTTTATATCATCTTCCACTAAACAAAATTTCGCCAAGGCTTCTGTCTCTGCATAATTCAAATCCAACGCTTTCGTGATTCCATTGCTGTCGGTAATCATATTTAAGAATGGATATTCGTCCAACAACTCATGGTCTTCTCTCTGCAACTCAATAAATTGTGGCGATTCCTGCAGCAATCTTTCACATTCATTTTCAAGATAATCTACAAACATTCCCATTAAAGGCGGTAAGTGATAAATATCAAAATCACTGATTTTCATGTTTTATCACTCCAATCTTTTTCATATATTCATAACAATGGATATGTCCGTACAAATAATGGTACAAGCGTTCTTTGTTCTCTATTTTATCTCTGACTTGCAAATACTCCAATACTGCCTGATGTTCCTGCTCTGATATTCTAACTTCACCGTTATCATCTAATAATTTTTCTATAACTGGATACTGGTTCAGCAATTCTTTTCTCTTTGCGCAGAAAGTCTGATATTCCTCGTGTTCTGCAAGTAATTCCTGAACCGTATCTCTGTCTACTTTTTCCAATAGAATTCCCAACCACTCAGGTAAAACAATATCGTTTTCTGAAAATAATGATTTCATGCTCTACTTCCTCCTGTTCTTTTTTGCTAACTATAACAAGTTTCTCAGGAGAAAACGACTGTGCGATTTTCACATTCAATCTGCCAGAAACTCTCTGGCAGACTGAATCCCTTTTACCGCTTACGCTCTTTTTTCTTTTGTTCCGGTTCTATCTCCACTCCTTCTCCATCGTCCAACAGCACCTGGTCTTTCTTATCCATATCCAGAAGTACGTTTAATTCTCCAAGCCTTGCTACCTTTTCTGCCAGTTCTTCTTCCTGTGGAAACTCTTTCTGTGCTTCCTCTTTGGCATTTTCCAACTGTACCTTGAGGTTTTCTAACTCGTCCTGCCACCGTAACATCTTGTCAGGCAGTTCCTGAATCTTATTATCCAGACGGGTAATATTACCATGAATATCTGAACCAAGCGGTACATGATATACTTGTTTTCCATACATGGAAATGATAAATGCCTTTTGAAAAGAATCATAAGATAGTTTCATTGGGAAGCCACGATACCTTCCAAGCAGCACCGCTTCTGCTGACTTCATTGCTTTACAGGCTTCTATGATTGCCTGTCCTGCCTCTTTCTTTTCTGTATATACAACATCATGAATCTGCATCGCCGGAAAGGTCTCCCGGTCTGGCGGCGTATTTTCCTTTGCCAATGCAATATCTGATTCGTAATCCGCAATCCGTTGTTCGCACTGTTTGATTTCATTTGGGAAATATCGCACTGCTTTATCTTCCATTTCATACTTCTGGCTGAGAAAACTCTGTTTCAATAACTGAAGCTTTGATACCTGAATATCCAAATCCATCTTCTCTTTTATATACGGATTTCCAACTGCTAAGGCTTTGATTTCTGCATAAGACAGTGCCACTTCATCAATATCCTCCACTGACCTTGCCGGACTTTTACTGGTCATGATTTGAGAGATGAATTTCTGCTTATTCTCTATAATCTGATATAGATAAGCATCGAAAGTTCCTTCTGTAACGTAACGGACAATATCTACTTTCGGATTTTTGTTTCCCTGCCGGACGGTTCGTCCTGCTCTCTGCTCCAAGTCTCTCGGACGCCATGGACAGTCCAGGTCATGGCTTGCAATAATCAAATCCTGCACATTCGTACCGGCTCCCATTTTAAAAGTGCTGCCCATTAAAATACGGACAGCACCTCTTCTTACTTTTGAAAATAATTCTTTTTTTCGTACTTCGGTATTAGCATCATGAATAAATGCAATCTCCTCCGGCGGAATCCCTTTGGCAATCAACTTATCCCTTACATCGTTATAAACACTGAAACTTCCATCTGTTTTCGGGGTAGATAAATCACAAAATACCAACTGCGTCAATCTCTTTTCCTGCCCCTGCTCCCAGAAGTTATAGACTTCCTCTACACACGCATTGACTTTACTCTCTGGATAATCCGGTAACAATTCATTCATCATTCGCTGATCCAGAGCCAGTTTTCTTCCGTCATTGGTAATCAGCAGCATGTTATCTTCAGTGGCATTGACCATTCCATCCCTTACACGCTCCGCACGTTCTCCCAGTTCTGCAACCATGTCACGCTGCATTTCACTTGGTTTTACAGATACAACCCGGTACTCTACTTCCGGTACTGGAAGATTCAACATGTCAGCAGTCTGAATATCTGCCACCTCCCGAAACATCTGCATAAGCTCCGGAAGATTATAAAACTTTGCGAATCTCGTTTTTAGACGGTAGCCTGTCCCTTCCGGGGCAAGCTCGATTGCTGTCACTGTTTCTCCGAAAGTTGATGCCCATGCGTCAAAATGCTGTAGGTTATGCTCCACCAATGTATGATGCTGCAAGTATCTCTGCATGGTATATAGTTCCACCATACTGTTGCTGACTGGTGTTCCTGTAGCGAATACCACACCTTTTCCTCCAGTCAGTTCGTCAAGGTACTGGCATTTCATAAACATATCAGAGGACTTCAACGCTTCTGTCTGGGCAATGCCTGCTACATTTCTCATTTTCGTATATAGATACAAATTCTTATATCCATCCGCTTCATCAACAAATAAGCGGTCAATTCCCAATTCTTCAAAGTTGATCACCTGGTCTTTTTTACTCTGGTCATTCAGTTTTTCCAGTCGCACAAGCAATGACTTCTTCGTCTTTTCCAACTGCTTGATTGTAAATTTGTTTCCATTCCTTGCTTTTTCCTCTGTAATTCCCTGCACAAGTTCCTCAATCTGACTGCGGATTGTCCTTTGCTGACGTTCAATGCTCAATGGAATACGTTCAAACTGACTATGCCCGATAATTACCGCATCTATATCACTGGTAGCAATTCTGGCACAGAATCTTTTTCGGTTTTTGGTTTCAAAGTCTTTCTTGGTTGCCACCAGTAAATTTGCTGCCGGATAAAGCTGTAACCACTCGGCTGCAAACTGTTCAATGATGTGGTTCGGTACAACAACCATGGACTTGTGACAAAGTCCCAGTCGTTTACTCTCCATTGCAGCCGCAACCATCGTATACGTCTTTCCTGCTCCAACTACATAGGCAAGCAGCGTGTTCCCGCCGTACAGGATTCTTGCAACACCATTTTTCTGATGTTCCCGTAGCCGGATTTCCGGATTCATTCCATAAAAGTTCAGATGACTTCCATCATATTCCCTTGGTCGGATTGCATTGAAATTTTCATTGTAATAATCAGTAAGTCTCTGCCTGCGCTCCGGTTCTTTCCAAATCCAATCCTGAAATGCCTGCTTGATCAGATCTTGTTTTCCCTGTGCTATGGCAGTTTCTTTCTTATTTAGAACAGCTTTTTTCTTTCTGTCATCGTCCTCCACATAATCGTAAATCCGAACGTCTCTTAGATTCAAGGTATCTTCAATAATCCGATACGCACTGACTCTTGTTGTTCCATAGGTATTGTTTGCCTTTACATTCCCCTTATCCAGACTTCTTCCCTCTACCTGCCATTCTCCCGTATATTTAGAAAAATGTACTTTTATTTTCCACTGCATATAATTGGGCGTATTCAATAACTGGAACATAAAATCTTCAACATCACTCTCCGGAAGCCACGTTGTCCCCAGTCGGATATTGATTTCTGAAGCACTTAAATCCTTTGGCTGTACTTTTTGCAAAGCAGTTACATTGACCTGATACCTTACATCTGCCTGTGCCGCAAGTTCTGCCACTTTCAACTTCTCTCTTACATTCCCTGACAAATATTCGTCTTCGGAAACATACTTTGGATTCTCTGTATCACTTTCCGGTAAACGAAAAACAACGCCGGACAACTCCTGTTCCAGTTCTTCTTCTGTTTTCCCGGTCAGTTTCGCCATGAAAGGCATATCCACTTTTGCTTTTTCTGCAAGAGAAATTGACAATGCTTCACTGGCAGTATCCACACTGTTCACTACCTTATGTGCTTTGATTGTCCGCTTAGAAAACATATCCGCTTTCCGTTCCAGTGTTCCGTCTTCTGCAAGAATCTCCAGTGAACTCAGCAATGGATAACTATTATCATCTGCAAATACACGCATATTGGCACGATCATTTAACAGTCCGTATTTACTGCGGAAGAGATCATACAGACGGTTTAATTCCTTCTGTTGTCCTTCGATTACTGCATCAGAATATCCTTCTGTCTGATACCGGATCAGTTCTCTTGCACAATCCCGGATTGCAATCATACCTTTCACACGATTTACTCCAGTCACCGGAAGTGTTACCGGCTTCATACGACTGTTTTCCCGATAGTAAATCTTTCCATCTACCAATGTGTAAGAATAATTGCTCACCGATGGATCTGAAGGAATCGTATGGTCTTCTTCCTCCACCAGTTCTTCCATTTCTACTTCTTCAATCGTACCCTTTAACGCTTCAACTGCAACTGAAAGAAGTTCTGACAGTTCTCTGCCCTCATACGGTCTGCAAGTACTTCTCATGCCATACGGACCGGATTCCATAACCATTTCTCCCAGTATCATTTCCGGGTGCTGTACATAATAGCGGTTCTGTTCAATGCCGTTGTCATCATAATCCAGATATACCCAGTCCGGTTCCTCCAGTGTCATATGGTCACGCTTCTGAAGGAATAAAATATCCGATGTTACTTTCGTTCCTGCGTTTTTGGTAAAGGTATCATTCGGCAGACGGATTGCACCGATCAGCTCTGCTCTCTGTGCCAGGTATCTTCTGACATATGGATTCTTCTTATCCATGGTTCCTGATGAAGTAATAAATGCAATCACACCGCCCGGTCTTACCTTGTCCAATGTTTTCGCAAAGAAATAATCGTGAATGAAGAAATTGTACCTGTCATATCTGCTGTCAAATACTTTAAACTCCCCAAACGGTACATTGCCGATTGCAACATCGAAAAAACTGTCTGGAAGATTTACTTTCTCATAACCCTCAACCGCTATCTTGGATTTCTGATAAAGTTGTGCAGCAATTCTTCCTGAAACAGAATCCAATTCCACACCATACATCTTACAGTCCGAAAGAGATTCTGGTTTCATACCGATAAAGTTACCGACACCACAACTTGGTTCCAGAATATTTCCACTCTTTAGTCCCATGTTTTCCAGTGCCTGATACATACTCTTGATTACAATCGGCGGAGTATAGAACGCTGTCAGCGTTGATTCTCTTGCAGATTCGTATTCTTCTTCACTTAATACAGTCTGCAATTCCAGATACTCGGCTGCCCATGCGGATTTCTTTGGATCAAATGCATCTGAAAGACCGCCCCAACCAACATATTTTGCCAGTATTTCCTGTTCTTCCGGTGTTGCATAACGATGTTCGTTTTCACATTTCTTCAGAAGTTGAATCGCTGCAATATTTGCCCTGAACTTTTCTTTGGCTGAGCCATACTCCGGCACTTCTTCCATAATCTGATACTGATGTCTGTTCTGCCCGGAAACTTCCGGATACAAATCGTAGCTCTGCGCTTTCTTTGCAGGTTCGCCCTGTTCCCAGGAAGGGGCTAATTCCAAAGTATTTTCTTCTTCGGCTGGTAATTCGCCTGCTTCCAATTCCGCTGCTTCCTGTACCGGAACATATCCTTGTTTCTCGATTGTCTGGAACCACTCATGTGCAAATAGATTCAGTTCTTCTTCCAGCTCCTCATTATATCCGTCATCGCCATAAACTTCATCGTATCTTTGTAATGCGTCCTGCTGATAAGTTCTTGCCTGAAGCGTTTTCCTGTCATTATCATAAGCAAATTCCATATCCGGATCTGCCATGGCATCTCCATTCTGCTCATAGTAATGAGAGATTGCAATAAAGTTGTCACCAACCTGCTCAATCGTAAGGGGCATGAAGCCTGCTCCTGCCTCAAAGGTTTTGGAATCCACTTCTCCCCGTAAAACTTCGCCTGCCATCTTCATCACAAACTGATAATTCTGCTCCGGAATACTCAGCTCTGTCTCTGTTTCTTCTGATGGAACATCTGTCGGCTGTGCCTCTTTTTCTTCTTCGGCTGGTAATTCCGGCAATGGCCGTTTGATTTTCAAATGGTCATTTGCCGGATTCTCACATATCTTACGGTCAAATTCTTCTCTGGATAGTTCTTCGCTAAAAATCGGATATTGCTGATCCCGAAGTACCACTCTCTCTGCTGACAGGAACTCAACTTCATAATCTTTCATTCCTATCGTAACAACAGTATCCTCAGAAATGTCATAATCTGCCGATTCGTTTTCCGATTCTGTTACAGCTCTGTCTGATATTAATTGTTGTTCAGATTCTTCCTGCAAAGGTCTTCCTCTGGCAATTTTTCTTTTTTCATACTCTGGAAATTCTTTCTGTTCCTGCTCTGAAAGATACCTTCCAACAGCAATAAGTTCTCCAACTCTTTTTACGACTACGTTCCATTTCAGTAAAATTTCTGGTGAATCTACTTCATATCCTTTCCGTAGTTTTATTCCTTTACTGTCATAGTTTTCATCAAGTTTTATTCCATTTATATTTAATGTTCTTCCACCTATGCCATATGCACCCTGCAAGAATTTCACATTTTCTGATGTGCTATGTTCCTGTTTAAGATAAGAATAGATATCGTATTTTCCATCTGCAAAATGCGGACCGTCTTGAAGAACCTCATCAATCAGTTCCTGTGAAAAAGAAAAAGCAGGGGATTTTTCCTCTGCCTTCTCTTCTAATATTTGAAGTTGTTCTTCCTCACTTGGAAGTATGTCACTACTCCTATTATTTTCTTCTAATTCTCCAGGATTTCGTTCCTCACGATTTCCTGCGCTCTCTGCCGGATATTGTTCATTCTCCCGATCCACTCCATCTGATCTCTGGCTTTCAGTTCTTCTGTCACGCCCTCGTTCTCTGCCATCTGCTGAATAAGTGTCTCCATTCTGTTCTGTGCTTCTTCCTCCGTCTGAATCAGATGCTGGTTCAATGTTCCCGCTGTCAGAAGATTCAGATACATTCCGTACCGATTCTTCATCAGATATTGTTTTCGGAGATATGCGTACTTCCCAAGATGAACTTCCTCGCCCTCTGGAATTGTAAGATTCGGCAGGAGATAATCTCCCTGTCTGCTGTATGTGATTGCTGCCATTGTCCTGTCCCCTTTCTGTTGCGATTTCCTGTTTGTTATCCACATTATAATCTGTTGTTTTCTGTTCAACAAATGTGCGTTGCTTCCGTTCCTGTATCTTTAACTTTCGTATTGTGTCCGCAACTTCTCCTAATGCCATTTCTGACATATCACTCGCAGCCACGCCAAAGAGATTGACTAACTCCTTTGTATGAAAGTCCCGAATATTTTGAAAGTCCCTTGTCTCCAGATAAATGTCCGGTTCAATTCCACAACGCAAAAAAAGCATATAAGAAATGCTGTTTGCAAGCAGTTGTTTCATTTTCAACCGGATATTAAACTCATCAATTTCTTCTAACGGACTATCCTTTGTCGCAAGTAGGATATCCGGAAGATAATCTCCAATGTTATCCTCTGCAATATTCAGAGACGCTTCCAGAATCACCATCGCAAACTCTTTTCTGTCTCCGTCCGTCACGCCAAATGTATTTATCAAGGCTTCTTTTACTGGTTCCTGTTGTTCTTCTGCCACACTCCACAAAGAGACCGGACGCACCAGACGCTTATACTTTCCTTCTCTGGTATCGGATACATCAAAATAATATTTTAACTTTAATCTATCGGAACTCTTATCAAATACAGCAATTCCTTTAGAATCCCGTTTTACCCACCGTCCAAACTTTTCATTCCATTTTTCCATAGGAAGTACTGCGGTTGCTTCTGGACGCTGCACATGAATCAAAAGCTGTTCATCAAATGGCAATCGGTAATTTTTACTGGCTGACTGAAGAAAGGCTATCCACTTTTCCGGTGACTCTGTCACTTCCTGCGTTGCTTCCTCATACAGTTTTGTAATGACATCAAATTTCTTTACCACGTACCTTCCTCCTATCGTTCTCTTTCTTTTTGTCTGATTGGATATTTTTCTAAAAACTCCTGCACTGTCCGGCACCCCTTATCTTTATATTTCCAGTCCGTTTTCGCTTCCAGGTCAAGATAACCATTCGCTGGTATTTTTAACCGTTCGCGTGTAAGAACCGAACCCAAATGATTCGCTAAAATGCCTTTTGCAATCTGGACTGGTTCCCACGTTTCATCATCATATCTGACTTCATATAAATATAACCCTTTCGGAACTGTCTCCTGATCCAAACGCATATCGTTAAATAATGCAGGTTTTCCAAACAAACGGATTTCCGTATAATACTCATTCATAACGTCATATCTCATACTGCTCCACCTCCCAAAAAAGTAATCACTTTATTGGCTTTGATTGCTTTCTGCAAATCATTGATCATTCCAATCTCTGCAACCGTAATCCCTTGAATTTCCAAAATCTCGTCCAAGGTCATTGCAGAAATATCTTTTTCCTCTGTAATTCCTGCTTCAAATATCTTATTGATAACTTTTACCGCTTTCTGGTTCACTACCATTCTTTTGTCCTCCTTGCCTGTTTCGCTATGTAAGAGGGTGGTATTTCACCACCCTGTAATCCTTATTCGTCCTCGCTTTCTTCTTTCTTTTCTTCAATCGCCAGTGGTGCTTTCTTCTTTTTTCTTGCATGGATAGCCACCCCACCAACGCCCATTGCAGACAATGCAGCAATGGCTAGCCACAATCCTGCTTTTGCGGTGTCTCCTGTTTTTGGAGGATTGCTTGTCTTTGTAGTAGTACCCGGTGTCTCTGGGGTTGGTGTTTCCGGTACTTCTTTGATGGTTACGGTCTGTCCTTCATCGTTGATATCCTTATGCTCTGTTACCTTTTTCGGTTCTTCCGGATTTGTCATATCATACAGTTCTTCAAAAGTTACAAGCTGCTTTCCTCCAAGAGTGCTGCCGTCGAAAGTAAACTCAACCTGCACTTCCATGTTTTCCTTATCAGCAATAAATTCATAATCATTGGTAACTTCTTTGCCATCAATAATCAGCTTTGCATTTTCTGCCTTAACCATCTGCCAACCAGACAATTTATACTTTGTACCGATTTCCAATCCATCTAAAGTAACTGTATCTACAATCGTCAGATCTTTTCCGGCTTCGATTTCTTTCTTACCGTTCTTATCAGTTGCTGTGGTATGAATCGAAATCTTTC
>JABLTM010106188.1_pt1 | contig 10607 bp, 11 predicted proteins | sample 7160121 | NCBI WGS metagenome assembly JABLTM01 (sample SAMN14651224, study PRJNA627086) | human gut metagenome | isolation source: feces | host: Homo sapiens | reverse complement strand
GTTTGACGAGTTTATTGCCATGATGAAAAAGGAGGCCAAATAAGATGCCAAAACGCAGCGATATCAAAAAAGTCTTGGTGATCGGTTCCGGCCCCATCGTGATCGGACAGGCGGCAGAGTTTGACTATGCGGGTACCCAGGCTTGCCGCGCCTTAAAGGAAGAGGGGCTGGAGGTTGTTCTGATCAACTCCAACCCGGCCACCATTATGACGGACAAGGCTATGGCGGATAAAATTTATATTGAACCGCTGGTGCCGGAAATTGTGAAAAAAATCATTCTCCTGGAAAAGCCGGATTCCATTTTGCCTACTTTAGGCGGACAAACTGGACTCAACCTGGCCATGGAATTGGCAGAAGAGGGTTTTTTGGAGAAGCATGGAGTCAAGCTTTTAGGTGCGAATCCGGAGACAATCAAAAAGGCAGAGGACCGGCAGGCATTTAAGGACACTATGCTGGCCATCGGCGAACCCTGTATTCCGTCTAAAGTAGTGGAGCATATTGATGATGCGCTGGCATTTGCCGAAGAAATCGGTTATCCGGTTATTGTTCGTCCAGCTTTTACGCTGGGCGGTACTGGCGGCGGTATTGCTTACAGCAAGGCCGAGTTACAGGAGATCGGATCTAATGGTCTGCGCCTGTCCCCAATCACTCAGGTGTTAATTGAAAAGTGTATTGCCGGGTGGAAAGAAATCGAATACGAAGTAGTGCGGGACAGCAAAGGCAATGTAATCACCGTCTGCAATATGGAAAATGTGGACCCGGTGGGGATCCATACCGGCGACTCGGTAGTAGTCGCCCCGTCCCAGACACTGACTGACCGGTCTTTTTGAGTTGAAAGAATTTGTTAATGAAAAGACCGGATTCCATTCGACACAAACGCTGGTCACGCCCAAGGGCAAGGAAACTTTCAGATTGCTTATAGTGGCATAACCGCCACCCACGAAAGGAGGTGTAAGGTGTGGAGGAACTGAGAACCGGAGAATTAAGCGAAAGACAGACAACCATTAACGCATAAGATTGTAAGAAAGGCGGTGGCATTATGGCAAAAATCACAGCAGTAAGCTACGTTCGGCAGGGGGACAATATCGTTCCACTGGACAGCTTGACGGATCAGGAAATGACACGTTTTCGGGGAGCCATGGGCAGCATATTCGCTGACATTGTCGGAGATTACTTTCGCACACATCCTGAAGAAAAGACTGCGTACATCAAGGCGCACCCCGACTGTGTGATCGAATAACAGGACGAAAGGACGTGAAAAAAGTGGGAAGGATTAAAGGGTATAAAGTGTTCGGTCCTGGTTGGATCTGTGACCCTGCCGGCACTCCGTTTCAGTATGCAGTTGGAGAAACGTATGAGATGGAAGAAGTTCCAATCGTATGCGAGCGTGGGTTCCATTTCTGCGAGAGAGCAGTAGACTGTTTCAATTATTATGATTTTGATCCTAAGAACAAGGTTGCCGAGATAGAAGCGCTTGGGGATATTGATTCCGATGGGAGTAAATCCTGCACAAACAAGATTCACATTATTCGTGAAATACCATGGCAGGAAATTCTTGATCTCGTAAATACGGGGAATGGATGCACTGGTATGGGTAACAGCGGGAACCGGAACAGCGGGAACTGTAACAGCGGGGACTGTAACAGCGGGAACTGGAACAGCGGGAACTGGAACAGTGGGGACTGGAACAGTGGGGACCAGAACAGTGGGAACTGTAACAGCGGGGACCAGAACAGCGGGGACTGGAACAGCGGGAACCGGAACAGTGGGGACCAGAACAGCGGGGACTGGAACAGTGGGGACCAGAACAGTGGGGACTGGAACAGTGGGAACGGGAACAGTGGGGACTGGAACTCATGCAGTTATTCCAGTGGATGTTTCAACACCATAGAACACAAGATGTTCCTGTTCAATAAGCTATCTGATTGGACATACCACGACTGGATTAGAAGCGACGCAAGACGTGTTCTATCAAGAATTCCACATCGACATCTTAAGCAAGTCTCGTACGACAGCATGTCCGATACGGAAAAGGGAGCCAACCCAGAAGTGAAAACGACCGGCACATTTCTGAGAATGGTTGATAATCCTGATGTACAGAATTGGTGGAGAAGTATATCTGATGAAGATAAAAAAGCGATCCTATCAATTCCAAATTTCAATAAGGCTATATTCAAAGAGATCACAGGTGTTGATGTCGATAAAAACTAAGGAGGAATCACAGTGAAAAGCACATACTTAGCAGCCATCCGGGATCTGATCATCGCCGCAGCCAGCGGTATCGTGGTGGGATCCTGGATGACGGGCATGACGCCGTTTATGGCGGCAATGGTGCTGGTAGTCGTAGCGGCGGTGCTGGACATCGCCGCAGAGATCAGACGGCAGAATGAGTCACTGGATCGGATGCAGCAGGAAGCACTGGCAGAGAGCCAGAGGGCGTGTGATTACTATGACGTGGAACTGAGACGCTGCCAGGAATTTGACAGACATGCGAAAACAGCTGGAGGCACACAAAGAAAAAGCCCTCAGATGGACTGAGGGCACAAAGAAAATATAACCATGCTCATTGTAGCAGAAAGGAATGAAAATGTCAAGCTTTATTGGATTTAAAGAAATCATCGAGGAACAGAAAAAGCCTCTACCCTACAAGATTGAGAAGGCGGTCGAGGCTATTCGCAAGGGGTTCTCTCTGTCAAAGCATCACACTGCTCTTGCGTTCTCCGGTGGCAAGGACAGCACGGTTCTGTGGCATCTGATTCGTACATACTGCCCGGAACAAGCCGAAAGCATGCACGTTATCTTCGGTAACACCGGTGTGGAGTACCCAGAATCGCTGCAATTCGCGCGCAAACTGGGTAAGGACTGGGGCGGTGATCACTTTCACGAGACAAAGCTGCTCCGCACTGAGCAAAAAGGACTGAAGTATGCCGCACAGAGAGAGGTGCTGGAGTGGCTCCGATCTGAAGGACGCCTGTCGGAGGTTCTGAAAGCTGACGGTAAGTTGAAAAGCACACAGTGCCTTGAACGGGCGGCGACTCCAGAGATGTGGGCAGATTTTGAAAAGCGTGGTCTGGTATGGCCGAAGAACACTCCTATGTCATACTGGTGGTGCGCTGATCAGTATGGTTTCCCTATATTAGGAAAGGCTGCATCCAAACTGGATGCACGGAGAATCAATATAGATTGCTTTCTGGAATTTTCAAAATCGTCCAGTGAGAAGGATGAGCTACACGAGTACTATGATGTTCTGAGACAGTGCAAGTTTTCCCAGCATTGCTGTAAGTTGCTCAAAAAGGAACCTTCTGAGCGCATGCAGGCAGAACTTGACGTAGATGTGATTTTCAAGGGCCTTATGGCGTCTGAAAGTCAGATGCGTAAGATGAATTTTTCCACAAGGGGGTACATCTTTGAAAGCCACAGGGCGCATATCACCGATGGTCCATTCTACCATGTGAACCCGTTGCAAATCTGGACGGACGAGGATATTTGGGAATATATCCGAACATACGATGTTCCTTACAGTCCACTGTATGACGTATCCTGGACGGATAAAGCGGGCGTTGAGCACAAGATCCAGCGCAATGGCTGTTGGGGATGTGCAACCGGGATTCTGTACAAAGATAACCAGATCACTATGATCCGCCATACACACCCCCAATTGCACGCAACGCTCATGAAGAAGGGGATGGGGGATGAGTTGCTGAAGCTTGCCAAGACGAAAAACAACGGCCGTTTGAATTTAACAGCTGTATTCGAGGGATCCGCACAAGAGTTGTTGGAACGCCGCCCTTGTGCATTCGATGATCTGGACGAGCGGGTAGACGGCAGCGGCATTGATGAAGAATATGATGCAGAAATCAAAAACGAGGAGGAGTAAGAATGGATAACCAAGTAAAAATCACCAGCTTAGAGCTGGAAAAGGAGAGAAAAACGGCATGAATGAAAAGCCCACACGTTGTGTAGACCCAGTTATCAAGTATTGTCAGGAATGTCCTTACGGTTGGATTAAGTATCCTGACTGGGTTGAAACCCGTGAAGATCTGTATGATTGCTCTTTTGAATCCGGTTGCACTTTAGGATTCGATAAGGGACGTCCAGAAGATGAACCTACAGAAGAAGAAATTAGGGAATATGAAAAATGGCTGAAAGGAGAACAAGCATGATCGAACTCGGAATCAAAACACCGCCGGCGGATACTACATCGGCGGTCACCAGCAAGTACACGGAGGCGTACAACCTCAACGTCCGCATCTGCATCAATGCGCAGATGGCGCAGCAGAACCTCTACGAAGTTTGCAAGGGACTTAAAGAAATGCGGGACGGGAAGCTCTATAAGGAACTGGGGTATCAGAATTTTGAGGAGTACTGCGAGAGTGAGGTAGGAATAAAGCGGAGACAGGCTTACGGATATATTTCTGTTGCCGATAGGCTATCAGTAGATTTTGTGCACTCGAGTGCACAAATTGGGATTAAGAAACTCGAACTCCTCGCCAAACTCGACGAACCTCAGCGAGAGGAAATACAGCAGACGGTTGACCTCGAAACCACTTCCGCCAAAGAACTGGAACGCCAGATCAAGGAAATCCAGGCGGAGAAGGATCAGGCGGTAGCCGACAAGTCCGCCGCCGAAGCGAAGGCGTCCGCCTCCACACAGAGGGCAGAGAGCCTCTCCCAGCAGATCACAAGCCTGGAAGCCGAGATCAAGGAACTGGAATCCCGTCCTATTGAGGTCGCTGTGCCGGATGCATCCCATGAGGTGGAAAACATGCGGGACGCTATGCGGCGACTGAACCGTGAGCATGATGAGTGGTCTGCCAGGATTCAGGACGAGCACTTCAAGGACGTGCAGCGCATCCACAAGGAGTATCGTGAGAAGATGGATCAGCTCCGTGCGGAGTATGAGGAGAAGCTTGCGGATTCACAGCAGGGGGATGCGCCGGAGCCGGGCGGCAAGGAGATCTTCAAGGCGTACCTGGCAAATGCCATCGATGCCGCAAAGCGCCTGACCGGGTTCCTGGCGGCGCATCCGGACGATACCTGCCGTGCACAGGCGGTCAGATTTTTTGAAGCAGCAATGAAGGAGGTACAGGCATGAAACTTTTTGAAATTTCCAACGACTTTGAGGAGCTGTTCAATCAGCTGGAATCCTTTGAGGAAATCGAGGACCCGGAGGAACGGGAGCTTGCCACCGGTGCGTGGTTTGACACCCTGGATGGCATGGAATCCGAGTTTGACCGGAAGGCTGAAAACGTGGCTCAGTACATCAAGGAGCTACGGGCTGAATCGGACGCCATCCGGGAGGAGGAAAAGGTGCTTGCCGCACGGCGAAAATCCAAGGAGAAGCGCTCTGAGAGTCTGACAGCTTATCTTATGAACTGCATGGAGCAGATCCACCGGGACAAGATCGAGACGGCACGCTGCAAGCTGTCGATCCGCAGAAATGCTCCGTCGCTTAAAATTGCGGATGAATCCGCTTTTATCAATATGCTTCAGGGCAAAAACAGGGACGATCTGCTTAAATATGCGCTTCCCGAAATAAAGAAGTCTGAAGTAAAAAAGCTCATCAAAGCAGGCGAAGAGTTTCCCGGAGCGGCTCTGGAAAGCTCGCAGTCGCTTATTATCAAGTAAGGAGGACAACACAATGGGCTTACCCATTTTGATTCTTGGATATTCCGGAAGCGGCAAGTCCGCATCCATGCGGAATTTCGGTGCAGATGAGATCACACTGATCAATGTGAACGGGAAGCAGCTCCCGTTCCGGACGCAGTTCACAAACACCGTATGCTCCGACCAGTACCCGGAGATCGAGGCCTGCATGCAGCAGCAAAAGCACAAGGTGATCGTGATTGACGACACCCAGTATCTGATGGCAAACGAATTCATGCGCCGTGCCAAAGAAACAGGGTATCAGAAATTCACCGATATCGGCAAGAACTTCTGGGAGCTTGTCAAGCTGACCGAAGCTCTGCCGCCGGATGTGATCGTGTACTTTCTGAACCACATTGATACGGACGAGGACGGCAGGCAGAAGGCCAAAACCATCGGCAAGCTGCTGGATGAGAAAATCACAGTTGAAGGCATGTTCACAACGGTGCTGAAAACTGTGGTACAGGATGGGCAGTATCTCTTCGCCACCCAGACGGACGGGCGGGATACCTGCAAGTCCCCGATCGGATTGTTCGATACCATGTACATCGACAACGATTTGAAGTATGTGGACAGCGCCCTGCGGCAGTATTATCGGTTCCAGCCGGAGATTCTGTGCGACAGCTGCGGCAAGACTGTCCGTGCGGTAAAGAATAAAACTGCCGCTGACATCGCAGCCGGCACGCAGAAAACCTATGGCAAAAAGCTTTGCTGGGAATGTGCCTGCAAGGCCATGAAGCAGAGAAAGGAGCAGACGAATGCCAACGCTCAGACCGTACCAGACGGAACTGGTGCAGCAGGTCAGTCAGTCGTGGCGGGCAGGGCATAAGGCGCCCTGCATCGTCCTTCCCTGCGGCGGCGGCAAATCAGTCATTGTGGCGGAGATGGCAAAGCGGACAACCCAGAACGGAAAGCGTGTGCTGTTCATCGTTCACCGGAAGGAATTGTGCGAGCAGATTGAGCGCACGTTCCGGTGGTGGGGCGTCAATATGCGGCTATGCCAGATTATGATGGTACAGACCGCATGCAGGCGGATCAGCAAGCTGCCAAGCCCCAGCCTGATTATCACGGATGAAAACCATCACAGTAAGGCGGCAAGCTACCGCAGGATCTATGACGCCTATCCCTCCACCTGCCGGGTTGGCGTGACTGCCACGCCCATACGCCTGGACGGCTCCGGGCTGGGTGATGTGAACGATGATCTGATTATCGGAGTATCTGCAAAGTGGCTGATCGAACATCACTGTTTAGCCCCGTATGACTATTATGCACCGGATATTGCGGATCTGTCAACGGTCAAGGTCAGACGGGGAGAATTTGACGCAAGAGAAGCGGAAAAGGTCATGCTGGAGCGAAAGGTGTACGGGGATGTGATCAGTTACTACAGCAAGCTGGCAAAGGGTATGCAGGCGGTATGCTACTGCACGACCGTGCATCATTCCCAGGCCATGGCGGCACAGTTCCGGGCGACTGGTATTGACGCCGCCCACATCGATGGGGCAATGAGCAGGCAGGAACGGGAGAAAATCGTGGAGCAGTTCCGGTGCGGAGCGATCGACATTCTCTGCAACGTTGACCTGATATCCGAGGGCTTTGATGTTCCGGACTGCGGCTGTGTAATCATGCTGCGGCCTACGCAGAGCCTGACCCTGTTTATCCAGCAGTCTATGCGGTGCATGCGGTATCGGCCCGGCAAGCGTGCTGTGATCCTGGATCATGTGGGCAACTATGCTAGACACGGCATGCCGGACGATGACCGGGAATGGTCGCTGAAGGGCAGACCGAAGCACAAAGGGAATGCAGCTTTGCCGATAGAAGCAGATGAATTTATCACCTGTCAGAATTGCTATGCGGTGTACCTGAAAACGCTGGAGGCATGCCCGCAGTGCGGTGCAAAGCCGGAAAAGCAGCAGCGCAGGGAGATTGAGCAGAGCACGCAAACGGAGCTGACCAAGATCACGGGATTCACCATCAATACCAAAACACCGGATGAGTGCCGCACGATGGAGGAGCTTCAGACCTATGCAAGGGAGCACGGCTATAAAATCGGGTGGGCTTATTATCAAATGGAGGAAAGGAGGAAGCAGCATCACAGAGCATGAGATTCAGAACCGCATCCGGGCGGCTCTGGCACCGTACTGTGTAATTTTTCGTGCCAATGTGGGAAAGGGGTACACACTGGACGGCAGGTGTTTCTCCACAGGTTTGCCTGTGGGGTTCTCTGACCTGTTCGGATTCCGGAGGTCCGATGGCAGAGCGGTATTTATTGAGGTAAAGGCGGAGCACGGACGTGCATCCGAGAAGCAGCTGCATTTTCTGGATACCGTGCGGCAGGCCGGCGCAATCGCCGGAATCGCACGGTCCCCGGAGGAAGCAATCCAAATCATTCAGGAGGTTTAATATGGCTTTTGGTACAAATTACAGTGCGGCACAGGACTACAGTCTGATCCCGCAGGGAGAATATGAGTGCATGATCGCAAACGCAGGGGTCTCTGTGACGAAAAGCGGAGCACGCAAGGTGTCCATTCACCTGGTGATCCGGAATGATGTTCAGCAGCAGTGCGTGAATCGCTATCTGTTTCTGGATATCTGGCGGAAAAAGGAGCCCAATGAGAATGACGAACAGGTGGAGGGCTTCAACTTTGCGCAGTTGATGAACGTGGCGAGAGCTGCACGGATTCCGGACGGCACCAGCTTTGAAACACTGGAGCAGTTTTTAAAGGCGCTCATGGGACGCTGCATCCGGGCAACGGTTTCTCACCGTGAGTGGGACGGAAAGGTGATGGAATCTGTTGATCAGCTGCGGGGTATTCAGGAAACCAGGTTCCCGGAGTGCCGGCACAAGCAGAAGACAGCAGCCCAGTCACCTGCATACGATACCCACACTGTACAGCAGCGTTCTGCTGCTCCTGCGGCTGCCCCTGCTCCGCAGAATATCGGCAATCTGAGCGACTTTGAAGAAATTCTCGGCAGCGACGGCGACATCCCGTTTTAACCAGAGAGGAGCCATTACATGTATGAACTGATCCCGGACGAAATGAAGCGGCTTGACAGGTGGGTTTGCTGGCGGGCGGTGCCGATCCAGAGTCAAAACGGGCATTCCAAGATATCGAAAATTCCGATTAACCCACGCACGGGAGGAAAAGCCCAGCCGAACAACCCCCAAACCTGGACGGACTTCAACACGGCTGTTGCGGCATCCCTGGACTATGCAGGCATCGGCTTTATGTTCAGTGGTTCCGGGTACGTTGCCATTGACATTGACGATCGCCCCGGTGAGCTGGAATCCTTTCAGCGAGGTGACTGCGACAATATTTTCAGTCAGATGAACAACGCTTTCCGAACCTATGCAGAGTATTCACAGTCAGGAAACGGCGTGCATTTTATCGGGCGTGGCACACTGCCGGATAAGGATTTCAACAATCATGACATGGGTGTTGAAATGTACACCGGCGCACGGTTTTTCGTAATGACCGGCAGGATCTGCACGGAATATGCGGACATCACGGACATTACGGAGCCCGTCAAGCCATTCTATGAAAAATATAAGACGAAACCCAAGACACAGGACAAGCCGGCTGCTGCACTGCCGGCTTGCGCCTGCTCCATGTCCGCCAGGGAAATCATCGACAAGGCAGCTTCGTCCCGTCAGGGTGCGAAATTCTCCGCGCTCTATTCCGGCGATACCACCGATTACATTTCACCGTCAGAGGCGGACATGGCATTCTGCAACATGCTTGCTTTCTGGACCGGCGGAGATGCGGCGCTGATGGATGAGATCTTCCGCGGCTCCGGTCTGATGCGGGAAAAGTGGGATCGGAAGCAATCCGGCACTACATATGGCGCCATTACCTTGCAGAAAGCCATTGACGGCATGTCCTCCGCATACAGCAGCTCCGGAGAGCACAGCGCAAGCAGCTACGCCGTCAGCATACGCAGAACAACCACGCAGGCTGCGCCACGTGTTTCCGGGAAAATGTACCGCTTTGATGATACGGGCAACGCAGAGCGCCTGCATGACGCATTCGGGGATAACATGCGATACAGCTATGTGGAAAAGAAGTGGCTCTACTACCATGAAGGAAAGTGGTTTTATGACAACATCGGCTATCACCGTGTGCTGGCGGATGCCGCAACGGAATTACAGGAAAAGGAACGCACCATGTATGAGGAGAACGATGACATGAAGAAGGCGTTTGAACGGCATCTGAAAAAATCCCGCAGCTTCTCCGGGAAAACCAATATGCTGCGGGAAGCGGAGCACTATGCGCCCATTCTGCCCCAGAACATGGACCGGAACCGCAACGTTATCGGCGTCAGGAACGGCATTGTCGACCTGAAAACCGGACAGCTGCTGCCACATGACAGGGAAGCATACATCACCAAGCAAACCACCGTAGCATACAATCCGGATGCGCCTGCACCGGTGCAGTGGCTGAAATTCCTCAACGATATTTTCGATGCGGATCCGTACATGCTGGATTACATCCAGAAGTGCGTCGGCTATTCCCTTACCGGCTCCACAGCGGAGCAGTGTGCATTCTTTCTGCTCGGCACAGGCAGGAACGGCAAATCCACCTTTCTGGAGATCGTGCGGGGCATCCTGGGGGACTATGCGACAAACATCCAGCCCCAGACCATTATGATCAACCCAAAGTCCGGCAACGCCCCTACCAGCGACATAGCCCGGCTGAAGGGCGCACGGCTGGTCACCAGCGTAGAGCCCAACGAGGGCATGCGCCTGGACGAGGGACTGCTGAAGCAGCTGACCGGCGATGATGTTGTAACCGCCCGGAAGATGTTCAGCGAGGAATTTGAGTTCAAGCCGGAATTCAAGCTGTGGATGGCGACCAATCATAAGCCGACCATCCGGGGGACGGACACGGGCATCTGGCGGCGGATCCACCTGATTCCTTTCAATGTGCAGATCCCGCTGGACAAGGTTGACCGGAAATTGAAGT
>JABLTM010133262.1_pt1 | contig 10622 bp, 6 predicted proteins | sample 7160121 | NCBI WGS metagenome assembly JABLTM01 (sample SAMN14651224, study PRJNA627086) | human gut metagenome | isolation source: feces | host: Homo sapiens | reverse complement strand
TTCATTAATCTGTGCTAAAGCTCTTTCTCTAATTGCTTCAAGTCTTTCTTTCATCCTTATAGCCTCCATACTTCTTTCGCTTTTTATCATTCATATGCGTAAAAAGCCACTGTTTATTGTAACATATCAATTTTATTTTGCAACCCGTGAATGTCGCTTCTCATACATTTCAATTACGCGCATTGCACCATCGCTGTGTGCCGGATTTGAAAGCGTTATCTTTTTAATATTTTCCTTTGCTTCATCAATACGTTTTTCATTGTACTCTATCTGCTGCCTTAATTTATAACGGCGAGTATTTATTTCATGCCGCACTTCAACCATTTCCTTAGGATTAATGATTGCCCTCACTCTTCCAAGCCATATATGTGGACTGTAAAGTCCTAAATTCTTAAGCATGTTCTCAAGCTCATTTTCAGCAGAATTAAGTGATGATGTCATATCAAGCATTCTAATCTGCTCTTTTTTCATCTCCTCGTACAGTCTGTATTTCTTATCAAGTTCATATGAACTTTTAACTCCGAACTTTGTATATTCATAATCCAGCGTATTTGCTGCATTAATGAACTTAATCTTTACTTTGTTAAGCAGTGCTGTAGCTTTATTAAGTTTTATTTCGGTTATAATCACATTTCTTTCAGTAACCTTTAATAAAGCAAACATTCCAACTGCAAGAATTGCTGCAAATAAAGATATTCCTATAAAAAGTGCCGTATCACTGTCATTTTGAACAAGTGTCATCGATATAAGAAATACTGCAAACACTGCCGCAAGCGCAAAGATTGCTGTTTTCGCAAGCCTTCTTATCTTAATCTGTCTTGTAACAAGAACGTCCGCATCTGTTCTAAGATTAAGCTGTTCTGCCTCAAGTATCCTTAAATCTCTCTTAACAGTATCATAATAATCTTCGGATGCTTTCAAAAGCTTTATTCCACCTGGCATTTCATTTTCCACAGCTTCCATGCGCCTGTATGCCGCATTTGACAGCTTATGTTCTGTACTTTTAAGAATACGCCTGTCAACCATCATGTTGTCTATGGTCTCTGCACAGCTCAATATTTTATCACGTATCTGTGTGGGAGCTTCTTCCATAATCTGTATATCATTATATTCTTCAGTAACAGCCTCATACTCAGCTTTAGCATTTTCTACATGTGTCGCTGCTTCTTCCATGATATCACACTGTTCTCTTACATAAACCTCAATATCATGTGTACTGAAATCCTTTATATTGACACTGTCTATATTCCTGCTCATCGCATATTCTGCAATTTTATCAAGTTCGGATTTTTCCTTTGGAAGCTCAATAGGTATAGCATCAATCTCTTTGCGGTCTTCCTCATCCTTTCCATATTTCTCAACTGCCTTGATAAGCGTCTGTGCCTGCATACTGTTTAGCAGATGATCATATTTTTCTTCTTCTATCTTGGCCTGCTGCTGTTTTTCCTTTGTTTTCTCATCAAGTTCTCCGCTCTTGCGGTCTTCATGTTTTTTCTTATTCTTCTTATCAAACGTTTCATATATATTCAATATATTAAACATTTTATTGGCAGTTTTTTCCTTCTCTGCCTCTTCTAGCAGTTCCTCATCTCTGTACGATTCATCATCATAATCATCATATATCGTTTCTTTTTCAGCTTTTTTAAATATTCCCATATATCCACCACAATTCTTTAAAATGTTTTGCTATATTTAATGTATGCCGTTCTCCACCTGTCAAGTCTTTCATCTACCGCCCTGTTGTACTGTGCCAGATTGCCATCTGCTTTTAATCTGGCAATATCTTCAAGTTCCCTATATTCATCACTATATCTGGCATTATCCATTAAAGTTTCCAATTCCTTCTGGACAACATATTCATCTTCATCCACATCAACATTAACAGGTTCTTTATCCTTCTTTGCCATAATTAAAGCTGCTATACTGCATTTTTTTGATTCCTCATGCTGACCCGTCCTATATGCCTCATCATAATATATCACTGCTTTATCATACATAAACATTCTTGCATAGGCAGTTCCCAGGTTATGATAAACTTTTGCATAATCAGCTGCCAACAAATCTTTTCCCTTGTAATCTTTTATAATTGACTCGTAACATCTGACCGCAGCAAAATAATATCCAGCATTGAGATATCCATCTCCTCTTGCTTTAAGCCTTTCGCATACGCTCTGCTTTCCAAGAGTATTAAGAATCTCTTTTAACTGCTCAATCTCTGCAACAGAATAATAATCTATTGTCTTGAGTATTATTACAAATATCTGTGCTAATGAACCTCCTGTTTCTTTCAGCTTCCTTACTCTTTCTGCCAGCTCTTTTTCTCCGGTTTCATCAAGAAAACTGATAAGATTATCATCTATAAAATCCTGTCCAATCAGATATATATTATTATAAATATAATAACAGAGTTCTTCTGCTGTATATAACTTCACACCTGTCTGTAAAACAGTCAGTGGCGTATCTGCCTTCTTTCCTCTGCACAGTATTATTTTCCCCATTGTATTTCTCCGTTTCCTGATGTTTTCCACATTCTCAGCTTCTTAATACAAGTTCTTTGCTTATAACTTTTCCTGAACTTTTGACAAACTCGCCAAATCCAAGATCTTTTATTGTAATATTACACCTGTCAGAATCTGCAAAGCTTACGCTCACAGATACTCTTGTTGTTTTCCCTTCCCTGAATGGAATTTCACTTATATCAACAACTTCATCATAATATTTATTCTCAGGTGTTATTATTTTAAATGTAATGCTTCTCATATCCTCAAGTATACATTCCACAGTCCGTCCGGCAGTATACCAGTTACTTCCCGGTCTTACCAGCCTGAATCTCATTGGCTTTTCATATGACGAAATATCTATTTCTATACCACATTTCACATGATTATCAAGAAGCATTATGACATTCTTAAACACTTCCGGCTTCAATATCTCCATTGCTGCAAAGCATGCACCCTTTGCAAAAAGATTCTGTCCGACAAATGCTTTTCTTCTCGTAACCATAAGCTTTGCAAATCTTTCAGGAAGCTTTTCAACATCAAAACCTTCACCTGTAAGATATGCCGCCGAAACATGTCTTTTAGAAAAATACTCTTCTGCAAATGTACACAACTCATTCTCAGCCAGTCCAAGTTCTTTGCTTATCACAGCTTTTTTTAATATATCAGATGTGTATCCTGTATGTTCCTGAAGCAGATAGTTACTATTGTCATTCTTCCTGACTGCAAGATAATCACACCTTATTCCTTCACTTGTGTAGTCAAACAGTGCCACACCAGCAGCATGAAGTTCACTTTTCTGTCTGTACGCATAATATGCAAAGCTTTCAACTCTGCTTAATACCTGCCCTCTGCCATCTGATACACCACATTTTTTAAGAGTATCCCTGACAGCAGATATTTCATCAGAATGATAATCGGGAATGGTTACACATATGCTTTGAATCTGTGATGTACCTGTTGCTCGCATACATTCAGCGACAACATTTGCAAGACTGGTCTTTTCCTTTGAATCCTCTGTCAGTTTTACCGTCTGCACATTCCGTGAATTATATGAATATACACTTGCCTGAATTTTACTATATCCTATATCTATTCCTGCTATAAGTCCTTTACACTGCTCCATATCTGCTATCCTCATTTGACAATTGTAAACATTTCTCTTGTAACGTATTCCTCAACACAGTAACTATACATGAGCTTTCTTAATGTTGTAAGGTCATGCTGCTGTCTGCTTGCAAGACAATCATTAAGCATGTCAATCCTTCCATCTGTGTTCTCTGATGGAATATCCTTATATTCGCAGACTACCGGCTCTGTAGATGCCTGTTCATTGCTGTCATTAACTATAAATGTATATTCTAATGAATCCCCATAAAACAGATTAAACCTGCATGTAAATATTCCCCATTCGTTAGACTTCATAACCTGCACCAGCCTGTCAGCCCCATTAATACTATATGTCAAAGATACTTTATCATCTGGATCTGCTATGTATTCAACAATAGTAAGTCCCTGCATATTGTATGGTAAATCCAGTATTCCTTTGAATTTTTTGAAAAATCCATATATTCTGTCATGTTCACATAATTCATTAAGAACTGATTGTGCAAGTTCTTTTTCAGATGTATCTTCTCTTAACGCAACAGGGTTTCTTGACAGATTCTTAAGCCATGCTACATAACAACACTCTGGCAATCCATATCCATCCCCCATACACTCCTCTATAACTCTGAATACTATATCATTAGCCTTCTTCTGCCTGAGAAGATAGAATTGTGAATTATAAGATAAATATGCCTTTACTATAAGCATATCAGGAATCTTACTATAATAATCAGCAAACACCTCTGTAAATCTTCCAGTATGCACACCTGTATACATCATCTGGGCAAGAATCCTTTCTGACATATGCAATACATTTACATTATAATTAACTGCTGACTTCCACACCGCATACATTTCATCATTAGTCCCATTATAGTATTCGCACATATAAGAAAGAACAGGTTCATTATAAATGTTGTGTCTGAATATATATTGAGTAATCTCATCAATAATCTGACTATGTCCGTCTGATACATTTGTAAGAATATAGTCAGTCATTTTAAGAAGTTTTGCCGCTTTTGCCATACAGCAGCCGTATATACCGGCTATCTCATATGCCTGTGAATACATTGATGAATCTATAAGTATCTCTATCAGCTTTCCCGCATCCTTCTTCGTCAGATTATCTGTATCAACATAATTGTATTCATGCCAGAAATCATCTTCTTCATAATAATGATAGTAATAATCAATCATCCAGGCATTAACCTGCTGTTTATACTGTTCACTGATACCCTGTTCCTTTTTTATTGTTTTGTACAGCTTAAGTGTTTCTTGTGTATACTGTGAATTCTTTCTCATTTCACAGATTCTGCTCATAATTATTCTGGAATTGTTCTTTCCATAATCACCTGCAGCCTCAAACACCTCTGCATACTGCTGTATATCAAACACTTTTTCTATATCATAATCAATTGTATCTTTTCTAAGCTGTCCGTCAATACATTCAAATGTAATCTCGCAGTCACTTCCATACATACATATATATGCTGTTTCCCCTGAAAGCTCATATACTGTTTCTTCTGTAAACTGCGGATATCTGACATGTACATATCTTACGACATCACTAAAGCACTGCATTCTGTACATATATGGCATTTTACTTACAAATGTGCCTGTGTCATCACACACAAGCTGTGTCTTAAGAAGTGCCTTGTATAATACAACAAGGTTGTCACTGATATTGCCGGCTTTAAGCTGTTCATACACATATATCTCTATATTTCTTTCATAACCTTCATAGATATTCTTATAGTACGAATCTCTGCCCGTCACCACATTTGCATATAAAAATGCTTTATCTTCATCTATAAGAGTATTGTCATATGCAAAATACATCAACACTATCTTTGGCAGCTGCCTGTCTGTCTCTTTAGGCATACTGGCAATATAAAACTCATATAATCTTGTTATTTTTAAGCCTCTTAATACCCCTTTTTCATATATCTCAAAGCAGTTTTCTCCTGTCATGCCCATTCTTACCATCTGGGTTACAAGAACTGTCAGTATCTCGTCTTTCTCATATTTATCATATATCTTTTTTAGTATAATAAGAGTATTAATATTAATATTCTTCTCATTAGCCACAACATCTGCAATCTGCATTGCAAGCTTCTCGCTAATAATGTCGTTCCTGCATCCATAATTAATAACCTGCATTTCAAACTGATTAAGCACCCGTAGTAAAACAGGCTGTGCATTAATAATGTTCATAGCCTCAATATACATAACAGGGCTTATGCATCCTGAATTAATTACATCCTTTATTCTTACAAGTCTTATACTCTTATTATCTGAATCTGTACTCAGGTAAAAAAGTATCCATAATATTCTATATGTATCATAGCCATTCTCAAAAAACTTCTTAACCTGTGATAAAACCTGAGCCGTATACTCCTCTTCACGCACAATAAGTGTCGAAACATACAGAAAATAGCAGTAAAGTTCTACATTTTCACCAATTCTTCCGACTATATCTTTCTTGATATAATTATATATCTGTGTTGCTGTTTCCTCTCTTCCGGACGCTATAAGCAGTTGTATCTGCACAATATCATAAAATACATCTGTCCCCTTAATTCCCCTTATTCGGTCAACCGTCTGCATAGATTCAGCAATCCATTTTTCTTTTTTGATTTTCTTCATTCTGAAATCAAGATAAAGCTTTGTAAGCTTATATCGTGCAAGTTTTTCTTCTGTTCTAACTTCAAAATCTTCCGATTCATCAGCCTTCTTACATATAACGCTTACATTTATCTTTAAATGCTGCATATAACTTACTATATGTATATATCCATAGTTGTTGCCTGCATGCATTTTCTGTGGATTGACAATATATTTAATCACAGCCCTGTCACCTGCAAAATCATCAGTTGATAAGCTGTCTTTCTCTAATTCAATAAAATCTGCATCTGCATATATATCAATCTCTGTTTCTTCTGTCCCGCTCTTTATAAGCACACATTCAAACTGCTCTGCTTCATCATTGTGCATGATTGTATTCTCTTCGTTATCAATGTGCAGAACAACTGCTTCAGTCTTAACATGATTTCTGATATCATCCTGATTCTCTTTCAAACATCTGAATACAAATGGTATCTTTTTCTCGCCGGCATTACATACTACTGTAAATGTTCCCTCTATCTCATCATTTTCTTCAAGTCCGGAAGCGTCCACCTGATATTCAGTTATAATATGCGTACCACCAAATTGTTCTGAAAGAATCTTTACCCTCTCATTGTCAGCATAGACCATTCCATAAACCTTATCGGTGGCATCACATATGAAGCTGCCTGTAGCAACTGTATTACACATAATATCCATGGTAATCTGTTCCTCACTGCATGACAGCTTTGGTACTTTGATAATTGAACTGCCTCTTGAAAGTCTGTTTATGTAATCCCTCATTGGAAACTATGCCTCCGACTTAATCTTATCCAAATGTTTCTTAATATCCCTCTCATATCCCATATCTCCCGGCTCATAGAATTTCTCATTCACATAAGCATCAGGAAGATACTGCTGTCTGACGTAATGATTAGGATAATCATGTGCATATAAGTATCCTACACCGTGTCCTAACTTGGCACTACCTTTATAATGGGCATCCTGCAAATGTACAGGAACCGGTGCAGTCTTTGAATTCTTAACTACATCAAGTGCCTTATCAATTGCCATGTAACATGCATTACTCTTAGGTGCTGTCGCAACATAGAGTGCCGCCTGACTTAATATAATACGTGCTTCCGGCATTCCGATGCGCTCAACAGCCTGTGCCGCAGCCACTGCAACCTGCAGTGCATTAGGATCAGCATTGCCGACATCCTCACTGGCACATATCATTATTCGTCTTGCAATGAATTTGATATCTTCACCTGCATACAGCATCTTGGCAAGATAATAGCTTACTGCATCAGGATCAGACCCTCTCATGCTCTTAATAAATGCTGATATTGTATCGTAGTGGTTGTCGCCCTCTTTATCATATCTTACTGAGCGCTTCTGGATACATTCCTGTGCTGTTGCAAGATCTATATGTATAACTCCATCATCTGATCTGTCTGTTGTGAGTATTCCAAGTTCAATGGCATTAAGTGCATTTCTCGCATCTCCGTTGGATATATCTGCAAGGAATTCCAGTGCATCATCGTCTATTGCTGCATTGTAGCTTCCCATGCCCTTCTTCTCATCATACACGGCACGCTTTATTATTGTCTTGATATCTTCTTTCTCTAGTGGTTTTAATTCAAATATTATTGACCTTGATATTAAAGCTCCATTCACTTCAAAGTACGGATTCTCTGTCGTTGCACCAATAAGAATTATTGTTCCATCCTCAACAAATGGAAGCAGATAATCCTGCTGTCCCTTATTAAAGCGGTGAATCTCGTCTACGAAAAGAATGGTCTTTCTTCCATACATTCCAAGATTGTCTTTCGCCTTGGCAACAACCTCTTCCATATCCTTCTTTCCGGCAACTGTGGCATTAACCTGATTAAACTCTGCACTTGTTGTATTAGCAATTATTCTAGCTAAAGTTGTCTTTCCTGTTCCAGGTGGACCATAAAATATTACTGAGCTAAGCTTATCTGCCTTAATTGCCCTGTAAAGCAGTTTGTCCTTTCCGATTATATGAGACTGTCCTACCATTTCATCGAGTGTTTCCGGTCTTAATCTCATAGCCAATGGAGATTCTGTATTCTTATTGTTTTCACGCATATATTCAAATAAATCCATAACTTATACCTGTTTTAATACATTTGCAATTATCTTAGTTCTGTTCCAAGCCACAATCTTTCAACGTAGCCTATATTGCTGATATCATTTCCCTTCAGTGTATTAGAATAAAGAATATTATCAGCATCATACGCATAGATTCGGTTCTTGTAAAAATATGTTCCCTCTGTATCTGTAACTGCATCTGATTCCAGAATTGCAACAGCTTTGCTCTTAATGTTATCCATATAGTACTGCCTGCCGCCTGAAACATATGTTAAAGCCTTGCCTTTATTATACACTTTAGATAATGAACCTGCATTAACATCTGACGCAATGTCTGTAATCTTGTTGTTATCAACTACTCGAAGCTGTCCTTTCGCATTAACATACACTATCTGACTATCTGATGAATTATATATGTAATTCTTTTCCTTAGTCATAGAATCAACATCCACATACTCACTCACTTTAGTTTCTCTGATAAGTGCTGATGTCATTGATGTACCTGAAATTCTGTATATAAGCGAATTGTCTCTATCAAATACATAATCTGCATCATTGTCTGTCTTCTTGTCTATCTTATACGCAGATGCATCTTTACATGAGTAATAATATACTCCATCACTCTTAGAATACAGCAATGTATCCACATCTTTTCTTGTGTTAAGACTGTCTGCATTCGCTGTATACACACCTGTCATGTTCTCTGACACAGGCCATAACTGCATAACTGCATCTGCAACTGAAACCGGCTTTTCTTTTTTCTCATAATCATATGTATACAATGAGCCTGCATTAGTAAGACATACTATCAAGTGCTTTGACTCATACACATATGCCTTATTAAGATTACCCTCTATAAGAGTTGTCTGTGCCTCAGGCTGTTTCTTAACTTCTTTGACTCTGCTCATGGCAAGGCTTGTACCATTAGTAGAACCCTCGTCATTAATAATATTAATATTCGTGTATATAACAAGACCGTCATCAGAGATATACACAATCTCTTTCTGCAGATTATCTTCTGACACAAGAACACATTCGTCCTTACTCCATATGTACATTGAATATCTGCCAGACGAGTTGGACTCATCATATGTTACCGTAACGAAATACTTTCCATTGTCACTCGCAACGCTTAAGATATTCTTACCTGAATCTATCTGTTCCGGCCACTGTGCTGTATAGAAGGTCTTACTGTCTGCCGCAAATATTGCATCACTTTCATCACACACATAATTGCTGTCCAGCCCTGCTATATCATATATCTTTCCGTTGTAGCTTACATAAAGAGCATAATTCTTCTTAGTTGCAAGCTTGTATATTCCAAATGCTGCGACACCAATAAGCACTACTGCTATCAGCGCTGCCGCTATCATTTTCATTCTTTTGTTTACTTTATGTCGTGCAATTCTTATCTGTGGCTTTTCCTGATTACCATTCCTGTTGCCACCTGTTTTTCCGCTACTTTGTCCCTGCTTTCTGCTGTCCGCTTTGCTTCTGTTCTGACTCTGCTTCTTACTTTCTGTCTTGTTTCTGCTCTGATTCTTTATCGCCTGCACGCGTTTTGCTAATGCCTGTCCATAGTCACTCTGTGATTCCTCTTTTTTATCAGAAGAAGCAGACCTCTCTTTCAAAGCCTGCTTCTCCTCATATGCTTTTCTTCTGGCAAGATAATCACTGTTGTTAACTAATATAACAGGTCCATCACATCTTGGGCACTGACTGCCCTCATATTCCTGACCACATTTAGTACACAGCATAATTCTTTCCTTTTAATTATCGATTTAAATTCCGTTCTTTTATTAATTAAAATCTGAACTTATCTTCAAAATACGCCTTAAGATCTGCTATCTTTATTCTTTCCTGTTGCATTGTATCTCTGTCTCTTACAGTTACAGCACCATCTTCTTCTGAATCGAAATCATATGTGATACAGAATGGAGTACCAATCTCATCCTGTCTTCTGTATCTCTTTCCAATATTACCTCTGTCATCAAACTCACAATTGTAATACTTAGAAAGTTCTGCATACACCTTTTCTGCACCTTCATTTAACTTCTTAGAAAGTGGAAGAATACCTATCTTAACTGGTGCTAATGCAGGATGGAAATGAAGAACCGTTCTTACATCTCCGCCTTCAAGCTCTTCCTCATCATAAGCTGAGCAAAGGAATGCTAATGTTACACGATCCGCACCAAGTGAAGGCTCAATAACATATGGTATATACTTCTCCTTAGCTTCATCATCAAAGTATGACATATCTTCACCAGATACTGTCTGATGCTGAGTAAGGTCATA
>JABLTM010058548.1_pt1 | contig 10622 bp, 5 predicted proteins | sample 7160121 | NCBI WGS metagenome assembly JABLTM01 (sample SAMN14651224, study PRJNA627086) | human gut metagenome | isolation source: feces | host: Homo sapiens | reverse complement strand
GGCCGCGGCCGCGCAGCCGCAGGAGACGCAGGAGGCCCCCGCCGCGCCCGCCGCGCCGCAGGAACCGGTCAGGACCGAGACGCGCGATATCTTCGAGATCTTCCTCGACAGCGTCTGCCTCGACGATGACCTGCTGACCTACCTCATCGACATTCTCAAGCGGCACGCGGAGCCGGAGTTCACCAAGCTCTCCCACGCCGCGGCGCGGACCGAGCTGAAGCTCGACGATTTCCTCGCCTGGCTCGGCAACATGGAGCTGCTGGCGGGCGAAGAAGAGCAAGCCTGCGCCGCCATCATGGACAAAGCCCTCCACCGCCTCGAGCAGGAGGGCGAGATGGAGCTGGCCGCCGCCCTGCTCTCCGGCGACGAGACCACCTTCAAGCTTTTCCGCACGCAGGCGCCCGAGCTCGTCCACCTGCCCGACGCGACCTACGAATGGTACTGCAAAAACTATCTTGACCGCTATTACCCCGTGCGCTTCATCCTGCATCATCAGGGCATCGAATTTCCGCAAGCATAAGGAGGCTTCTCATGGAACCCATCTATGTCACCGGCCACCGCAACCCGGATACCGACTCGATCGTCTCTGCCATGGCCTATGCGGCGCTGCGCAACGCGCTGGGTGACCGGGAATTCGTCCCGGCCCGGCTCGGACACATCTCCGATGAGACGCGGCTGGTGCTCGGCCGCTTCGGCTTTGAGCCGCCCATCCGCATCCAGACCATGCGCACGCAGGTCCGCGATCTCGACTACGATACGCCGCCCGCCCTGTCCGGGGCCGTGACGGTCAGCCGCGCCTGGACCGCGCTGCAGAACAACAGATCCATCCCCGCCATCCCCGTCACGAATGACAACGGCGAGCTCTACGGCATGCTCTCGCCGAGCGAGATCGCGAGCTACGACATGCGCACGCTCTCCGACTCCCGGGTCGACCGGATCCCGGTGTTCAACCTCCTGAGCGTGCTTGACGGCAAGATCATCAACGAAGACGGATATCTCGCCGACACCATCAGCGGCGAGGTCAGCATCGCGCTGCCGCAGGATAACGAAAATCTCCTGTTCCGCGGCCCGGACGCCATCGTCATCATCGGCGAACAGCCGGAGATGGCCCGCCGCGCGCTCGAGCAGCAGGTCAGCTGCCTGATCGTCTGCCAGGCGGAGCTGCCGGAGGAGCTGCGCCAGCAGCAGACGAACACCTGCATCATCGCCACGCCGTTCGACGCCTACAAGGCCGCCCGGATGGTCTACTACGCCATCGAAGTCGCCCGCGTCTGCCGGACGGAGGATCTTGAGGCCTTCCACCTGACCGATTATCTCGACGACGTGCGCGAGATCGTACTCAAAAGCCGCCACCGCAGCTACCCGATCCTCGACGAAAACGACAAGGTCGTCGGCACACTCTCGCGGTATCATCTCATCAAGCCGCGGCGCAAGCGTGTCGTCCTCGTCGACCACAATGAGGCGGCGCAGTCCGTCCCCGGCCTCGAGCAGGCGGAGATCCTCGAGATCATCGACCACCACCGCCTAGCCGACAGCCAGACCGGCGGCCCCATCTACTTCCGCAACGAGCCCGTCGGCTCGACCGCGACGATCATCTCCGAGATGTATCAGGAGCGCGGGCTCATGCCCCCGGCGAAGCTCGCAGGGCTGATCGCCGCCGCCATCGTCGCGGACACCGTCATGTTCAAATCCCCGACCTCCACCGCCGTCGACCGCCGCATGGCCGACCGCATGGCCCGCATCGCCAATATTTCGCTTGAGGAGCTCGGGCAGACCATCTTCTCCGCCTCCATCTCCGACGACAAGCCGGCCGACGTGCTGCTGTTTACGGATTTCAAGGATTTCCACATCGCCGACCACGATTTCGGTGTCAGCCAGATCACCTGCGTCGACTCCAACCGCATGATGCAGCGCAAGGACGAGTTCCTGTCCGTCATGCGCAAGACGATGGAAGAGCGCGGCTACACGCTCATGATCCTCATGCTGACCGACGTGCTGCTCGAGGGCACGCACCTGCTGTACCTCGGCGACGAGGACATCATCACGCAGGCCTTCGGCGTGCAGCTCAAGGACCACACCTGCTTCCTGCCGGGCGTCGTATCCCGGAAAAAGCAGGTCATTCCGTCGCTGACCGCCCTGTGGGGCTGAGAAAAATTCTCCCGAAAACCGAAAAAGCTCCCCCGGCCGCTCTGGCCGGGGGAGCTCTCTTTCTCGTTTACAGGCGCTGGTTTTTGGCCAGCTGGCGGTTTTTGTAGGCGGGATCGTCGGTGACCTCGCGCAGGACGGTGATCTCCGGCGGGGCCTGAAGCGCGGGCGCGTCCTGCGGCAGGGCGGCGCGCATGATGGCGCGGTCGTTGGAGAACGGGTAGACGTCGATCTCAAACCGGCAGCCCTGATAGACGAAGCGGTACTTCGTCTTGTGGACGGTGTGCAGGCTCGTGTCGCCCTCCATCAGATAGCGGATGTACTCCTTCTCGGAGATCGGCTTCTCCGTCTCCCACTGGCCGGAGTCGGTCGTGCGCTTCTCGGTGTAGAAGTAGAGGTAATCCCCGCCGTTTTTCTGCTGGCGGACGCGGCGCACGACGTTGGGGTTGGCGCGGGTCAGGTAGGTCTGCATCATGTCGATGCTGGCGGCGTGGTAAGTCTGCTCCAGGGTCTGGAGGGTGGGCAGGGCGATGAGATACTTGTGCCAGACCTCCTGCTGTGCCGGCCGGCCGATCGCGGCGTAGACCGCGCGCAGACCTCTAGCGATCTTGTCTTCAAAATCGACGGAATTGTCGATCACGTGGACGTTGGGATGCGCGCTCCAGGCGCGGAGCGTCAGCTCGTCCTTCTCCCGCGCGACCTCCAGAGGCTCATAGCGGGCCTCGTTGCCGAAATTGTAGGCAAATTCCGCGCCCTTGGCGCAGGAAACGAGGTGGAGCACGGTATCGTAGTGCGTCAGCGCCTGCTGCTCCGTCAGGCCGAAGTGGGAAAGCACCTGCCGGAACTCATCGTCGGAGACATAGGCCTTGTTGTCGAACAGCGCGCGGTCATACAGCACGATCACGCGCTCCTCAGGCACCATCTGGGCAGCCTTGAGCGCCAGCTGCTCCTTGTGCAGCTGGTCGGCGACGACAAAATCCTGAAAATCCAGCATGGACACGCAGCCGCCGAAGGGCTTGATGCCAAAGCCGGAGATGAGCTCCGTCGACGTTTCGGGGATGGTGATGACCTTCCAGCCCTCGTCCTGCTTGAATTCCTTGAGTACCCGGCTGATGAGCGTCGTCTTGCCGGCGGCCGGCCCGCCGGTCAGTACGATCCGCGTGATCTGTTTTGCCAAAGGGACCGCTCCTTTGCTTTTTTATAGTATCATATTAACATCATCCGGCAGCAAATGCAAGAAAAAGGCGCAGCCGCTTCCGTGGGGTTTTCGATACGCCCCAGGGAAGCGGCTGCGTGTGTTATCCTTCGAACTGACTGTGGTACAGCTTGGCGTAGAAGCCGTTTCTCGCGAGCAGCTCATCGTGTTTGCCCTGCTCGACGATGCGGCCGTCCCGCATGACGAGGATGACGTCCGCTTCGCGGATGGTCGAGAGGCGGTGGGCCACGACGAAGCTCGTCCGGCCCTGCATCATCTCGTCGAAGGCCTGCTGGATCTTCACTTCCGTGCGGGTATCGATGGAGCTCGTGGCCTCGTCGAGGATCAGCATCGGCGGCAGGCAGAGCATCACGCGCGCGATGCACAGCAGCTGCCGCTGCCCCGCGGACAGCGCCCCGCCCGTGTCGGAGAGCATCGTATCGTAGCCGTTCGGCAGGCGGCGGATGAACGAATCGGCGTGCGCCTTTTTCGCGGCCGTCTCGACCTCTTCGTCGGCCGCATCGGGCTTGGCCAGGCGGATATTTTCCCGCACGGTGCCGGATTTGAGCCAGGTGTCCTGCAGGACCATGCCGTACTGATGGCGCAGGCTCTGCCGCGTCACGGTGCGGATGTCGCTGCCGTCCACGGCGATGGAGCCGTCCTTCACGTCGTAGAAGCGCATGAGGAGGTTGATGAGCGTCGTCTTGCCGCAGCCCGTCGGGCCGACGATGGCCACGCGCTCGCCGGGCCGGACCGTGAGGTCCAGATCCTCGATGAGCCGCTGCTCCGGCGTGTAGGAGAAGGCAACATTCGTCAGCTGCACGCTGCCGGTGGCGTCGGTCAGCACCCTGGCATCGGGCGCGTCGGGGATCTCCGCCGGCTCGTCGATGAGCTCGAAGACCCGCGCGGCGCAGGCCAGCGCGTTCTGCAGCTCGGTGACGACGCCGGTGATCTCATTGAAGGGCTTGGCGTACTGGTTGGCATAGCTGAGGAAGCACGACAGCCCGCCGACCGTGATGGCCCCCGCCACCGCGCTCAGCGCCCCGGTAAAGCCCACGCAGGCGTAGATGATATTGTAGATGATGCGGGTGGAGGGGTTCGTCATCGACGAGAAGAAGGTCGCGCGCATGGTCGCGGCGGTCAGGCGGTCATTGATCTCGTCAAACTGCGCAAGGCTCTCGGCCTCATGCGAGAACGCCTGCACGACGCGCTGGCCGCCGAGCTGCTCATTGATGAGCGCGGTCTGCTCGCCGCGGGCCTTGGACTGCGTCTGGAACATGGAGTAGGTGTGCCCCGCGATGAACTTCGCCACCAGCAGGGACAGCGGCGTCAGAACGACGACCACCAGCGTGATCTTCACGCTGATCGAGAGCATGAAGCCGAGCGTCCCCACGATGGTCAAAACGCCCGTAAACAGCTGTGTGAAGCCCATGAGCAGACCGTCGGCAAACTGGTCGACGTCCGCGATCATGCGGCTGAGCGTATCGCCCGCCGGATGGCTGTCGAGATAGGCCAGCGGCAGACGCTGCAGGTGGGCGAACGCCTGCCGGCGCACGTCGCGCGTCACGGCGAAGCAGACCCGGTTGTGGATGGCCGCCATGACCCACTGCAGAAGCGCCGTCCCCGCGGCCAGCACGGCGATCTTCGCAGCCAGCATGCCGACCGCAGCAAAATCGACCTGCCCCGGGCCGACGACGGCGTCGATGGCGTCGCCGACCAGAATGGGGATATAGAGCGTCCCCGCCACGCTGGCCGCCGCCAGCACCAGAGACACGATCAGAAGCGGCAGATACCGCCCGAGGCTTTTGAGCACGCGCCGAAGCGCCCAGGATGAATCATGCTTCATTGCGCATCCTCCTTCTTATACTGCGAGCGGCAGATCTCCTGATAGACCGGGCAGCTCTGCAGCAGCTCGTCATGCGTGCCGGTCCCGGCCAGACGGCCGTCGTCGAGCACGAGGATCTGATCCGCGTGGCGGATGGAGGACACGCGCTGCGAGATCAGCACGACCGTGGGCTTCCACGGCAGATGCGCCAACGCCTTGCGAAGCGCGGCGTCGGTGGCAAAGTCCAGCGCGGAGGCGCTGTCGTCGAGGATGAGGATCGCAGGTCTCCGCACCAGTGCGCGGGCGATCGTCAGCCGCTGGCGCTGGCCGCCGGAGAAATTGCGCCCGCCGGGCTCGACTTCCGCGTCCAGTCCGCCCTGCTTGCCGCGGACGACCTGATCGGCCTGCGCGTCCTGCAGCGCCTGCCAGAGGTCTTCGTCTCTGGCCTGGGCATTGCCCCAGCGGAGATTGTCGCGGATGGTGCCGGAGAAGAGCAGCGCCTTCTGCGGCACGACACCGATCGAGGGCCGCAGCGCCTGCAGCCGCAGCTGCCGCACGTCTTCGCCGCACACAAGGACCTGTCCCTGCGTCGCGTCGTAAAACCGCGGGATGAGGTTCGCCAGCGTGGATTTGCCCGCGCCGGTGCCGCCGATGACGCCGATGGTCTGCCCGGGCGCGGCGGAGAAGCTGATGCTGCTGAGCGCGTCCGCGCCCGCACCGGGATAGCGGAACGAGACCTCGCAGAACTGCAGCGCCGGGCTGCCGCTGCCGTCCGGCAGGGCGTCCTGCCCGTCGGCCATGCTGGACTTCGTCTCCAGCACCTGCGAGATCCGGCCCGCGCAGGCGACGGATTTTGTGATGTTCAGGATCAGGTTGGCGAACTTGATGAGCTCGACCAGGATCTGCGACATGTAGTTGTACAGCGCGATCAGCTGGCCCTGCGTGATGACGCCCGCGTCCACGCGGACACTGCCGGTCTTTAAGATCGCCACGATCGCCAGATTGATGACCACATACGTCAGCGGGTTCAAAAGCGCCGACAGCCTGCCCACGAACCGCTGCGCGGCAAACAGTCCGTCCAGACGGCCGTCAAAGCTCTCCGTCTCGGTCTGCTCGCGGGTAAAGGCGCGGATGACGCGCACGCCGGACAGGTTCTCCTGCGCCGCGCCCGTCACGCCGTCGAGCTTCGCCTGCACCCGGCGGTAGAGCGGGATGCAGCTGAGCATGATGGCAAAGACGATGGCAAAGAGCACCGGGATCGTCACGACGAAGATGAGCGCCGAGCGCACGTCGATCGTAAACGCCATGATCATCGAGCCGAACACGACGATCGGCGAGCGCAGCAGCAGCCGCAGCGTGAGGTTGAGGCCGGTCTGCACCTGGTTCATGTCGCTCGTCATCCGCGTAACGAGCGTGGCCGGGCCGATGGTATCGAGCTCCGCATACGACAGCGACTGGATATGCGCAAAGAGCGCGTGGCGCAGACTGGCCGTCGCGCCGGTCGCGGCCTTGGCGGAAAAATACTGCGCGCAGGTCGCGCTGGCAAAGCCGCACAGGCCGAGGCCCACGAGCAGCAGGCATTTTTTCAGGATATAGCCCGTGTCGCCAGCCGCGATGCCGACGTCGATGATATCTGCCATGATGAGCGGAACCAGCAGCTCAAACGCCGCCTCCAGCAGCTTGAACACGGGCGCGAGGATGGCCTGCAGCCGGTAGGGCCGCAGATAGACAAGCAGTTTCTTCATTCGTTTCTCTTCTCTCTTCGGATGCTATTCGATGGATTTGAGCGCCTGTGCCATGTCGATGGCGCGGATCTTCCGGCGCAGCGCCAGATTGACCAGCAGCCCGAACGCGAGCGTCAGCGCCGCGGAGAGCAGATAGCTGCCCGGCGCCACCCGCACGTCGAAGCACATGAGGTCGATGCGGATCTGCGACATGACGTAGGCGTGCAGCGCCTTGCCCATCGGCAGACCCACAAGCGCGCCGAGCACCGTCAGGATGATGTTCTCGCGGAACACATAGCGGTTCGTCTCGCTGTCGTAGAAGCCGAGGACCTTGATGGTGGCGATCTCCCGCTCGCGCTCGGTGATGTTGATGTTTGTGAGGTTATACAGCACGATGAACGCCAGCGCCGCCGCGCAGACCACCACGACCACCACGATGTACCGCAGGCTTTCCATCATCGTCGCCACGCGCGCGCGGAAATCGCTGCTGAGGCTCACGGAGGCGACGTTCTTCGCCCCCGCCAGCGCGGCCGAGGCCGCGTGGGCATCGGCGTCAGGCGGGAAGTTGACCCAGGCCTGCTCGTATGCCGGCGCTTCGCCGAAGCACTGCGCCCAGCTTTCCGCCGTCAGGTAGACGTAGTTGTAGACATAGTTTTCAAAGACCGCCGCGACCTGCAGCTGCGCTTCGCGCGTGCCGCTCTGCAGCGTGATGGTGTCGCCCGCCGACAGCTGCAGCGCCTCGGCCAGCCCGCGGCTGATGACGCACGCACCGTTTTCGGGATAGGCGACCGGCGTTTTGTCCTTCTCATGCAGGTCGACAAAGCCCTCCACGCTGCCGGACGCCGGGCAGACGACGTTCGTCGTCTTGACCGTGCTGCCCGCGCTGGCGTCGGCGCTCTTTTCGGCCACGAAGAGATATTCTTCGGCTTCTTCCTCGCAGAGCGCGGCGAAGGCCGTGCGCTCCGTCTCGTTCAGCGCGTGCTGGAACGTGACCGACGCGTCGTAGCGGGTGATCTCGCTGTACTGATAGTCGACGACGTTGCTGATGGAATCCTGGATGCCATAGCCGGTGATGAGCAGGGCCGTGCAGCCGCCGATGCCGATGATCATCATGATCATCCGCTTTTTATACCGCAGGATGTTGCGGATGGAGACCTTATGCAAAAACGGGATCCGGTTCCAGAGGCCCGGCAGCCGCTCCAGCAAGATCCGCTTGCCCGCCTTCGGGGCCTTGGGGCGGATGAGCTCCGCCGCGGGCCGCTGCAGCTCCGCATGCGCGACGTACCACGTCGTGCCGAGCGCGCAGAGCAGATACGCCCCCGCGGACAACAGCGCCAGCGGCCAGTCGAACGCATACAGGATGTCCGTGAAGCCGTACATGATATTATACCCCTGCCAGATCATCTTCGGCAGGAAATACGAGCCCGCCGCGATGCCAACCACGCAGCCGAGCACCGAAGCGCTCCCGGCGTAGAGGAAATAGACCAGGAAGATCGCGCCGTTGGAGTAGCCCATGGCCTTCAAAACGCCCGCCTGCGTGCGCTGCTCGTCGACCATGCGCGTCATCGTCGTGATGCACACGAGCGCCGCCACGGCGAAGAAAAACAGCGGGAACACACGCGAGACGCCCCGCACGATATCCGAATCGCTCTCAAAGCAGGCGTAGCCGATGTTGCTGCTGCGGTCCAGCACGAACACGTCCGGGTTTTCGAGCTTTTCGAGCGCGTCCTGCCCGTCCTGATACTCCTGCTCCGCGTCGGCCAGCTTCTGTTCGCCGTCCGAGAGCTCCACTTCGGCGTCGGCGATGTCCTGCTTGCCATCCGTGAGCTGCTGCTTCGCGTCGGCAAGCTCGGCTTCCGCGTCGGCGATCTTCTGTTCGGCCTCGGCCTTGCCGCTGTAGTAATCGGCCCAGCCGTCCGCCAGCTCCTGCTTTGCGTCGGCAAGCTGCTGCTCGCCATCGGCGAGCTCCTGCTTTGCGTCGGCCAGCTCCTGATTCTTTTCATCGAGCGTGGCCTTGGCCTCGTCGAGCTTTTTCTGGTTTTCGCTGATCTCAGCGTTGGCCTCCTCCAGCCCGTCGCCGAATTCCTCGCTGCCTGCGTTGAGCTCCGCCTGCGCCGCGTCGATCTGCTGCTGCGCCGCGTCAAGCTCCGGTCCGGCAGCTTCGATCTTCTGCAGCCCGGCCTCGACCTGCGCGAGCTGCGCCTGCAGCTGCGCTTTCTGGTCCTCTGACAGCTGACCGCTGCCCAGCGCCGCCTCCAGCTGCGCCTTGGTCGCTTCGAGCTCGGCCTTCTGCGCGGCGAGCTCCGCGCGCTTCTGGTCGAGCTGCGCCTGATTCTTGTCGATCTCCGCCTGCCCGGATTGCAGCTCGCCGACAGTCTCGTTAAACTGTTTGCGAAGCTCCTCTCTGGCCTCGGCCAGCTTGGCCGCGCCGTCGTCATATTCTGCCTGCGCGTCGGCGAGCTTCTGTTCGCCGTCCGCCAGCTCCTTGCGGGCGTCTGCAAGCTTCTGCTCGTTCTCCTCGATCTCCTTCTGGCCGTCGACGAGCTTCTGGTAGGCGTCGGCCAGCTCGCGGTCGGCCTCCTCCTTCGCATCGGCCAGCTTCTGTTCGCCGTCCAGGACGTCCTGTTCGGCGTCCGCCAGCGTCTGCTTGGCGTCTTCGAGCTTCTGCTTCGCGTCCGCCAGCTCCTGCTGCTTTTCGTCGAGCGTTTCGCGGGCGTCAGCCAACGTCTCGGCCGCGTCGTCATGCAGCCGCGTGCCGCGGTCGTCCGCGCACTGCTCCGCAAGCGCGGTGACCCAGGGCTCGGCGCCGTCGATGCGCGCCTTATATTCGTCCGAGTAGATCTCGCCCGCCCGGTCCGTCAGGCGCAGATACAGCTCCGTATCATAGTCAAAGTCAAACGCCTCCGGCAGCACGTACACGAAGGCGGACAGCGACCCGCTGCCGACCGACGTGCTGCCGCGCTCATAGTTGATGTACAGAACGCTCTTGGCGATGCCGACGATGGTGAATTCCCGCCGGGTGAACTGCCCCAGCGTATCGTCGTCATTCTCCTCCGAGAGCACGATCTTCTGCCCGAGATCCTGTTCCGAGTACAGCATCCCATCGGCCAGACACTCGTCCGCCGTCTGCGGCAGCCGTCCGGCCTTCAGGCTCGGCAGGTCGAGCGTCTCGGGCAGCGACAAAAATTTGCACGCCCGCGACGCGCCGCCCGCCGTGCTGGTCAGTGCGTCGGCGCTCTTTGTGCCCTCGCACACGGCGACGCGGCTGTCGGCGGCGATTTTGGCCGCGTCGGTCTCGTCAAAGCCAATGGTGCTCACGAGGCGGAAATCGTACATCTGCTGCGCCTCGGCGTAGGCGTCCAGCGTGCGCACCATGGCCGTCTTCGTCAGCCGCAGGCCGCAGAAAAAGCCCACGCCCAGCGCCACGATGGCCGCGATGGCCAGAAACCGGCCCAAACTTCTGCGGATCTCCCGCAGCGTCAGCTTCCCCATGCCGCTCACCACTCGATCTGCTCGACGGGCGTCGGATGTTCATTGATCCGGACGCCGGCGATCTGCCCGCTTTTCACGCGGATGACCCGGTCGGCCATGGCGGTCAGCGCCGAGTTGTGCGTGATGATGACGACGGTCATGCCGCCCGCGCGGCTCTGCGCCTGCAGCAGGGACAAGATCTGCTTGCCGGTCTGGTCGTCGAGCGCGCCGGTCGGCTCGTCGCACAGCAGCAGCTTCGGCC
>JABLTM010056009.1_pt1 | contig 10638 bp, 14 predicted proteins | sample 7160121 | NCBI WGS metagenome assembly JABLTM01 (sample SAMN14651224, study PRJNA627086) | human gut metagenome | isolation source: feces | host: Homo sapiens | reverse complement strand
TCACGAGCATTTTTGTGAAATATGACGGGAAATTTGCAAGCAGATGGCGTGCAAAGTCGCCAGACGCTCTTTGTGCGGTATTGCCTAAAGATTGGAGGAAAACTTATGAAGAAAAAATTTATGAAGCGAGTGATCAGCATACTTCTGTCCGTTGCTATACTGTGCTGTGCTGCCGGTGCGGAAGGATTGCTTATCAGTGCAGAAAACCGCTATGACATTACCTTGACCATTACATATCCGAGATCAGGAGAGGCTCCGGAGATACCGTCCGATTTTGAAAGCCTTTCTTCTCTGGATCTCACCTATCTTGGGTGCGAATGGAAAACTGCCGATAATACGGAACAGTGGGACGACGGCACAGAATTTATCGAGTGGATGTATACATTTGTGAACAGCAGGAATTATAACAGCCTGAACACTTTTGAAGATGGGATTATGTACCATCAACGCACCTATTTTAAGATCGCAAATGTTTCTGTATCCGGCGAAGAAGAGGCAACCGTCACTCTGGTGGACTCTGCAACAAATCAGCAATTTAATTCATCTGAAGTCTATCTGATAAACGGCGAGGAGTTTATCAGCGAGCTCGGAGGAGCAGTAGCTTTACCTTCCGGTATAACGGCAAACGATTCATTAATGTATATTGACACAGGTGCCCTAATTGGCTCACCTTGGGGACATATGCATACCGAAAGCTCTGAATACACATTTGACGATCAGAACCATTGGAAGGTGTGTCCGGAATGCGGAATCAAGCTGGTAGATACCGTTTGTAATCACAGCAGTTCTTATGGCATACTTGAAAGATGGACATCTACACAGAATGCAACTGAAACACGAGAAGGCATTTGGCAGAAAACATGCAGTTCCTGTATGTATGCATACGACACTGTAACATCTCCTGCTGTTTCTGAGCAGACCATTGTTTCCAGCTACGAGGAATTACAAGCAGCACTTGCAAAAGGCGGAAAGCAGTGGATTACTTTAAAGAAAAAAAGTTCCGAAAACACATGGATTTATCAGGAAGACATGGAAAGTGATGATATGCTGGTTCTGGATGATCCAGATGCCGACATCACGATCGACCTGAATCACTGCAGCGTGATTCGGGACACAGGCAGATACGATAATGCCTTGTTCGACATCCGGCAGGGCAAGCTGCGGATCTTCAGTACACAGCTGACGGGCATTCCGGCAAATGATTGGAATATGCAATTCCGGAGTGCAGCATATACGTCCTGTTTGTTCCGCGTTGGAAAAAATGGTGCCCTGCATCTGACAAATATAAGTGGTGCTACGCCTTATCAGGGCATGGCTTATGGACAGCCCATGATCATTTCCGAAGGCGATCTGCAAATCGATGGCGGGCATTACCGCAATATGATCGACACGTTCTCTTCCGACAAAGAAACTCGCGGAGCAGCAATTTTGATCGATGGCGGCACCGCGGTTATCAACGGCGGCAAATATGAAGGCACGGCATGCGGCGTGGCTGTACGGAATGATGCTCAGCTGACTGTGAATCATGGATATATCGGCAGTTGGGATACTGGCTTGTACATTGGAGGTAGTGCAAATGCAGTAATCAATGACGGAGAATTTGACCGCTATGAAACTACTTCCTCCTCTTCCAAATCTCAGAATTGTGCTGTGATGATGGAAAGTTCTGGTGATCTGACGATACACAACGGTAACTTTTACGGAGCAAAACAGGGTTTGTTCCTGAAATCGGCAGGACAGGTTACCATTTGGAACGGTTCTTTCAAAAGCAGGAATCCCAGAGAAGCCCAACAGGCAGCTATGGTGATTTCCGATATGGAAAACATGAATGTCACAGTCTATAACGGGACATTTTCAGGGACAACCGGAATACGGTCCAACGTAAAATTCTCGTTGAAAGACATTCTTCCGGACAAGAATGGCAATGGCATGAAAGCTATGGATAATGGTGTGGTGATCGATCTCAACACAGAAGCATTCATATTTGGCGAAAACCGTCTGACGATTGAAAAATCAGTTCCTATAATCACGAAACAACCTCAGAATGTAACGCTGATTTCGGGCAATGATGCAAGGTTCTCTGTAGAAGCAATTGGTGCCGTGCGTTATGAATGGGAAATATTTGATGTAGAAGATGATACACAGCAGCCCTATTCCAGAGAAACTGTACTGGCACACTGCTCTGGTGTCAACAGCTTTGAAGAAAGTACATTTCAGATCTATGGCGTTAGCTCCTGGTTTATGAATAAGGCAGTACATGTATGGATCAAAGGCAAGGACGGCAGTGTCACCTCTCACACAGCATATTTTAACATCATTGTCAAACCTCCGGCAGAAGTATCTCAGCTTAAAAACGTGATCGTTGCTCCCGGCGGCACTACGTTTTTCACTTTTGAAACTTTGTATGCAGATGAATTTCGCTGGTATTTTACCAATTACGAATGGGATCAGATAGATAATGAAGAACTGTTGGAATATAAAAGCGACGGTCGCACATTGACGCTGTACAATGTTTCTGAGTTTTGGGACGGAGAAACTGTTTATTGTGAAGCACTCAATGAATTGGGGTCTATTACCTCGGATAAAGCAGTTATCACAGTAGGTGTTGCAGGCGATGTAAATACAGATGGAAAACTGACCGCTGCAGATCTGGTAATGCTTCAAAAATGGCTTATCCAATCCGGATCTATCAACAATAGCCGACTTGGCGATTTGGACGGTAATGGCATTCTGAACGGTATCGACTTGGCGATGCTTCGAAGCCTGCTGATCCGCTGACTGCAAGCAAATAAATCAGAGCACACCAGGAAAAAATACACAGACAGTGATTTTCCCCCTGGTGCTTGTTTGAAAAATTCATACATTTGTCAAAACACTCATAAATCACATAAAGGCAACACCGCACAAGTTTTGTGTGGCGTTGCCTTTACTTTTTTACACGGCATTCCTTTTCAAACAACGGAAAGTGAATCCTTCAAAAAAATATTATCTCTATTACAAGGAATATTGTGAAATTTATACATAATTTCCTCGCTTTCAGCAATCCGTACTAATTCTCTGAAATCAGGATTTAAAGATGGGATCCCCCGCCTATGCGGGGAAAAGTTTGTTCATGATGTTTCTCCTCCGACCATTTTTTTGATCGGAGAGTGAATAATTTGCTGTTTGGAACTTAAGGAAACACTGAATAAAGCTTGTGCGTAAGATGCGTCGTCAGATTTTTTTGGCAGATTGCATGCAAAGCCGTCAGGCAGGCTTTATTCCGTGCTTCCCTAATAATATTGCTCGTTTAAGATGCTTGGTTTTACTTCTTTTCTTTCAGCCTTTTAATGCTAAAATTGCATTGGCACTGTCAATCTTCCTCAAAGAAGAAAAAGGGCTTTTCAGCAAGACGGATTGTCTCCTTGTTGATTTCTTTCGCTTTTTTCACAATTTCCAGCGGTGTGTTTTGGGAAAAGGTTCTTGTTTTTCCTTTTATCATATATTTACGCCATTCCATTGGATAATCAATCAGCATTTTCGTCCTCCCTTTTGTGCTACATTTTATACATTTCTTTTATTCTTTTCTTTCTCAATGTAATCCTCGAACCACTTCTCGTGCCCTTTGATTTCCGCCGCCAGTTCCTCGGCATGCTCTTTTGCATAAGCCTCGTCCGTGTCATCTTGGATCATAAACAGCTCTTGATCTGCCATATCAATCATCTTTTCCTTTTTTTACCTTGTACGAAAATGCCCCGCAAAGAATAAAGGAAACGCTGCATAAAGCTTGTGCGATGTTTTGAGAAGCTTTTCGGTTAATGTACAAACAGTCAGCCTGTTTCAACTCTGCTTTTTTTTAAAACATCTTCCACTTCTTTTTTGAATTTTTGAAAGATTTTTTTCTGTTCTTCCGTTACTTCGCCGACCAGATAAACAGAATTATTACGGCATTTTACGTTTTTCAGAATTTCCTTCGGTGGCATAATCATCGGCATTTTGTATCCCCCATTTCTTGATTAGCAGCCGTTACTTCATTCACTAAAACGTTATCATCAGTGCTTGAAAATGCTTCAACGATAAACTCAACCGCATATTCGCTCAAATAATTTTCAAACACAGATGTTGTTTTTCAATATTTTAATCCTTTTGGTATTTTCTTATTTTCATTTTGGAATCCATCTGTATTCATTCTTGATATATGGCATGCGTGCTTGCAGGTGTTACACCAAATATCACAATACCCCATACCGTTTGAAATCGTTATAATAGAAAAATCAGTTTCTTTACTTCCGCAAAAAGGGCATTCACCAGAATTTCTGTCAGACAAAATACTTTTAAAATTTTGCGTTCAATTCATGGCTTATACAGTTTTTTAAAAAGATAATAATAAATATTTTCAAGGCGATAAGCTTGCTTTTCCATTTCTTGCAAATGCTCTTGTGCATATTCTTTGCCGTATTTTTCCAATTGCTTTACATGACACTTCATTATGGATAACTGTTCGTATAAGCTGTTCTTCGTCGGAAAACGCGTTTGGGAACAAGTCGATTCGACCAATGTCATTATAACCTGTTAAACCATTTTTCATCTCTTTGAATTTTAAATCTTAACCCGCTTGTTTCTACATTGTACTTTTTACAAATGTTTAGAACTGCTTTTTGCATCGGAATTTTCAACTCGAAAAATTTACCGATATTTTTGCTCCGACGATTCATGCCCCTTTTCATTATACCACTATCCACCCTGGAAGTCAACGATTTCCAGCCGATGGGAATCACCCCCGCCTATGCGGGGAAAAGCCAGAACATGGGAAGATTTGTCTACTTCTAATGGGATCACCCCCGCCTATGCGGGGAAAAGCTATTTTCGGTGCTCTTTTCGAGTACAAGCATAGGATCACCCCCGCCTATGCGGGGAAAAGAAGACCAGTCACTCACGGCTTGCATTTGTCACAGGATCACCCCCGCCTATGCGGGGAAAAGTGGTTACTTTGGCATTTATCAGTACATTAATGGGGATCACCCCCGCCTATGCGGGGAAAAGAGACCTTTTTTTCTGCGAGATAACCCCAGCGTAGGATCACCCCCGCCTATGCGGGGAAAAGTTGCCAAAACAGCCGACCTTACAGACAGCAGCAGGATCACCCCCGCCTATGCGGGGAAAAGCGGTGCAAAAAATGTGGGCAACAGACCATCAAAGGATCACCCCCGCCTATGCGGGGAAAAGCTGATTCTTCTGCACAGGCAGAAGAGTCCAGCAGGATCACCCCCGCCTATGCGGGGAAAAGGCCGTTTGCGGCAGCGGAGACAGCATCACCGGAGGATCACCCCCGCCTATGCGGGGAAAAGCTTTCACGATTTCCTGCAAAAGTGTCAGAAATGGGATCACCCCCGCCTATGCGGGGAAAAGCAGGACGGTGTGCGGCATCCGTTCCAAACTGGAGGATCACCCCCGCCTATGCGGGGAAAAGTGGAGGAATTTATCATGAAAAAGATCGATGTAAGGATCACCCCCGCCTATGCGGGGAAAAGTTTCCGCGGATTTCCCACCTAGTAGATAGTCAAGGATCACCCCCGCCTATGCGGGGAAAAGCGGCTGAAAGTTTGCGAACACAGGCTGTCAGACGGATCACCCCCGCCTATGCGGGGAAAAGGGACAAAAACGCTTTTTCCGTGGCGGCTGCCTGGGATCACCCCCGCCTATGCGGGGAAAAGCATATGTGGGCGGAGATTCTCACCTGATGACGGGGATCACCCCCGCCTATGCGGGGAAAAGTCATTGCTTCGCTGTCCCGCGGGTTGATGTGAAGGATCACCCCCGCCTATGCGGGGAAAAGATGGTGAGATGCTTCAAGTGTGGAAACTCACCTGGATCACCCCCGCCTATGCGGGGAAAAGTTGCACAATTTTATTTTTCACAAATTGTTTATAGGATCACCCCCGCCTATGCGGGGAAAAGTTTTCGCCATCTGTCCTCCGCGACTATTCAGCAGGATCACCCCCGCCTATGCGGGGAAAAGCTGCATATGCCGGAGAAGTTTGTTTGGCGGCTAGGATCACCCCCGCCTATGCGGGGAAAAGTGCCCATTTTGGTGGCGGCGGAGCCGCGTACAAGGATCACCCCCGCCTATGCGGGGAAAAGGGGCAGCGATTGTTTCTGGTTTTGCTGCATATGGGATCACCCCCGCCTATGCGGGGAAAAGGTGTGCCGTAAATGGATTTGATGTTATACCATAGGATCACCCCCGCCTATGCGGGGAAAAGTCTACCGTTGCTTTCCTCGATGTGTATATCGGAGGATCACCCCCGCCTATGCGGGGAAAAGGGCTCTTCGGTTCCAGGCGGCGATTGCTTCTGGGGATCACCCCCGCCTATGCGGGGAAAAGGTGAATTGCCGTGTCCCGTAAATGGACTTAACGGGATCACCCCCGCCTATGCGGGGAAAAGCTTTTTCGACGATCCGCCCAAATCCCTCTTTGAGGATCACCCCCGCCTATGCGGGGAAAAGGCAAATCTTTTGGGCGTGACAACTGACTATTTGGGATCACCCCCGCCTATGCGGGGAAAAGACAAAATCACGTTGTCGGTTTTCATCTTCAAAAGGATCACCCCCGCCTATGCGGGGAAAAGTTTTGCAACAATCAGATCGGAAGCCCCATTCAGGGATCACCCCCGCCTATGCGGGGAAAAGCGTAAGAAGTCAAGCACTGCCTGACGCTGTGCGGGATCACCCCCGCCTATGCGGGGAAAAGAAAAATGAAAGACTGTAAAACGTATGCGGATTAGGATCACCCCCGCCTATGCGGGGAAAAGCTGATTCTTATGCTGCTTGGCAATCTTCGAAAAGGATCACCCCCGCCTATGCGGGGAAAAGGCAAGCCTTGCAGAAAGCCGTGCACGTGCCAATGGATCACCCCCGCCTATGCGGGGAAAAGTCAAAGTACTCCTCGTCGAATTCGTTGTCAGGGGGATCACCCCCGCCTATGCGGGGAAAAGACTTTAATCTTTCTTCTTTGTCATACTTGCTTAGGATCACCCCCGCCTATGCGGGGAAAAGATATCCGGCTTTGCTGCCATCTTGATAGTGCTGGGATCACCCCCGCCTATGCGGGGAAAAGAAAGTTTTAACGGAAGATTCTGTGATTCAAGAGGGATCACCCCCGCCTATGCGGGGAAAAGGAATTTTTGTACTTGCTTGTGATCTGAATTATAGGATCACCCCCGCCTATGCGGGGAAAAGCAATTCTAAGGCGTTTTAAATTTTAGGGTATAGGGATCACCCCCGCCTATGCGGGGAAAAGATCTTCTCGTTGTTCAGCCATGCACTGCACACGGGATCACCCCCGCCTATGCGGGGAAAAGCAAATGACACCGTGGATCCACCGGAACGTGTGAGGATCACCCCCGCCTATGCGGGGAAAAGTAAAAACGGTTCAAGTTCAAGATGACATTATTAGGATCACCCCCGCCTATGCGGGGAAAAGGTAAATAATCAAATAAGCCCATTGTTACCACCTCAGGATCACCCCCGCCTATGCGGGGAAAAGAACATAGGACGTTTGAAGCGTCGCATGCGTCAAGGATCACCCCCGCCTATGCGGGGAAAAGTCTTCGGTTCCAGGCGGCGTTTTGCTGCATATGGGATCACCCCCGCCTATGCGGGGAAAAGGATTTACTCAAAAAAATCGGTCTAATAGAAATAGGATCACCCCCGCCTATGCGGGGAAAAGAAAAATTCTGGCGGAAAATGGTACAGGTGGAAGGGATCACCCCCGCCTATGCGGGGAAAAGGCTGACGAAAACGTCAAGTCTTGGCTGTCCCGTGGGATCACCCCCGCCTATGCGGGGAAAAGATGCAAATTTCATGGCGTAAGACAGTTTAGCGAGGATCACCCCCGCCTATGCGGGGAAAAGACAGCTTCATAAAGTTCTACCGAATCCGCATCAGGATCACCCCCGCCTATGCGGGGAAAAGGTTGAAAACCCAGTCCCAAGCCGCGTGTATGAGGGATCACCCCCGCCTATGCGGGGAAAAGGCGTTCTGCCTTTTCGCGTTCTGCCTTTTCGCGGGATCACCCCCGCCTATGCGGGGAAAAGCTTAATTTCCCAAGCACCAGATCGATCACGTCAGGATCACCCCCGCCTATGCGGGGAAAAGTATCTGGTAAGCTATCATACAGTGGGTGCAGCAGGATCACCCCCGCCTATGCGGGGAAAAGTCACGGAAGCGGAGACTGTGACGAAGGAAGATAGGATCACCCCCGCCTATGCGGGGAAAAGCCCAGCGGGCTTTTCACAGTATCGTGACCATTGGGATCACCCCCGCCTATGCGGGGAAAAGTCTGACAGATCCGCAACCTGTTTTTTCAAATCAGGATCACCCCCGCCTATGCGGGGAAAAGTTCTGGAAATGGGAACACAGATTCTCGGAGGCAGGATCACCCCCGCCTATGCGGGGAAAAGGACTTTGACGTGCTGCACATCCCCGGCATGGGAGGATCACCCCCGCCTATGCGGGGAAAAGGAACCGATAGAGCCGAGGGAATTGCGGATACCGGGATCACCCCCGCCTATGCGGGGAAAAGCTGAACACTTCCCGCCGGAGATTATGCGGCACAGGATCACCCCCGCCTATGCGGGGAAAAGCTCCACATAACCGAGTGTTTTTGCAACAATCAGGGATCACCCCCGCCTATGCGGGGAAAAGCATAACTGTCGCAGTCCTGCACTTCGTCCAGAGGGATCACCCCCGCCTATGCGGGGAAAAGTAGAAGTAATGCAAATAATGACGGATTTGACTAGGATCACCCCCGCCTATGCGGGGAAAAGCAGCGGGGAAAAGTTGGTTTTGTTGTCGTATGAGGATCACCCCCGCCTATGCGGGGAAAAGTGAAATCGTGCCGTGTTTCGAGAACGGCATAAAGGATCACCCCCGCCTATGCGGGGAAAAGATCGATTTCGCTTACAAGTGGAAATGGCTTGACGGATCACCCCCGCCTATGCGGGGAAAAGCATACTCTTGTATCTGCCCGTCTACGATGTCAAGGATCACCCCCGCCTATGCGGGGAAAAGTATCTGTAACTTAAATCTTCTGCGAGATTGCTAGGATCACCCCCGCCTATGCGGGGAAAAGCGGCAGCCTTGGACACCCCGCAAAGAGTGGAGAGGATCACCCCCGCCTATGCGGGGAAAAGATATTGCCTTTTCGTGATGTTCCACCCCAGCAAGGATCACCCCCGCCTATGCGGGGAAAAGAAGGGACTTGATGCAAAAAATTTTTTTCTGAAAGGATCACCCCCGCCTATGCGGGGAAAAGTGAAAAACAGCAACGACATAAGCATGTCGGAGAGGATCACCCCCGCCTATGCGGGGAAAAGTTCGTCACTGTCGCTTATCTTCCATGCTGGATAGGATCACCCCCGCCTATGCGGGGAAAAGATTCGATCAGTTCGTAATATGGATCATGCTCTACGGATCACCCCCGCCTATGCGGGGAAAAGCGTTCGGGAGGATCCACGCTGTCATTCGTCAAGGGATCACCCCCGCCTATGCGGGGAAAAGCAAATAACGCCATTTTCCACACCTCTTTACCAAGGATCACCCCCGCCTATGCGGGGAAAAGCTACGGTTATTATACCATAGAGGTGAGTTTTTAGGATCACCCCCGCCTATGCGGGGAAAAGTGGTATGGGTTTAGTATACACCCAACCGGAACAGGATCACCCCCGCCTATGCGGGGAAAAGCCAGAACGGAGCAGGCTGTATCCATGCAGAGAAGGATCACCCCCGCCTATGCGGGGAAAAGGGTATGAGGGCGGAAAGAAAGTCGCTGCTGGCGGGATCACCCCCGCCTATGCGGGGAAAAGGCATCATGCAGCAGCCAAAAACAACAGACAATAGGATCACCCCCGCCTATGCGGGGAAAAGATGGAGCGATCACAGTTGTCTGGGAATATTTTAGGATCACCCCCGCCTATGCGGGGAAAAGCGAAGCACTGGCAAGCAACCCAGATGCACAGGAGGATCACCCCCGCCTATGCGGGGAAAAGTAGATATTTCAGCGGCGGGCGACGTGACCGGCGGGATCACCCCCGCCTATGCGGGGAAAAGTTTTTCTGTCCGTTTACCTCTGAAACAGGGCGAGGATCACCCCCGCCTATGCGGGGAAAAGCGCAGAACCGGATAAATCGCATCATCGACTTCGGGATCACCCCCGCCTATGCGGGGAAAAGCGAACAATCCGGATTACAGTGCTTTATATCTGGGGATCACCCCCGCCTATGCGGGGAAAAGAAATGGAGGGAAAGAAGAATGAAACTTGACAAAGGATCACCCCCGCCTATGCGGGGAAAAGGGTAGCTCGTTGATACTTAACCCATTAGGGTTAGGATCACCCCCGCCTATGCGGGGAAAAGCTTAACGATTTCCCTTGAATCGCAACACAGTTAGGATCACCCCCGCCTATGCGGGGAAAAGAACGATGTAAGGTGGCAGATGCACCAAAGGTTAGGATCACCCCCGCCTATGCGGGGAAAAGATGCCATTATCGAAAAAGCAGCAGTGCAAAATGGGATCACCCCCGCCTATGCGGGGAAAAGTCCAAGCTAAGCTGCATCGTGGAATTCTCATTAGGATCACCCCCGCCTATGCGGGGAAAAG
>JABLTM010015456.1_pt1 | contig 10639 bp, 10 predicted proteins | sample 7160121 | NCBI WGS metagenome assembly JABLTM01 (sample SAMN14651224, study PRJNA627086) | human gut metagenome | isolation source: feces | host: Homo sapiens | reverse complement strand
GCATTTAAACTTTCACCTTCAATTTTACCAAGATAAGCTTGATTTCTAATTAGTAATCCGTCAAAGTATTCACTATTCATTTCAAAATTAATCAAGGACTTATCAACTTTTGCGATAAAGTCTGATATCTTTTTTCTTTCTTTAGCATTACTAAGTGGTAATTCATTATTCTGAATAATAATTTTTTTTACTAAATCAGATTCGTCAATATTAATAAACTCACTAATTAGAAAAGTAAGATAAGACTTACAAGAGGTCATAACAATCTTAAACATAGTATCAGTAGTACCCGGTATTACTTTACCATTTTTAATAAGATTATCCCTTAATCTAGAAAGTCTTGAAGATATTTTTTCGTCTAACAAAGTAGTATTCACCTCCTTTCGCTCCTAATCTATCACAATAAAAATTAGAAAGCAAAAAGGAAAAATTGTAAATTAGACCTGTTTTATCATGTCAATTTAGCAAATTGAAGGAGCAATTTAATAAATTTTCTTATTAAACATACTGGAAAATACAAAATCTCCTTTCTAGAGTAGAAATTTGACTTTTTTTTCATTTTCATGTTGATAAAAATGATGTATAATAGTGTTAGTTTGGTAGGTGGGAAGAATGGATATTACTTTTGCTTCTAAAGAAGAACTTTATAAAAGAGTTAAGCCAGCATTACGGACTAAGAAAAATGAATTTAAAAAGCTAGGTTATTCTTATATAAAAGAGACAGACATTTGGAACTTTCTAATAAAAAAGAAATGGAAGAATGGTAATCAACTTTGTCTTGCTGATATTGTTAGTGATATTATGCATGTTCAAAAAGAAGAAGTAGATGAATATCTAAAATTAATGCATCAACAAACAAACGACAACAACAATTTAGAAATATTATGAGGTGTGAGAAATGAAAAAAAAGAAAAAACAAATGATTGGCAAACTATTATGGATTTTTATTATCACAGCATTAGTTTCGGCCTTTTTTAAGCCTCTATTTCAAGATTTGAAATTTGGTCTTGATTTACAAGGAGGATTTGAAATACTTTATCAAGTTAGTCCGATTGATGGAAGTAAAATGACAAAAGAAAAATTAAATGCAACTTATAAAAGTATGCTAAAAAGAATTGATTCACTAGGAGTAAGTGAACCAGAAATAGTCTTAGAAGGTAACGATAAGATTAGAGTTAAACTAGCTGGGGTAACCAACCAAGAAGATGCTAGATCAAAATTATCAACTGTCGCTAATTTGACATTTAGAGATTCAAACAATAATCTACTAATGACAAGTGATGTCTTAAAAGCAGGAGGAGCTAAAGTAGGACAAGACCAAAGTGGGAAACCAGCTGTCGCTCTTAGTGTTAGAGATAAAGATACTTTCTATAAAGTAACTAATAAAGTAAAAGATATGAGTGATAATGTAATAGTTATTTGGTTAGACTTTGATGATAGCAAAGATAGTTACTCAAGTGAATCATCATCATGTGGAACTAGTGATAGTCACTGTTTATCAGCTGCTAAAGTATCACAAGCCTTTGCAAGTGATGTAATTATTCAAGGTGATTTTACAGAAGATGAAGTACAAAACTTAGTAGACCTAATAAACTCTGGAAGTCTACCAACCAAATTAACTGAATTATCAAGTAAAACAGTAGGAGCATCATTTGGAGATGCCACTTTGCAGAAAACTTTAATAGCAGGAGTTATTGGTATAGCTTTAATTATCTTCCTATTATTAGTTTTATATCATTTCTGTGGTATTTTATCAGCAATATCTATTATCCTATATACATTCTTTGTCTTTGGAACATTTTGGTTAGTAGGAGGAGTATTAACTCTACCTGGAATTGCCGCTTTAATACTAGGTATTGGTATGGCAATTGATGCTAATGTATTATTATATGAAAGAGTAAAAGAAGAACTTAAAAAAGGAAAAAGTTTACCACTAGCCTTTAAGATGGGTAGTAAATCAAGCTTCAAAACAATAGTAGATTCAAACCTTACAACTTTATTAGTAGCTATTATTATGTTTGTCTTTGGGGAAAGTAGTGTTAAAGGATTTGCTACTATGTTAATTATCAATATAGCAGTTACTATGGTAACTATGGTAGCAATAACAAGAACATTGATGAAAACCTTTATTAATACTGGCTACTTCAATGATAAAATAAGCTTCTTCCTAAATGTTAAAGAAGAAAAAGAAAATAAAAAAGCTAAGAAACCATTACTAGATTATTCTAAATACTTTGCAATTTTCTCAAGTATCATCTTCTTAGTCGGAGTAATATTTACAGCTACTAAAGGATTAGCTCTTGGAATAGATTATCAAGCAGGTAGTGATATTAGTCTAGTAACTGAGAAGAAATTATCAAGTAAAGAATTAACAAAAGATTTAAAAGAATTAAAATTAACAAAAGTAGAAATAGAAAGACGAGATAAAGAAGCAGATCTTAGAGTTAAAGATATCTTAAAGAAAGATAAAGTAGAAGAAGTAAAAAGCTACTTTGAAAATAAATATAAAGCTAATGTAGATATTGGTGTGGTAAGTAATGTTGTTAAACAAGAACTAATTAAAAATGCTATCTTTGCTATACTAGTTTCTTTAGTAGGTATCATTATCTACATAAGTATAAGATTCCATATAAGCTTTGGTATTTGCTCTGTTTTATGTCTACTACATGATGTTTTATTAATGACATCATTCATGGCTATTTCAAGAGTAGAAGTTGACTCAATGTTTATAGCAGCAGTCCTTGCTATTATTGGTTATTCAATAAATAATACAATTGTTGTATTTGACCGTATAAGAGAAAACCTTAATGGTAAAAATATAAGTAAATTAACTGATAAAGAAATTACTGATGTAGCAAATATCAGCATGAAACAAACAGCTTTAAGATCTATTTATACATCACTTACTACTATCATACCAGTTATTGCCCTAATTATTCTTGGTAGTAGAGAAGTATTATCATTTAATCTTGCTATGACAGTAGGACTTATTGCTGGTACTTATTCATCACTATTTATTGCTCCATTATTATGGACTAAGTTTGCCAAACTAGGATATAATAAAAAACAAAAAATATATAGTGAGAAAACAGAAAAGACTATAACAGGAATAAACGATTAATAAATAAAATAAAGGGAGGTAATATTATGGCTCATAAGAAAGATATGGTTAAAATAGATGATCTTTTAGAAAAACTAGACTATATGAAGGAAGGTAAAGATAAGATAATGGAAGCTTATCAGTATGCCTTAAAGAAACATGATGGACAATATCGTAAGAGTGGAGAGCCTTATATTATCCACCCTTTAAATGTTGCTATTATTCTAACTAGTGTTTATGCTGATAGTGATAGTATAATAGCTGCTCTTTTGCATGATGTAGTAGAAGATACTGATGCAACCCTAGATGAAGTTGAAGAAATGTTTGGACCAGTTGTTAGAAAACTAGTAGATGGTGTTACGAAACTAGGTCGTATTCATTTCTCAACTGATAATGAGTATTTAACTAACTACTATAAAAAGATAATAGTAGGAATGAGTGAAGACGTTAGAGTAATTATTATAAAACTAGCAGATCGTCTTCATAATATGCGAACTCTTTGGGCTATACCAGAAGAAAAACAAAAGAAGAAAGCGAAAGAAACACTAGAAATATTTGCTCCTTTAGCTCATCACTTAGGAATACATAAGATAAAGTCAGAACTAGAAGACTTATCACTTCGTTATTTAAAACCAGTAGTGTTCTATGATATTGCCGAAAAGCTAAATAAAACAAAAGTAGAACGTGATCGAACAGTTGGTCTTATGATGAGTGAAGTTACTAACTTGCTTAATGAACATCATATTCCTCATGAAATAAAAGGAAGGGCGAAAAGTATCTATAGTATTTATAATAAGCTAGATAAAGGTAAGAAATTTAGTGATATCTATGATTTACTAGCTCTTCGTATTTTAGTTGATACAGAGCAAGATTGTTACTTATCACTTGGTATAATTCATTCAAAGTTTCGTCCTTTGCCTAAGAGATTTAAAGACTATATTGCTATGCCAAAACCTAATATGTATCAATCACTACATACCACTGTTTTTGGTATAGATGGTTATTTATTTGAAATTCAAATTAGAACTTATCAAATGGATGAAGTAGCAGAAAATGGTATCGCTTCCCACTGGGCTTATAAAGAACATAAAGATGCTTCTAAACTAATGCAAAATACAACGGAACAGAAACTACAATTCTTTAAGACAATTATTGAACTTTCTCAAGATAAAATGACTAGTGAAGACTTTGTTAATAGTGTTAAAGATGAAGTGTTAAATAACAACATCTATGTTTTTACTCCTAAAGGAGATGTAATGGAACTACCTAAAGGAGCAACCCCACTAGACTTTGCCTATAAAGTACACTCTAAAGTAGGAGAGACAACAGTAGGAGCGATAGTTAATGGACAAATAGTACCACTTGACTATCAATTAAAAAATAATGATATTGTAAAGATTAATACTAATAAAAGTGCACATCCTTCTAAAGAATGGTTAAAAATAGTAAAAAGTACCCAAGCTAGAAATAAGATTAGATCATACTTTACTAAGAGTGAGAAAGAATTATTTGTAGAACGTGGTAAGTATTCCCTAGAAAAAGAATTAAGAAAGAAAAAGTATAGTATTCAAGAATTTATGAAAGATGAGAATATTAATACAGTCTTAGAAACATTAAAAGTAGGTAACTTAGAAGAATTATACTTAGAAATTGGTAATGGTAAGTATAGTCCAACCACAGTAATTAGAATTATATTTAAAGAAGAGGAAGAAGAAAAAGAGAAAGAAGAAGTTAAAGTAAAGAAAATAGATAAAGAGACCTCATCAGATATAATTGTAGCAGGAATAGATAATATTAAAGTAAGTTTAGCTTCTTGTTGTGATCCAGTTTATGGAGATTCTATTGTAGGTTATATTACTAAAGGAAATGGTATAAGTATTCATAGAGCTACTTGTCCTAATCTTTTAAGAATGGATGATAGATTAGTATCTGTTAGTTGGAGTAATAATCCTGCTAGTAAGTATTCAGTAGACCTTGTTATCTATAGTAATACCAGTGATAATAATCTAGCAGATATAATTGCTACTACTAGTAAAATAGATGCTAATATAAATGGTGTTAAGATAATTGATAGGGGTAGTAATACTGTTTATGAAATGGCTTGTTTTGTAAAGAATCTAGAACACTTAGAGAAAGTACTAGTAGAACTTAATAAGAAACCATATATTAATAATATAGAAAGGTTAATGCAGTAGATGAGAGTATTAATTCAAAGATGTAAGAATGGATTTTGTGATGTTGATGGGAAAAGAGTAGGCAGTATTGATAAAGGATTAGTCTTATTAGTCGGTTTTACTGATGGAGATAGTAAAGAGACTATTGACTGGATGGTTAATAAGATTTGTAACTTAAGAATCTTCCCTGATAAAGATGGAGTTATGAATCTTTCTATTCTAGATGTAGAAGAAAAAGTACTATCAATATCTCAGTTTACCTTATATGCTGATACTAAAAAAGGTAATAGACCTAGTTATATCAAAGCGATGAATGGAGCGAAAGCTAAATTACTATATGACTGCTTTAATAAAAAACTAAGAGAAAAAGTATCAGTAGAAACGGGCGTGTTTGGCGAAGATATGGAAATAGGTCTAGTTAATATGGGACCTACTACAATTTTATTAGAAAGGTGATTATATGTATAAGAATAAAATTAATTATAAATTATTAAATTTCTTAATCTTAATGGGACTTTTATATATTTGTGTAACTAATATTGGTACTTGGTTTCAAATACTTAGTAGAGTAATAAGTGTTTGTTTTCCCTTTATAATTGCTTTTGCTATTGCTTATGCTTTATATCCATTAGAGAAGAAGTTAGAAGAAAAAGGAGTAAGGAAAAGTATTGCTATTACTTTCTTAGTTATTATCTCTTTATTAATTATCTTTGGATTAATAGCTATAACTTTACCCTTAGTTTATCAACAGTTAATATCTTTTGCTTCTAGTTTTGGTACAGTAGTAGAAGAAGTATCTAGAAAATTTAACTTAAACTTATCTAGTTTTGAAAATACATTATCAACATCACTTAATCAAATAATTGGTAGTTTAGGTAATATCTTACAAAAAGGTACTATTGATGTAGTAGGTAAAACAGTATCTATCTTAGGTCAATCAGTTATTGTCTTAGTAGTTACTATTTATTTTCTAGCTTATATGGATAAAATAAGAGGAGCGGTTAAAAGATTTCTAAAGAGTTTAGAAAATAGAAGTTATGCTTATGTAAAAGCTCTTGATATAGAAATAAGTAATTATCTAAAAGGTTTAGGCTTATTTATGGTGATTCAGTTTTTTGAATACTCTATCGTCTTCCTTATTGCAGGACACCCTAACTGGTTATTATTTGGTATACTAGCTTGTCTTACTACTGTTATTCCATACTTTGGTGGATTAATTACTAATATCTTAGCTTTAATAACTGCCTCTGCTATTAGTAGTAAAGTCTTCTTTGCTACCTTAATCGTTTGTTTAATTTTTCCACAATTAGATGGTTATTTAATCTCTCCTAAAGTATATGGTAAGACTAATAATATTAATCCATTAGTAACTATCATGGTAGTATCAGTAGGAGGAACACTTGGTGGTATGTTTGGTATAATAATCGCTCTTCCTATTTATATATTAATATCAAGTAGTTATCGCTTCTTTAAAAAAGATATAGAACGCGGAGTTAGAAAGGTAAAGGAACAGATAAAATGATAAACTTTAATAAAGTAGAACTAACAGAAAAAGATAAAGCTACATTTCTAACCCATAGAGGAACTATGCATGCTGATGAAGTTTTCTCTACCGCTTTCTTATCTTTTTTGTTTAATGTAAAACTAGCAAGAGTAGGGGAAATTACCAACGAAGATAGAGAAAGAGATGTTATTATCTATGATATCGGTTATGGTAAGTTTGATCATCATCAAGAAGATGCAAAAGTTAGAGAAAATGGGATTAAGTATGCTTCTTTTGGACTTTTATTTGACTATTATGCAAAAGATTTATTAGAAAGTCTTGGAGTAGAAGATGTAGATACTGTTAAAAAAGCGATAGAACAAGATTTTATCATTGGAATAGATGCTATTGATAATGGTGTTTTCCCATCAATTGATGCCCCATATAAAGTAAAAACAACCTCAGATTTAATAAAACTATTTAATCCCTCATATAAAAGTGGACAAGATGAAAATGAACAATTCTTAAAAGCAGTTGATGTTGCTAGAATAATATTATCTTTAGAAATAGAGCGAATAATTGGTAAAGAAAAGGCTAAAGTTAAAGTCTTAGAAGAGATAAAAAAACAAACTGGTCCAATTCTCTCCTTTGATGAGTATCTTCCTTATGAAGAAGTATTATTAAATACTAGTGAAGCGAAAGATATCTTATTTGTAATGTTTCCTTCAAATAGAGGAGGCTATGCTATAAATACAGTTCCTACTGATATAACAAATAGAACAGATAGATTATTATTTCCTAAAGAATGGGCTGGTAAGAGTGGTATTGAACTTGAAAAAGAAACAGGTATTACCGGTAGTTTATTCTGTCATGTTAATAGATTCTTAACCACAGCTAAAGACAAAGATACCGCTTATAAACTTGCTCTTTTAGCTATTGAAAAGAGTGATAATGTGTGAGAAGTATAGTTTATAACTCATCTTTAAAAACAGAAATAGGTACTCTTTTTATAACTGCTAATGAAGAAAAAATCTTAGGGATTCACTTTGTAAGTGATTGTCCACCTGATAATGAAAACTACTTAACAAAAGCCCTTAAACAAGAACTAGTTGAATACTTTCAAAAGAAAAGAACTACCTTTTCAACTTTTCCTTTAAGTCTTTCTTCTTTAGAAGAAAAGATATTTACTAAAATTATTACTATCCCTTATGGTAATACCACCACTTACTTTACACTGGCTAAAGAATTAGGTAATGTCAATGATGTAAAAGAAATAGCCAAAATTATTCAAAATAATCCCTATCTAATCCTAATACCCTGTCATAGAGTACTTGGTAAAAACAAAAGTCTTTATAACTATCAAGCAGGTGTTAAGATAAAAGAAGAATTATTAAAATTAGAACAAGATAATTGTCTTAATAAAAAAAGTATGTTAAACTAACATCATAAGGAAGGGGTATTTAATATGAAAATTATGATTTCTCTCGTTAATTTACGAAAAATTTTCTTCTTAGTAATTTTACCATTACTAATCACCATTGTTTTATTTACAATATTTACTATTATTTTTAAAGCAAAAAATAAAAAAGAACGACCAGAATATACTATCTATGTAATTAATTATTGGTCAAATATTTTGGGTATAATTTTTGCAGCTATTATAACTGGACTTGCTACTGGTTTTTGTATCGCTTTTAATGCTACTTTAAGAAAGTATGGATTAGTGGAAACTAATAAAATTATCTACTATGCATTATTTCTTTTTCCACTTATTCCATTTTCAATACTAATACTATTTGTTTCTAAACTTTTACAGACTATTAAATATAGAGATACTCATGAACTGGATAAGAAAGAAGGAATTAATTATGGAGAATAAAAATAATAGTTTAAAAATTGCTCTTACTTATATAGCCATTTTCTTTCTAGTTATTTTAATAGCAGTGCCTCCAGTTCTTAGAGTTATATTAAAGGATGATAATAAAGCTGATGATTCCTTTTCTAATGATCAATCAATGGTAGTATTGCACTGTACTAGAAAAGAAGTTGTTGGGGCAGCAAACTATAATATACAAGTATTTAATACGTATACTGATAATATACTAGAGAAAGTAATTATTCGTTATAATAGAACTGGTAGTCTTGATGAGTCTAATCAAAATAATAGTTATGAACAAGAAATAGCTAAGTTAAGAGCAAATACTAATATCTTAGAGAGTGTATCAAATAATAATTATAAATTTGAAATAAATAAAGACTCATTAGCAAATGGTTTAACTGATGATACTCTTGCTTTGTATACAAAAGAAATAACTTCAGAACAAGAATTTTTAGAAACTAATAATTATACTTGTGTGGTTAATAGTTTAAATGATTAGTAAAGTAAAAGCTATTTATATACACATACCTTTTTGTAAAACAATATGTTCTTATTGTGACTTCTGTAAGTTATTTTATAATGAAAAGTTGGTTAATTCATATTTAAGAAAATTAGAAAAAGAAATAACAGATAATTATAAAGGGGAAGAAATATCAACGATATATATAGGAGGAGGAACACCTACTAGTTTATCGTATGATGAACTTTCTTTTTTATTTACTATTGTAAAGAAAATTAAATTAACTAATAATTATGAATTTACGATAGAAGCAAATGTTGACAGTTTAGATATAGATAAAATAAAATTATTAAAAGAAAATGGTGTAACAAGAGTAAGTATTGGCGTAGAAACGTTTAATAGTAGTTATCAAAAATTAATAAATAGAAAGCTATCATATAAAGAATTAGAAAATACTATTAAGTTACTAAAAGATAATGGTATTACTAATATTAATCTAGATTTAATGTATGGCTTTGAAAATGAATCTATAGAAATATTAGATAAAGATTTAGAATATCTATTAAAATTGGAAGTTCCCCATATTTCCATTTATTCACTTATCATTGAAGATAATACTATATTAAAGATAAATAATTACCAAAGATTAGATGATGATAATGATCAAATATTATATAAATATATAGAAAAAAAGTTAGAAGAAAATAACTATCATCATTATGAAATATCTAATTATGCTAAAGATGGTTATTTATCAAGACATAATCTAGTTTACTGGAATAATGATGAATACTATGGATTTGGTCTATCTGCAGCTAGTTATTATAATAATATAAGAAAGACTAATACTAGAAGTATAACTAATTATTTAAAGGGAATAAAAGAAATAGAGATAGAAGAGTTATCTTTGAAAGATAAGATGGATTATGAAATAATACTTGGACTAAGATTAGAAAAGGGCATATCTAAAGAAAGATTTATTAAAAGATATAATACTACTATAGATAAAGTATATAATTATAAAGATTTATTAGATAGTAATATCTTAATAGAAGATGATAAGTATTTATATGTTAATAAAAAGTATCGTTATGTTTTAAATGAAATATTAGAGAGGATATTGTAAAATAAATTAGTATTTGATATTATATGTAATATAAGGAGAGTAAGAAAATGAAAGAAAAGAAGAGATTATTATTATCAATAGGACTTGTCTTAGTACTAGTTATAATGATAGTAGGAATCAGTTATGCAGCTTTTAAGTTTGTAGGAGAAGGTAGTCAACCTAATACTATAACAACAGGAGCTATAACGATGAAGTATACAGAAACAACTAATACAATAAGTATGAATAATGCTCTACCAACAACAGATGCTACTGGAAAGGTAAGATTAACTGAAGGAGAATACTTTGATTTTACCTTAGAAGGTACAATCAAGGGAACAGAAAACATCAACTGGGAAATAGCAGCAGAAGATGTAACAACAGCATCTAGAAAGATAGATGGTAAATATATAAAACTATATTTAACTAGTCTAGATG
>JABLTM010023925.1_pt1 | contig 10641 bp, 8 predicted proteins | sample 7160121 | NCBI WGS metagenome assembly JABLTM01 (sample SAMN14651224, study PRJNA627086) | human gut metagenome | isolation source: feces | host: Homo sapiens | reverse complement strand
TTGCAGCATCCAGTATTATCTGCGCTTTTGGCCTAGCAGCTGCCGCACCTCGCTCGCCGTATCGGCACTTAGAATTATGCGGTATTGCCCTTATTTCAATCGTTCGGTTTATTTTTGCGTTTTGGGGTCGGTTGCTCCACACGGCGCACCGTAAGCAGCATAACATACACCCACAAAACCGCATAGACAACAGCCGCTATGATGCAAAGCACAACAACGACCTTGAAATAAGTGCTTGAAAAGAAAGCCTTTACCTTCGCCATGGTATACAACAGCTCGTTGCGGTCCACGCTGCTGCCGGCCAAAAGGTCCACCGTGCCAACGGTTTCGCCCTGCATGGTAACGGTAACGGTACCCACCACATCGCCCTGCTTGATGGGCGCGGAGAGGTGCTCCGGAACATTGAAGGTCTTTTCCGTCAGCTCTGCCCCGCCCTGCCGCGGCAAAAGGGTCTGCATATCATCCGCCGGGTAGATCATTACCGTATCCGTCTGGGAGGAATACACAATAGGCAGCTCGGTGATGGGCTGGGTGGTATCCAGCGCCGCGGTTACGGTAAAGGTGGCGAACGCCCAATCCATCAGCTCGGCGGTTTCGGTCAGCGCCGGGCGCGGGTCTTCGTCCGTTTTGGGACTGTGCAGCACCACGCTGACATAGGTTTCGCCGTCCTGGGTGTGCCAGCCCGCAAAATTCTGCCAGTCATCCAGGCTGCCGGTTTTGCCGCCTTTGGTGTAAGAGCGGTAATAGTTGCTGCTGGGCGAAACCAGCTTATCACTGGTCAGGATGGTATAGGGCGAATCATGCTTGGTGGAGGCCGGCATCTGGTAGCTTTCCTCCCCTGCCGCCTGGGCAAAGGCATCATAGCCCATAGCCACCCGCACCAGCAGGTAGGCATCCCGCGCGGTGGTCACGTTGCCGGGATCCAGCCCGCAGGGGTCAGTAAAGGTAGTGCCGGTGCAGCCGATGCGGGCAGCTTCATCGTTCATCATGGCCACAAAGTTATCAATGCTGCTGCCGCTCATATAGTCTGCCACGATATACGCTGCCTCGTTGGCGCTGGGCAGCAGCATGGCATACAGCAGGCTGCGCAGGGTATGGGTCTCGTCTTTCCAGATATCCGCCGTGGAAGCATTTTTGCCGTACAGGTAATCATAGATATAGCCCGGCGCTGTAATGCTGATGGTATCCAGCTGGTCCTGGTAGCTTTCCAGCATCAGGATCATGGTCATCAGCTTGGTCAGGCTGGCGGCGGCCATGGGGGTTTCGCTGTTTTTTTCATAAACAACCAGCCCCGTATCGGTGTTAGCCACATAGGCTGCCTCTGCGGTAACAGAAAATCCCGGTGTCAGGTTGGGGGCATCGGCGGTTTCCTCCGCTGCGGCGGGCAGGACCAGCAGCACCGCCAGCAGCAGTACCGCAAGGCAGGCAGACAGGAATTGTTTCATGGCATGTCCTTTTTGGTTTGTCGGCCCAACCTGTAAAGTTATGTGTCAATACAGGTTAAACCTTAGTATAGCAAATTCTTTCTGCAAAAAAAAGAGATTATACAAAAAAATCAAAAATAATTTGGGCAGTTTTTTATTGGAAATAAAGATGTCAAGACTAATTCATGGCCCCGGCTGTGGCAAACAGGCGCTCCACTTCGTCCGAAAGGGCTTTGTGATCCGGTTTGGCCAGGTTGGGGTCCAGGGCCAGCAGGGCTTTGGCTTCCTGCTGGGCAACGGTCAGGGTGCGGGTATCCTGCACAAGGTCCGCCACATGCAGGGTGGGCAGGCCGTGCTGTGCTTCGCCGAAAAAGTCGCCGGGGCCGCGGGTTTCCAGGTCATACTTGGCAACGGCAAAACCATCCGATGTGCGGCACAAAAAGTGCAGCCGCTGGCGTACCGCTTCTCCTTCGTTATCCGAAATCAGGATACAGCAGGAATTCGCCGCACCGCGCCCCACGCGGCCGCGTAGCTGGTGCAGTGCCGAAAGGCCGAACCGCTCTGCATTTTCGATCACCATTACGGTTGCATTGGGCACATCCACACCGACTTCAATCACGGTGGTGCTGACCAGCACATCCAGCTCCCCGGCCTTGAACTGCTGCATCACTTCATCTTTATCTTTCGGCTTCATTTTGCCGTGCAGCAGGCCGATGCGCCGCCCCGGCAGCAGCGGGCAGGCCACCTGCTCGTAATACTGCTTGACGGCTTTCATGCCGGAATCCATTTCGTTTTCCTCAATGGCCGGGCAGACGATATATACCTGATGCCCTGCGGCGATCTGTTTTTCCAGAAAGCCGTACATATCGCAGCGCTTTTTGCCAGTGATGAACCAGGTCTTGATGGGCTTGCGGCCGGGGGGCAGCTCATCCAGGATGGAGATATCCAGATCCCCGTACATCAAAAGCCCCAGAGTACGCGGGATGGGGGTTGCGCTCATGACCAGCAGGTGCGGGTTGTTGGCCTTGCCCGCCAGAATGCCGCGCTGCCGCACGCCAAAGCGGTGCTGTTCGTCCACAATGGCAAGGCCGAGATTTTTGAACACCACGCGGTCCGTCAGCACCGCATGGGTGCCAACCACCAGCCCGGCACGGCCATCCGCAATGGCGGCAAGGGCCACCCGCTTTTCGGCGGCTTTCATGCCACCCACCAGCAAGGTAACGTTGACGCCAAACGGCTCCAGGCGATCGGCCAGGTTGGCGGCGTGCTGGCGGGCCAGAATTTCCGTTGGGGCCAGCATAGCGCTCTGCCAGCCATTTTGCGCGGCAAACCAGATGGCCGCAGCGGCCACCAGCGTTTTGCCGCTGCCCACATCGCCCTGCAGCAGACGGTTCATCGGGGTCTGGCCGCACAGATCATGGCAGATTTCTTCCGCCGAGCGGCGCTGTGCCCCGGTGGGTGCATAGGGCAGGCTGCGCCAGAACGGCGCAAGGTCCAGCTCCCGCATGGGGGCACCGGTAATTTTGCGGCCATGGCCCCGCATCAAAAATATGCCCAGCTGCAGGATATACAATTCTTCAAAGATCAAACGGCGGCGGGCAGCAGCGGCGTCCGCCGCATCCCGCGGGGCATGGATGGCCCGCACAGCGTCCGCTTTGGGCGGCATGCGGTAGCGGGTCAGCAGCTCTGGCGGCAGCGGGTCATCCAGCTGGATCACATATTCCAGCGCCAGCTGGGCGCAGCGGGTCAGGCGGGCGGCGGGCAGCCCTTCGGTGCTTCCGTAAACCGGCAGCAGGGGCGCCGCAGCAACCTGGGCTTCGGTGCGCACAAGCGGGTGCAGGATTTCCCGCCGGGTCATCATGCCGCCAACGCGGCCCTCGAAATAATATTCGGTTCCAGGTTCCAGCTTTTCCGCCGCATAGGGCGCGTTGAACCAGGAAAGCGCCAGCATTCCCGTATCGTCCCCTGCCAGCACATGGGAGAGCATCCGCCCGCCTTTAATGCGCCGGTCCGGGTCCCGCTGCAGCACCGTTGCCTTTACGCAGCAGTCCACATCAAACGGCGCTGATACTACCGTGTACGGCTGGGAATAATCAATATACCGCCGCGGATAGTGCAGCAGCAGATCCCGGATGGTATAAATGCCGAGCTTGGCAAACTTTTTGGCGTAAGCCGGGCCAACGCCTTTCAGGTATTGGATGTCGCTGTTGATATCCGGCATGGCTGCACCTCCTTCCGGTAGGGTTATAAACAAAGGACGAACATGCGTTTTGATGCACAAGTTCGTCCTTGAATGGTTTTGTCCGTTATGCCGGGATCATTCCACGCTGAGCATATAGTAGTAAACCGGCTGACCGCCATGGATATGGCTGACCTCCACGCTGGAGCCGCACTTGGACTGCACCAGTTCGGTGGTATGTTCGGCATCTTCCTCGCTGACTTCCGCACCGGAGATCACGGTGATGAACTGGCTGTCCTTTTTCTTCATGGAACGTGCCAGGCGGTAGGTCATCTTGGTAATGTCGCTGCCAGTGGCAACGATCTTACCGTTTTCCAGCGCCATGATCTCACCCTTACGGATGGGGCGACCGTCAAACTCGCTGTCGCGGGCGGCATAGGTGATCAGGCCGGTAGCAACCTTTTCGGCGGCGGCCATCATGTTGACGGCGTTCTCCTCCGGGGCGGCTTCGGGGTCAAAGTTCAGCATAGCGGTCATGCCCTGGGGCACGGTACGGGTAGGCAGAACCAGGACCTTGCGGTCAGCCAGCTTTTCTGCCTGTTCGGCAGCCATGATGATGTTTTTATTGTTGGGCAGCACCAGAACGGTCTTGGCGGGCACGCTCTGGATGGCAGCCAGGATATCCTCGGTTGCCGGGTTCATGGTCTGGCCGCCGGAAACAACGGCATCCACGCCCAGGTCCTCAAACACGGATTTCAGTCCATCGCCTGCCGCCACGGCAACAAAGCCATAGGCGCGGTCCGGGTCAACTGCAGCGTAAACAAAAGTTTCCTTTGCGCCGGTCTCGGCAGCCTTTTCCTCGGCTTCGGCCTGCTTTTCCAGACCCTTGGCCTGCTTCTGGCGGGCCAGGAACTGCTCATGCATGTTCTCGATCTTAAAATTGGTCAGGTAGCCATACTTGATGGCCTCGCTCAGCATCATGCCGGGGTCAGCCGTATGCACATGGCAGTTGGCCACATCGTCATCCTCGATCACAACAACAGAGTCGCCGTTGGATTCCAGGAAAGCGCGCAGGCGGGTGACGCTTGCTCCGGGATCCTTATGGACCAGGAACTGGGTGCAGTAGCCGTTTTTGATATCCTCAACCTTCATCAGGTCGTCGGCAAACACGCCCTTGCCTGCTGCGCTGGAATCCAGCTTCGGCTTGGCGGCAACCTCAGCACCGGCAACGATCTCGCCGCCGTCAAACACCTGCTTCATGCCCTCAAACACCAGCATGATGCCCTGGCCGCCGGCATCCACAACGCCAGCCTTTTTCAGCACAGGCAGCAGGTTGGGGGTGTCCTCCAGAGCTTTCTGGCCAGCTTCGCACACGGTGGCCCACAGCTGCGGCACATCGTCGGTTTCAGCGGCAACGGCAGCCTCGGCAGCCAGGCGGGTAACGGTCAGAATGGTGCCCTCGGTGGGCTTCATGACCGCCTTGTAAGCAGCTTCCACGCCCATCTGCAGGGCTTTGGCCAAGTCAGCAGCCTCGGCATCGGTTTTACCGGCCAGCGCCTTGGAAAAACCGCGGAACAGCAGGCTGGTGATAACGCCGGAGTTGCCGCGCGCACCGCGCAGCATGGCGGAAGCAGCGCTCTTGCTGGCTTCGGCCACCGTGCAGGTATCCGGCATGGCGTTCAGCTCGCTCAAGGCCGCGCCGATCGTCATGCTCATATTGGTACCTGTATCACCATCCGGCACAGGGAAAACGTTCAGCTCGTCCACGCGGGTACGTTGATTTGCAATATTGTTGGCGCCGGAAATGATGGCGTCGCGCAGTGTCTTACCAGTAATCATTCTAACAGTTGCACCTCATTGTAATTTTTGGGGAAACAAGCCGCCGGGGCAAATGCCAGCCGGGGCCCCCGCCGCTTTATTCGTCAATGATATCATCAACAAACACATCAATGCGGGCCACTTTCAGGCCAGTTGCATGTTCAACTTCATCTTTAACGCGGTGGGTAATGCTTTGCGTGATGGAAGCGATGTTCAGGCCATACCCCACTTTGATGTGCAGGGTGATGACCAGCCGCCCTTCCTGCTGGCTTACGGTAACGCCTTTTTCAGGCAGGGAGCCGTTGCGCAGCGCTTCGCGCACTGTGCTGGCGGCAGAGCTTTGGCCCATGGCGGCAATACCGTAACAGTTTTTGGCAGCTTCGGCCACAAGGCCGGAGAAGTAATCATTCGTAAGCGAAATATGTCCCAAAGGATTCACTCGTGTGATCATTTGCGTTCCTCCCTATGGAATACAGATGAATTCCCAGCTTCGGGTTTAACCCTTTTGCCGGGTTCCATGTGCGTCAGTTACAGCTAACGCGATTCTATTATACACGATTTGTTTCGGTTTGAACAGAGCTTTTTGTAAAAAGCCCTGCTGAAAAGGGAACAAAATTTGCAGCCTAATTTTTTACATCGGTTTTAACAATCCATTCACAAAGTTCTCCCAAACGGCGCGTATACTTAATATTAGTAAAGGTCGTACTTTTAACGCCCGCCCCGGCAGTAGATGCGGGGAGCAGCAAAAGCCGCCATACACAGTGCTTTCCCTTTCCATCAAGATAACCTGCAAAGGAGTTATTTTCCGCCATGAATCTGTTGTTCTTTTTAACGCCAAAACAGGACGTTTTATTTATCTATGAAGATTTTACCCTGCGCCAGACCCTTGAAAAATGGTCCAACCAGCGCTTTGCCACCATTCCGGTATTAAAACGCAACGGCGAATACCTGGGTACCATGACCGAGGGCGACATTTTATGGGGCATCAAAAGCATTCACGGGCTGGATATTGACGCCAGCGAGGATATCCCCATCGCCTCTTTCCCCCGCCGCCGGGATTACAAGGCAGTTCCCGTTACCACTGACATGCACGCTTTGCTGAACGCCGCCGTTGACCAGAATTTTGTTCCCGTGGTGGATGACCGCAACGTATTTATCGGCATTGTACGCCGTACCGCAATTTTGCAGCAGGTTGCCAAAGACTATGAGAGCCCAAAGGGCAATGTGATCCCGGAAAACGCTAAAAGCAAAGCCCGCAAGGAGGCGGCATTTGTGTAAGAATATCCGGTTGTTTGCACCGCATTTTTAATGTGTTTTATTCCACCGTGACCACCGGGGCGCACATTGTATGCCCGCCAACCTGGCGGCATATCAATGCCAACGCAAAGACGTCACATATTTTAACAAGCCGTACACACAGCAAACAGCCGTGGGCGAACGATGTTCGCCCTTACCAAGACATTTATGGCAACACCGCACAATTCCCGCCTTGCGGCTTAAGCACCGCTTCGGCGGCTGCGGCACGGCATCTGTGTTGCCAAAACGCTCGATAAGACATCCAGTATTATCTGCGCTTTTGGCTTAGCATCTGCCGCACCTCGCTCGCCGTATCGGCACTTAGAATTATGTGGTATTGCCTTAAGTATAGCACAGAGTTGTCGCCAAGTTGTATAGAAGTTAGGAGTTGGGCGGCGGGATAAAGGCTGCCGTGAACCGAATAAAAGCATTGTAGGGAACGGTCAAGACCGTTCCCTACAGGTTATAATGGAAAGTTACGTAGGAGTTTTAATAACCGGCAGCCCCAAAACGCCTAACTCCTACTTCCTAACTCCTAACTACGCATTATGTACCGCTTGTGCCATATCGCGCACAAAGGCTTCGATGTGGGGCACGGCGGCGGGGCCGTATTGGGCAAAGAGCTTGATGATGGCGTTGCCGACGATGGCACCATCGCTGACTTTAACGCATTAAATCAGGAAAGCCAATGGGTTGAAGAAAAAAATTTGAATTTTTCTGCCGTCTTGCACCCAGGGGCAAAAATGCCTATAATGAACACAGAAGCAAAACCACGCGGCGCGTTTGATACGTTTGGCGCGGTAAAAGATAAAAGGAGAACCCCATGCCCGGAATTTTGTATATTGTTGCCACGCCCATTGGCAACCTGGACGATATGCCGCCGCGGGTGGCGGCTACATTTGGCGCGGCGGATTTTGTTGCCGCCGAGGATACCCGCGTGACCCTGAAGCTGCTGAACCATCTTGGCTTAAAAAAGCCGATGATGAGCTATTATGAGCATGCGCTGCACCATGGCGCGGCAATTTTGGACCGCATTGAAGCGGGGGAGAGCTGCGCGCTCTGCTCTGACGCCGGTATGCCCTGCATCAGCGACCCCGGTGAGCAGATCGTGAAAGACGCCATTGCCCGCGGCATTACGGTAACGCCGGTGCCGGGTGCCAGTGCCTGCGTGACGGCGCTGGCGGTTTCGGGGCAGGATACCGCCCGGTTTGTGTTTGAGGGCTTTTTGCCGGTGCCCAAAAAGGAGCGCCGCGAGCGGCTGGAATTTTTGCAGGGGGAGACCCGCACCGTGATTTTTTATGAGGCCCCCCACAAGCTGCGCGGAACACTGGACGACCTGTGCGCCGCCTTTGGCGCGGAGCGCTCCATTACCTTGTGCCGGGAGCTGACCAAACTGCACGAGGAAATCACCAAGACGACCATCGGTGAAGCTGTGCGCTACTATGAGCAGAACGATCCCCGCGGGGAGTATGTGCTGGTCATGGCCGGTGCCCCGGCGGCGCAGGCTGCGGCGGAGGAAGTGACCCTGCCGGATGCCGTTGCCACTGCCCGCCTGCTGATGACGCAGGGCACCCCGCCCGCCGCAGCCGCAAAACAGGCTGCCAAAGGAACGCCGTTCAGCAAGGGCGATATTTACAAAGAACTGATCGCGGCCAAAGATGAGGACGACCGTGAAGAAGAGAGCGAATGATATGGCCGAGCAACCCATGAAAGTGCTGGTTGTCAGCGATGTACACGGGCGTGTGACCCCGCTGCGCTGGCTGCTGAAAAACGAAACTGCCGATGCCCTGTTCTTTTTGGGGGACGGCCTGTATGACCTGGACCAGGCCATTGCCGCAAACGGCGCTGCGCCGGATTACCCCATCTACCGGGTGCGCGGCAACTGCGATATTGGTTTCGATGACCCGGCAGAGGGGCTGGCACCCTTTGGCGGCGTGCTGTTCTTTTATACCCATGGGCATCTGTTCGGGGTAAAATCCGGGTACGAGCGGATCGCCGAATACGCAGCGGACCGCGGGGCGGATGTGGTGCTGTTTGGCCACACCCACTATAAAACGCTGCGCCACGGTACGCCGTTTTCCCCGGCATTGTTCAACCCCGGCAGCCTGCGGGATACCCACAGCTATGGCGTGATCACCATCACGGATGGACAGTGCAGTTTTGAATGGAAGCAGGTGCCGGAACAATGGTAAACGATGCAGTAGTATCCCACAACAGCGTGAACGAGCTGTATTATCTGGAAGAGGTGGACAGCACCAACACCTGGGCAAAGGCAAACCTGGATAAATTCGGCCCGGTGGGGGCAGTGTATACCACCAGCCAGACGGCGGGCCGCGGGCGGCGCGGGCACACCTGGATCAATGCGTCCGGGCAGGCGCTGTATTACACGGTAGTGCTGAAAACTGAGCTGGCTCAGCCCGAAAGCCTGCCGCTGTTTGCCAGCATGGCCGTGGCGGATGCGCTGGAACAGCGGTACGGCATCCAGTGCCAGATCAAATGGCCCAACGACCTGTTGCTGAACGGTAAAAAGATCGTAGGCATTCTGTGCGAGGGGATGCCGGACCACCATGCCATTGTGTGTGGCATTGGCATCAATCTGGCCCAGCCGCAGAGCTATTTTGACGCAATGGAGTTGCCCCACGGCACCAGCCTGGCGTTGCAGGGCATTGCCGTGGATCCGGCGGCGGACGCCGCCGCCCTGGCGGAGAGCATGACGAACTTTGGTTTTGACCGCGCGCTGTACGGCTTTGAGCGGGAGGGCTTTTCCGCTATCCGGGATGCGTATAAGGCGCGCTGTGTAAACCTGGGGAGGCATGTGACCTTTGACGGCGGCGAAGGCACCGCCCTGGATGTGGACGAAGAGGGCCGCCTGGTGGTGCAGGGGGCTGAGGGCAGCACCCATGTGTTTACCGGCGAAGTGAGCGTGCACGGCATTTACGGTGCAGTGTAAGCTATAATCTTATAATTTTTACTATATTTCGTACTTTTTAACGGCGTGCCCCCGGCGCGGGGGAAATTAACAGAAAGTTCACACCGTTATAATATATTTTTCTCAAGTATTGGGTATCCTATAATCACACGGAACGGAGCCGCAACCGTTGCCGTGGAACATGATTCCTCCTCACACCAAAACGATACCCCATCGCCCCCGCCTGAAGCCGCAATCAGGCGGGGGCAACTTTTGTAGTTAGAAGTTAGGAATTTGAGGCGGGATATAGGCTGCGGGCGGGAAATATAGAGATAAAATCATAAAGAATAAGAATGCAGAGATGTAGAGGGAAAATACATCGCTGCATTCTTTTGTTTTTTGGGGGAGACAAAAAGGCGCGTGATAAAGTGGAACTTGTAAGGGGCGATGCTGGCATCGTCCCTTAGGTGGGCCTTGTTGTATATCTCATTATGGCATATACAGCGAATCCCCGGAACGGTCAAGACCGTTCCCTACAGCTTATTTTATATTGCGATGCAAACATACAAATGATCTGTAGGGCGGGATGCCCTCATCCCGCCGCGGAGAAGCCTTGCTGATTGCTCAAACGCGAACTTGTCGGGGCACAGCCCCTCCATTTTGCTTGCGCAAAAACGTTCTGCCACTCAAACACCCCGCAGGGGTGTTTGTTGCTAGCTCAAACGCGAACTTGTCGGGGCGCGGCCCCTCCATCTTGCTATCGCAAGACCGTTCTGTCGCTTGCACACCCCACTGGGGTATGCATTGTTGAACTTCATTCAACAAACGCGAATTTGACACTTTGTATTTATCGAGAATACTCTTGAAACCATTTTGCAAAGCGTGATTTATTGAAAATAATGAATTTATATAGTTCTCCATTTTTCATATTAACTGTTGCAATTGGAAAGACTATCCACTTCCAAGAGATTTCTTTTATTTCCTGCATCGGCAAAACTAAATTTCTGTATTTTTTG
>JABLTM010010301.1_pt1 | contig 10645 bp, 10 predicted proteins | sample 7160121 | NCBI WGS metagenome assembly JABLTM01 (sample SAMN14651224, study PRJNA627086) | human gut metagenome | isolation source: feces | host: Homo sapiens | reverse complement strand
TCAAAAGTATTTTGAATTAAATCATACATTCCAAATTGACTCCCAAAAGCATCATAATCCGGATTAACATGACGATATAAACAAATACATTCATATTCATCTATTTTATTTAAAATCTTTTCTATCATAATTTTCACCCTATTTTATAATAACATACCTTAGACAAAGAAAAAACCTGTTTGCACAGGTTTATAAATCTAACAAACGAACTGTATCTCTTGCAATCATGACTTCTTCATTTGTTGGAATGACCATCACTTTAATTTGAGAATACTGATGTGAAATCACACGATTTTCATCACTTCTAATGCTGTTGAGCTCTTCATCTAAGAAAACACCAAATGCTCTTGAGACATTGTCAATAATTAAACGTCTTAAATAAGCAGCGTTTTCACCAACTCCCGCTGTAAAGCAAATAGCGTCACAACCACCTAATTCAGCGTAATATTGTCCAATATATTTTGAAACAATACGTGCATATAATAAACCAGTTAATAAAGCACGTTCATTTCCTTCGTTAAATAAGGCATTTTCAATATCTCTAGAATCAGAAGAAATGCCTGAAATTCCTAACATTCCAGATTTTTTATTATAGATTTCTAAAACTTCATCTGCTGTTTTATTTAATTTTTTACATAAATAAGGCATAACTGAAGGATCAACATCTCCAGAACGTGTTCCCATCATTACACCTGCAAGTGGTGTAAATCCCATAGATGTATCAATACATTTACCATCTTGAACAGCTGAAACACTTGCTCCATTTCCTAAATGACAAACGATAATTCTTGATTCTTTAGGATTTCCTAACATTTCAATAGCTTGTTGAGAAACATATTTATGACTTGTCCCATGTGCTCCATATTTTCTTACTTTTAAATCTGTATAATATTCAAGTGGTAAAGGATACAAATATCTTTCTTTATCTAATGTTTGATGGAATGCCGTATCAAAAACAAAAACATGTCCTACATGATCAGGCAAAGCTTCTTTAAATGCTTTATAACCAATGATATTTGCTGGATTATGTAAAGGAGCTAACTCTGCTAAATCTGCAACTTTTTTTACTGCTTCTTCGTCAACGACTACAGAATCATCAAAATCTTCTCCTCCATGTACAACACGATGTCCCACTGCATCTATTTCTTCCAAACTTTCAACAATATGATGATCAACAAGAGCATTTAATAATAAGTCAACTGCCACTTGATGATCAGGAATTGGTGTTTGTGTTTGTATTTTTTCTCCATTTACTTTAATTACAAAATTTCCAACTTCTTGTCCAATTCTTTCAACTAATCCCAAAGTGATAACTTCTTCACTTGGCATATTGATCAATTGGAATTTTAAAGAGGAACTTCCTGCGTTTACCGCCATTACTTTTACCATAATTTACCTCCTAGCAATATAATTATATTGTACATAATTTAGTACACAAAAACAATATTTCTAAGTGAAATTATCTAAAAAATGTAAGCTCTTTCAATGCTCGTAAAAAAAGAATAGTCCTCTTTTATTAAGAAAACTATTCTCATATTACTATTTGTTATTATATGAAGAACGAGACATTTGTTCTTGTCCCATTTTAACTAATCTTTTAGTAATTTCTCCACCAACAGAGCCATTCGCTCTAGCAGTTGTATCAGGACCTAAATTAACACCAAATTCATTTGCAATTTCATATTTCATTTGGTCGATCGCATTTTGAGCTCCTGGTACAACTAATCTATTGCTATTATTACTTTGTGCCATGTTGTGTCACCTCCTGACACTTTTATTTTGCATCAGGAATAAAAAACTATACGCTTTTTTTAAAAAATATCTTCATCATTTTTATAGTTTGCATCAACAACAATTGTTTCAACATTTTCTACACATTCATTAACATATGTTTCATAATCAAAAGTTACTTCAAAAGCTTCAGCCTTATAACTTTTTGGTTTTGTAGCAGGTGCTTTAGGTGTGAAAATTGTACAACAATCCTCATGTGGTCTAATAGAAATATCATAAGTATCTATTTTTTGAGCAATATCAATAATTTCTAATTTATCAAGACATAACACAGGTCTTAATACCGGAATTGAAATAACTTGATTGATTACATTCATACTATCTAATGTTTGTGAAGCCACTTGTCCAATACTTTCACCGTTAACAAGTGCTAAACAATGATTTTTTATAGCAAGTTTTTCTCCAATACGATACATCATTCTACGCATAACTGTCATAGCATAACTTTCATCACAATGATCATAAACTGCAAGTTGTAATTTTGTAAAATTAACAACATGAACTGTAATTTGACCATGTGTATAATGTCTTAATTTATCTACTAAATCAAAAACTTTTTCTCTAGCAAATTCATTTGTGTATGGTGGCGCTGCAAAGTGAACACATTCAATATCGACACCACGTTTTAAAGTTAAGTATCCTGCTACAGGAGAATCAATTCCACCCGATAACATTAACAATGCCTTTCCACCAATACCAACAGGATATCCACCTGCACCTTTGATAATATTTGTCATAACGTAAATAGCGTCATGTCTAATCTCAACTGTAACCAACATTTCTGGATGATGAACATCTACTTTTAACTGTCTATCTACATGATGAAAAACATGTCCTGCAATTTCTCTATTAATGTCTTGTGACTTTTTAGGAAATGTTTTATCACTACGTTTTGTGTTGATTTTAAATGTTGTTTTGGTATCTTCGTTGATCATTTTAGCAATTGCATCTTTAACAACATCTAGATCTTTTTCAAATTTATAGGCATTTGAAAAAGAATGAATACCAAAAACTGTTTTTAATTTTTCATTGACTAACAAATGATTTGCACCATTTAGATAAATGTATAAACGATCATATTGTAATTGATATTGTAATTGTGGAAATTCAAAAAGAATTTCTTTTGTGTTTTTTAATAATTTTTGTGTAAATAATTTTCTATTTTTACCTTTTGTTGTAAGTTCTCCAAAACGAACGACAATATAATTTGCTTCCATATCTTACCTCTGTTTTTTTATTGAATCTAATACTTCTTTCAAACAATAAATAAATTTATCAATTTCTTCTTCTTTTGTCAAATCACTTATACTTACTCTCAAAGCACTTTTTGCAACTTCATCAGGCAAATGCAATTGTTGCATCACCCTGGAAACATCACTTGTTTTAGAACTACACGCACTTCTTGTAGAAATAAGAATATCTTTTTCCTCCAAAGCATGCAAAATAACTTCTGGTTTATAACCAATACATGAAAAATTAACAATATGACTTGACACTTTACCTCCAGTGTTAATAATAACATCTGGAATTGTCTGTAATTCTTTTATTAAATATTTACTTAATTTCGAAACATATTTTTCTTTTTGATCAAAATTTTCTAATGCTAATCTTAAAGTTTTAGCAAGAACAATATACGTACAAGCATTACTAGTTCCTCCACGTAAACCAAACTCTTGCTGTCCTCCATTAATAAGTGGTACTAAAGTAGTAGATTTTCTTTTAAAAAGCAATCCGCTCCCCTTTAAACCATTTATTTTATGTGCAGAAAACGATGCACAGTCGATACCTTTTAAATCTATCTTTATCTTACCTAAAGCTTGCACCATATCAACATGAAACTTAACAAGCGGATGATCTTGGAGTACATTTTTTATTTCCTCAATGGGTTGAATAGATCCAACTTCATTATTAATACACATGACACTCACTAAAATCGTATCATTTTGAATACTTTTCTTTAAATCATCAATTTGAATATGTCCCGTATGATCAACAGGTAAATAAGTTACTTCAAATCCAAATACTTCTTCTAATTCTTTACATGTTTCATACACTGAAGAATGTTCTATCGAAGTTGTGATAATATGTTTCCCTCTATTTTGATATTGAAAAGCAATTCCTTTAATAGCCATATTGTTTGCTTCACTTCCACAACTTGTAAAAATCATTTCTTCTTCATCAACATCTAACATTTTAGCAAGTAAACCTCTCGATTTTTCTAATAAGCGATTCACTTCAATTCCTTGGCTATAAATACTATCAGCATTATAAAAATATTTTTCTAACAATTGTGTATATGTTTTTAAAACATCCTTATTATAAGGTGTTGTCGCAGCATAATCTAGATATACCATATTTCCCTCCATATTTTATTTTTATTCAATTTTCGATAACATATGACCCTCATGAAAAAAGTCCTATTCAGCCTTAGGACTTTTTTTATTAACCAACATTTCATAAGAATCCGGTTTTATTTTTTCAATAATATCAACAGCTGTTGATAATGCTTTAGTATATTCCCCATTTCTATAAAGTAATTCCGCTTTTGTAAGCTCTGTATTAACTTCTAAAAATGAAGAACGATATCTATTTCCAAAAACAATTGCATCCTCTACCATTTCAGCAGTAACAATCAAATTATGCACATTATCATACAATTTATAAATAACATCTCTTGCAGCATCTACTTGAAGTGATAAACTCTTTAAATCAATTGGTCTTTTTCTAATAAAATTTAAGATGGAATCTGCTTTTTGATAAGAGTCATCAATATAATCTTGATAAGATTCACTAATCATTGGTAAATGTTTATTTCTAATTTCAGATTTAATTTCTAATAAAACAATATTAATATTGTCTAACTCATCCAAAGCTCTCTTTTCTTGAATACGTAATGTTTCTGCTAATTCAATATGTTTAATCAAAGAATCATTATATGGTTTACTTTGTTCAACAATTCTTGAAAAATCATCAATCATTTCTATATAAGAAAAATCTTTAGTTTCAATAATCTTTGTAATTTCCGCTAAATCATCAACAATTGATTGAAATTGATTATAATCATCTTCTATTGTAATCGTATAATCATCTAAAATATAGTTTTTTTCTAACTCATGAATACTTTCTTTAGCCTCTAAAAGTCCACTTTCTATCTTATTAACGAATTTATAACATTCATTTCGTTTTTCTTCGTAGAGTGCATATGCATTCTTTTCTTTTTCAAAATCAGAATACAATAGATTTAACTCATCCGTCATGACTTCTATATTTTGTCCAACGTTTTCCAATTTTAAATTCTTTATATTTTTTTCTGTCTCGTGTAAATCATTATCAATCTTAGAAATACGGATCGTAGCATTCATTCTTTCAACAGCAAAATCTTTTTCTTGCATATCTTGCATAATTGACTTTAGTTCATTTAAGCGTTTTGGTAAATATTGACGAACAACAGAAATATATGTAGGTAAATCACTTAACTGTTGATCTAAAGCATCGATATATTTTGAAATATCTTCTGTATATGTCTTAGCTTCTTCAAATTGTTGATTATTCATATAATTTTCTAATTCAACAAAGTGTTCATCAATATCATGAAATACATCTTGTACTTTAGGAACGTAGTCCTCAACTTTAAAACGAATCTGTGCATAGTTATCATTTGTAGCACGATATTTTTCTTTAACTTTGATAATTTCTAATCTTTGAATATTTTCAATTTCTGTAATAACTTCTATATCTTTTAAAAGTTGTTTTGATTCCTTTGCATAATGAATCACTTTTTCCTCTAAAGAGTTCATCTTTTTTTGAACACCTCGTAATTTTCGATAATAAAGTGCTTCATCAATATCATTAACAAGCGGAATGATTTCATCATTTTGAAGATCTGTTAATTCAGCAAATTTTGCATCATAAGTTTCATATTTTTCTTGCAATTCTGGCATATTTTTAGCAATTCCTTTTACCCTTCCTAGTCGATATTGAATAGGTAAGGATTTAATTGCATTCATTTTATTTTCTAAATCAACAATTTCATTACGATAATGTTTTAATTTTAACAAGCGATATGTCAAAATAACCGATATCAAAACTAAAATACTTACCGAAATAATAATAATTGTTTTCATTCCTAATACATTTATAATTTCATTCAAATATTTCATGTTAACAACCTCTTTTAATCACATTTCTACATATAAGTATATCATGAAGTCATATACTTGTCTAAATCTAATTTTCTTTCTTTGAGATAAAATAAAACGAAGCTGTAAAAATCACTATAAATCCAATTAAAACAAAAAAATCAAATTTTTCTTTTAATAAAATCAAAGAGAAAAAATAGGTAAAAGCAGGACTAAATGCCATAAAAAAACTTGTTTTTAAAGGACCTATTGAATGAATTGATAAAAAATAAACACATTGAATATAGGCATATCCAATTCCAGAAGTTAAAATAAATAACCATAAAGAAAAAGTGTTTACTGTTTTAAATAAATCATTCTTTTGAAACAACAAAATAACAATAAATTCAAAAAAAGCTATTAATAACATATATAAGTTATAAATGAATGGATTATGTGTAATATCTTTTAATCGATAATTACCAAAATTGTAAATAAACAATGCCGTTATTAAAAAAAAGATTCCCTTTCCTATATTAAAAAGTCGAAAATGAATGGCTATTAAAAATCCTAAAAAACTTATCATAAATGAGATCAGAATTTTCCAATTCCATTTGCACAAAGAAACAGATACAATAAACATCATAACTGGTGCTAAACAATTAATCGTTGCTGTCATCGTCCCTTCTACATATTGCATACCATAATATGTCAACAAAAAATTAATAACATTAATTAAATTTGTTTGCACTATTAATTTTTTTATAGATACTTTTTCAAAAGAAATTTTTTTATAATAAATATAAAACAGCAACGCTAATACAGAAAAAAGTATCTTTAGCATTGCTAAAAAAAGAGGATGAAAAGAATCATAATTTAATTTTGTAACAATCACATTTAATCCCCATATTAAATTTGCTAGAAATAAATGAATATAAAGCAATTTTCTTCACCTCTTATATTTTAGACAAAAGAAAAACATATTAATCCAGAAATTGATCAATATGTTTTTTATCTTTTTGTAATTGTTCTTTTAAATGATTTAAAGATTTAAATTTCTTTTCATCTCTTACCCTAAACACAAAATCCACATCCACATCTTCACCATAAATATCTTGATCAAAATCAAAAATATTGACTTCTAAAGATAAGTTATCAATAAGCCCTACTGTAGGATTATAACCAATATTAGCCATTCCTTTATATTGCTTTCCTTTTATAGTTATATAGACCCCATAATCACCTTTTTTTAAAACAACATAGTGTCCATAATCAATATTGGCCGTAGGAAAACCAATCTTTCTTCCATTTTGCAAACCATAAATAACCTGTCCAGAGACACGATAAAATCGTGTCAATAAATGATTTGCTTTTTCAATATTTCCTTCATTTAACAACTTTTTTATGTACGATGAAGAAACTTTTAATGCATCCTCACTGTACTCTTCTATGACAGTTACATCAAATGATTTATTTTCTTGTAAAACATGTACATCGCCCATTCCTTTTTTTCCAAAATGAAAATCAAAACCACATACAACATGTTTTATTTGATGATTTATAATATAATTTTGTAAAAAAGTATTGGGTTTTAAATTTGCAACAGTTTGATCAAAATCAATAATATAAAAATAGTCAAATTGCCATTGTTTTAAAATATTTATTTTTTCAGATAATGACATCAAATAATGATAATCATTATTTTCTAAAATTTGTTTAGGATGTACAGAAAATGTCATTATTGCTTTTTTTAGTCCCTTTTCTTTAGCAATATGTTCAACCTCTTTTAAAAGTTGTTGATGTCCTAAATGAACACCATCAAAAAAGCCTAGTGCACAAACAGAATCATGAACTTGCATGGGAGTATCAACTGACAAATGAATGATTTCCATCACCATAGACCTCTAACATTTTTCAAATAGCCTTGTCCCGTACTTTCGTAAATGGCTAATAAATGATTCTGATTATCATAAATCGCTACTTGACCAGTCAAATCACTTTTAATTTGTTTACCATGATAAACTGGCGTTGGATCATCTAATTTTAATTGAGGAAAACCACACAAAGCGTCATCTATTGAATGTAAAGAATAATCATCATTTTCTAACTGTTCTAAAGTAATACAATCAGTAATTAAAAAGCGCCCTGCCTGTCTTCTTTCTAGATGAGACATATGTCCTGGATACCCTAGTTTTTTAGCAATATCAACACATAAAGAACGAATATAGGTTCCTTTAGAACATTTAACATCGAAAACAATCTCATTATTTGAAAAATCAATTAATTCAATCATCATAATCTCTATATCACGTTCTTTAATTTCTACTTCTTCACCATTTCTTGCATACTCATAAAGCTTTTTACCATTTACTTTAATTGCTGAATAAATTGGCGGTTTTTGCTTAGATTTTCCTAAAAATGAATTTAAAACATCAATAACTTGTGCTTGTGATATTTGTCCAACTTCTTTTTCTTCTAATATTTTTCCACTGGCATCATATGTATCTGTACTTTTCCCTAGTGATAAAGTTGCCCTGTATACTTTTGTATCGCTCATCAAAAATTGAATTGCTTTTGTTGCTTTATTGACACATACAACAAGTACACCCGTTGCATCAGGATCTAATGTTCCACAATGTCCTACTTTTTTTGTATGTAATTTTTTTCTTACTATTCCTACAATATCATGGCTTGTATAGCCTGCAGGTTTATTTATTAATAATATTCCATCCATTTATAATCACCTCGTATATTTTAACAAAATCCTTTCTTTTTGAAAAGAAAGGATTTTCAATCACTTATTTAAATATTGAAATTATCCAATTAATAATAAAGATCATAATATTAATAAAAACAACAGTTGCTCCAACAGGAGTTGAAAACAATATTGATAATATAATTCCTACAAATGCTCCAATAACTGATAAAATCGCAGAATAAATAACGACTCCTTTAAAACTATTCATTATTTTCATTGCTGACAAAGCTGGAAAAATAAGTAAAGCTGTAATTAATAATGAACCTACTAAATTCATCGCAAGAACAATAATTACGGCTGTTAAAACAGCAATAATCAAATTATATAATTCTACTTTTTTGCCCGTTGCCTTCATAAATTCTTCATCAAAAGTAACTGCAAAGATTCGATTATAAAATAAAACATAAAACAACACAACAAGCAATGACATAACAATACAAACGACTACTTCAAAATGTGTCAAAGTTAAAATTGTTGTTGACCCAAAAAGCGTTGAACAAACATCTCCAGAAACATTAGCTGAAGTTGAAAAAATGTTCATTACTAAATAACCGATAGCTAAAGCCCCTGCAGATAGCATAGCAATAGCCGAATCTCCTTTTATTTTAGTATTTTGCCCCGTCCTTAAAAGAAAAATAGCTGCAATAACTGTAACAATCATGATAAATAAAGTTTGTGATGTAAACTGTAAAACCGTCGCCACAGCCATTGCCCCAAAGGCAACATGTGAAAGACCATCCCCAATAAATGAAAAACGTTTTAAAACAAGTGTTACTCCTAATAATGAAGAACATAAAGCAATTAAAACTCCAACAATTAAAGCATACTGTACAAAAGGATAAGAAAAATAATATTGTAATGTTGCAATAAAATTAGTCATTATAAATCTCCTTTCCATACCTTTCAATAAACATTTCTTTTTCCATAAAAATGGGAACTTTTTTCTTTAAATATAAAACGTGTGTTGCATATTTTAATACAGATAAGTCATGAGAAACCATGACAATAGTCATTCCTTGTTCATTTAATGATTTTAATAAGCCATAAAATTCTTGTGTAACCTGAGGATCCAAACCAGTTACTGGTTCATCTAATAATATAATTTTATCTGAAGCACATAAAGCTCTTGCTAATAAAACACGTTGTTGTTGTCCACCAGATAACTGGCGATAACTTTTATTTTGTAAATGCGTAATTCCCAATTTTTCCATTTCTTGTTTTGCATGTTTTTTTTCTTTTTTTGTATAAAAAGGGCGATATTTTAATTGTGACAACATACCTGATAAAACAACTTCATAGACAGTTGCTGGAAAATCTTTTTGAACAATTGTTTGTTGAGGAAGATACCCTATTTCTGATTTTTTTAAATTTTCAGAAAATAAAATCTTACCTGCTTTTTTTTCTTTTAAATCTAAAATTGTCTTGATCAAGGTACTTTTCCCTGCCCCATTTTCTCCTATAATACATAAATAGTCATTTTTATTAATTTCAAAATTTATATTTGAACAAACAATTTCACTATCATATCCCAATGATAAATCTTCTACCTTTATATATGACATAATATCTCCTTATTTTATAATGCCTTTTTAAGCACTTTTAAATTATATTTCATTGCCTTTAAATAACTATAACCATCCTTGATTTTCTGATCATCAACTGACTGTAAAGAATCTAAATACATGATTTTTTGATTTTTCTTTTTTGTATTATCTTTAACTGTTTGTGCAATTTTTAAATTTGTTTGATCAATAACAAAAATACTTTTTAAATCCAATTGATCTATTTTATTTGCTAGAAAAGTAATCGTATAAAAACTTGCTTCGACATCTGCAGAACATCCAGGAAAAGCTGCATAATAATTAAGATCATAATCATCCAGTAAATATCTAAATGGAAAACGATCTGCAAAAAGTAATGTTTTAGTAGTGGCATTTTCTACCACTTGTTCATATTGATGATTTAAATCATCAATATC
>JABLTM010097255.1_pt1 | contig 10650 bp, 10 predicted proteins | sample 7160121 | NCBI WGS metagenome assembly JABLTM01 (sample SAMN14651224, study PRJNA627086) | human gut metagenome | isolation source: feces | host: Homo sapiens | reverse complement strand
CCACATATTAGAATTCAATATATTGAAAATTCTAAGGTGTGGTTGTTTTTATGTCATATTTATCACGAAGATAGCTAACATAGCCTAAAAATAAAAAAGGAGACAAAATATGAATAAATATGCATGGAATGATGCCATGATTCTAGATAAAATTCAAGAAGTTTTAGATATTGAAAACATAGATGATATGGATATAACACCTGAAAACTTAGAAAAAATAAAAGATTTACTAAGCGAAAATATTTCAACAGAAGACATAAATAACTCAGCTTCTATTTTAGCTGAAAGTATAGATGAACTAAAAACAACTTCAAAACAAGATATCAAAGATTATATTTCAAGATTAATAAATTATTTAAATAAAAACAATCTAAAATCTATTATAGGTGAATATGAAGGTATTGAATTTGAAGTTTTCAAAAATTCTACTGTGGAAGAAGTTTTCAAAAACTATTATAATAAATACGATGAAACTTATGGTATTTCTAGTATGCTTTCAGATTTGGGATTAAAATAGAAAAAGACTGAGTTTTCTCAGTCTTTTATAACTTCTTTAATCTTTTTAAAATAAATAATTAGCAGTAAAATAATAGATAAAGGTACTGCTAAAAATACAGACAGTTGAGGTGATATATTAAAAATATCATATTTTAAGAAAATCCTAGGAAAAATTATCACTAAAGGAATAGATAAAACAACCTGTCTCATTAACTCCAATTTCGTTGCATCATCTTCTTTGCCAGAAACTTGCATAAAAGTAATCACTGCATATAAAAGTCCTAAAAAAGGAAATCCTCCCACCACAATTTTAATTATGGGTTTTGATACCTCTAACAAACCTTTATCATTAGTGAATATTTTCAAAACAGTTGATGCAAAAATAAATATTATCAGCATTACACTTATAGAATATATTAAACTATACTGAAGAACTTTATTTTTAACCTTTCTCTCTTTAGTTTTATTTTCTTTGCTGTGAAAGTAAGCTACTATGGACTGTACTCCTTGTGTCAAACCAATTAGCGGTAATAAAATAATCATATTTATATTTGAGCATATGGACCAAGCTCCCACATATAAAACACTTCCATATAATATAAGTACTTTATTTATAATAAAAGTACTTATACTATTTAGAGACTGCATAAGAAATTGCACAAATCCTATTTTCACTATGGAAATTAAAATCTCCTTACTTTCATTTAAATCCACCTTGCCTTTTTTAAACCACAATCCTTTTCTAATTAAAAATATGGTTGAAAATAAAAAATAATAAATTTCACTTATTAATGTGGACAAAGCTATACCTTTCATACCCATGTCTAGTACAAAAGTAAAAATCACATTAAATACTATATTTATAATTGTGGCTGAAACACCAACCATAACTTCTATTTTTGGATAACCAAAGGCTCTAATATTATTAAGTAACATATATCCCATGGAACTAAATACATTAAATATAACTGCTATATTTAAAAATTCCTTAGATAAGATAAAAACTTCTCCTTTGGCTCCAAGTATTCTTAACAAACTATTCTCAAATAAAAATATTAACAAAGATATGATAAAGCTTGATATAAAACAAGCATAAAATCCCACTTTAAAAGTATTATTGATTTTTTCTTGATTATTTTCTCCAAGTCTTTTGGATATAACTATACTTGTAGATACTCCAAAAATTAATTGAGCTGCAATTAAAAGTAGCAATATGGGATTTATAATTCCCATGGCTGCTAAGGCTTTATCTCCTATATTTCTCAAATGCCCTGCAAAGGCAGTATCCACCATAGAAGTCAATGATTCCAACACTAATGAACATATAGTTGGAAAAGAAAATAATACTATTAATTCCGATATGGATTTTGTTTCATAGATGTTTTTCTTATTCATTTATCCTCCTTGATGACTTTTAAAAATAATCTGAAAAATATGGTGCTTGTTGTTCTATGGCATCTTCTAGCATGTCCACCGTATCATTGCTACAAGAAATTCTTCCTATTTTATATAAATAATCAGGACGTTTATATCCCAGTAACATGGTTGTCATAGTTTGAATATCTATTTTGTCTTCTGTTTTTTGTGAAGTTATAGTAATTTGTCCTTTTCCATTTTTATCAATAACAAGTTTAAAGTTACCTTGATTCCATGAAAGAATAGGATCATCCATCTTGAAAATCCACTCTCTTCTTATAGTATCTGCTTTAAAAGGATATTGTTTTATAAATTCTTCTAAATCAACAATTCTTGCCATAAAATAAGGCGAAATACTTTCTTTTATATCTGCATCTTCAAATAAAAATGCCAGTGGCTCATCTGTATAAGTATCTCCTATAACTTTATTTATCATAGAAAAATGAGCACTTATAAAATTCCAAAGTCCTGTTCTAGCTTCTTCATTTATAAATATCATATCTTTAATATGAAAAACTTCATCTTTAATCCAATAAAGAACATAACCATCAGGTTCATTTTTATCATTATAATATATGGCAGCCATCAAATCATCACTATCCCAAAGCCAATATTCATTCCAAGCCAAGTCATCTCTTATTAAAGCTCCATGAGTTTGATAAGCAAAGCGATTATAAGCTTTTTTTACTTCTTCGCTTTCCACATCTACACGCTCCACTTCTCCTGAAACTTGTTTGTTTTTAGGTAGTTGATAATCTTTTATTTCATATGTAATTTTATCTGATACTATTTCCCAACCTTTTCTACGATAGTAAGGTATGGAATAAGGATATAAAAAAGATATACTTTGTTTCTTTTCTTTCATATTTTTCAATGATTGATAAAGCAACTTATGCATTAATCCTTGATTGGCATACTCCGGATAAGTCCCCACTCCAGTTAAACCTCCCATGTCATAAGTTTTATTAAAAATACGTACTTTCATAGGATAAACTGCCACTTGTGATATTAATTTATCACCATCAAACCAACCCTTCACATCTGCTTGTTCAAGAGTTGGTGATTTAGCCCTAATTATTTCTTTTTCTTCCCATCCAATTTCTTGTAATTCTTTATCTGTTACTTGAAAAACATATCTCAATAATTGATTATATTGCTCTAAGTGTTCAAGTCCCACATCTTTCATTTTTAATTCTCTTCTTCTACTCATATAAAGCTCCCTTTCTGTTTCCCTTTTCGTTAATATTATTTTAATTCATTTATCAGTAAAATTTCAAACTCTGTATTGTAATTTTCTTTAGATTTAACAAGTTTTATACTACCTTTATGAGCTTCAATGATTTTTTTACTTATGGCAAGTCCCAAACCAGAGCCTTTTTTTGTACGAGATTTTTCTCCCACTACAAAGGGCTCAAAAATTTCATTTTTTATTTCTTCCGGAATTCCATATCCATTATCCGCTATATTTATTTTGACCTTATCTTCATATTTTTCAACTCTAAATAAAATAGAGATTTGATTTTTATTATGCTTTTGCGCATTGGAAACTAGATTATCAAATACTCTTTTTATCTGTAATTTATCAATACTACAATAAATAATTTCCTCTGGAATATCCACTTCTATTTCAACACCACTTAGATAAAGTTCTTCATATTTTTGTGCTAAATAAATTCTAGTAAATTCACAAATATCCGTCTTTTCAAATTTAAAATTATAATTTGGATGATCCATTTTGCTATATTCATGGAAAGTATTTATAAGTTCATCTAAGTCATCAGCTTTTCTGTTTATTGTCATTAAATACTGGTCTATTTCGTCTTCATCAACTAAATTATCGCAAATAGCTTTTGAATATCCCTTAATAACAGTTATTGGTGTTTTCAAATCATGGGAAATATCTGCCAACATTTGTTGTTTATCTTCTTCTAACTTTTTCCTTTTTTGTTCACTATCATATAATTTCTTTGACATATCATTAAAGCTATCACAAATATCACAAAATTCCTGTGGTCCATCATATTCTAAATAATTTTGGCGTTTTCCATTTTTAAACTCTACTATAGCTTCATTTAAAATATTAATTGGTTTTTTAACTTTATAATTTAGCCAAACAATAAATATAATTATCAAAACAATATAAATTAATATAAATCCTAAAAATGACAATATATTTGTATAGTCAATTTTCTTAATTATTTTACTACTTATGTAAGGTCTGTATATTAAAAGTGTCATTGGTTCATTATTTTTGTCATAAAATTTATATTTTCTTATTTCATATCCTTTAGGATAAATACCACATAAATATTTAAATTCCATATCTGTAAAAGATTTTATTTTATCTGATGTATTTGAGTAAATTAAATTCAAATATTCATCCATCACATAAATTTTATTTTGAATATTATCTTCATCTCCATAATAAGTTATAGATACAGATATATTTTTTTCATTATTATCATTTACATATCTTTGAATATCTATATAAGGATCATCATAATAATTCGGTATATAGCTTACTTCTTTTTTCGTAAATACTCTTTTTCCGATTTTATTTTTACTTTCAAATATAATTTTATTATTTTTATTTAAAATTTGTATGGAGCCATGACGACCTACAAGCTTATTTATATGATTTTCGTCTAAATCATTAATTTCATTTTCAGATATAATACTTGCATAATCTGATAATTCCTTTACTCTTGGCTCACTTAAAATTTTTCTTATTCTATATGAGCTTAAACTTGATATACATATTATGGATAATATTATAACTAATGTAAATGCTATATAATTTTCAATTAAAATAGTATAAAATCTTTTTTTATTTTTTCTCAATTTTATAGCCAATCCCCCTTACAGTTTTGATGTACTCAGGTTTTTTCGAATCATCTTCTATCTTTTCACGAAGTCTAGATATATGAACCATCATAGTATTATTATCGCCTTCAAGATAATCTCCATTAATAGCCTCACTCATCTGTAACTTTGTAAAAATTTTCCCTGGATTTTTCATAAAAAGACTTAAAATTTTATATTCTGTAGGTGTTATAATAATTTCTTCTCCTCTTTTGAATAAAGAAAGTTTTTGCTTATCCAAGACTAAATCACCTACAACAAGTTTAGTTTCCTCTTCTTTTAAAGTATTATTATTTTGATTATTTAGATGATAAAATCTTCGTAAATTAGAATTTACTCTAGCAATAATCTCCAAAGGGTTAAAAGGCTTTGTTATATAATCATCTGCACCTAAATTTAATCCATAAATCTTATCACTATCTTTGTTTTTTGCCGATAAAATTATAATTGGAATTGTGTATTTTTCTCTTATTTTCTTTGTTAACTCATATCCATCCATTTTAGGCATCATAATATCCATAACTACTAAATCAACTTTTATATTTTCAATAATTTTCAATGCATCAATTCCATTTTCAGCACTTATAACTCTATAATCATCGCCTTCTAAATATATTTTTAATAATTTTATTATATCCTCATCATCTTCCACAACTAATATATTATAAATCAAAATTTCCACCTCTTCTTTTTCTAGCCACTTTAATATAATGCTTACCATCTAAATTTCTAAGATAAGTTATGGATATTATTAATCCACTTACTAAGATTAATAAATAAAAACTTATACCTCTACTTATAAGCATGGCTGATGATAATATATTGGCTGGAAACAAAGTTTTATATATTATCATAAATCCACTTTCACTAACTCCAACAGCTCCTGGAAGAGGAAGTGCTGATACACTTATAAATAAAACTGCTTGCATTAAGGTTACAGTAATTAAAGAATATCCACTTAAATCAAATCCTTTATATATCCAAAAAGGAATACTATGAAGACAAGTTATTTGAACAGTAGTAGTTAGTAAAACTTTAATTACAGTAGATTTATTTTCTTTAAAATATGTGGCACTTTCTTTATATTCGTTAACTTGGCATGTAGCCATCTTTTTAAAATTTTCCACTTTTTTATATTTTATTTTTGTTAAAAATAAGCATACTAATTCAATTACTTTTGTTATAAATCTTTTTGAAAAAATTGCCGTTAATATAAATATTAATACCAATGTATTTAAAATTATTCCAAGAACAACAAAATACTTTATATTACCAAGGGCATTTGCTAATACACCATGAGCCCTTATATAACCTATTATGGCCATAGTTACTGTTACAAATTGAAAGCTGGCCAAATCCATAAGAAGTGCCAAAGATGAATGAGAAATTGATATTCCATCTTTATGCATATAATAAATTTGCATAGGTTGACCTCCTGATGCAGAAGGTGTTACAGAACTAAAGAACATTCCCACTAATGCATATTTTATAGATGTAAAAATTCCAATTTCATATTCCATAAGATTTAAATTTCTACCTATGTTTATACCTTCACAAATTACAAACATAAAACTACAAACTATGGCTATTATAATATAATTTATATTAACAGAAGATATGGATTTTATTATATCTTCCATATTATTATTTTTTAATATAATATAAAGAGTTAAAATAATTAACCCCATAAATAAACCACCATTTTTTAATATAATTTTAGGTGATACTTTTTTCTTCATAATAATCCTCCATTGTGGCAAATTTATAACCATTAATTTTCCAAATAGGTATGGCCTTTTGCAAAGCTTTTATAGTCCTTGATGGAGCTTCATTTTCACCTCTACCATCATGAAGACAAATTATATTATTTTCTTTACTTCTCAGCAATAATTTATCTGTAATTGCTTCAACAGTTGTATTACCTTGCCAATCTTGTGCCATCACATCCCACAATACTTTCTTTAAATTATGTTTTTTAATTTCCCTACTTGTAAATATATTACAATGACCCCAAGGTGGCCTATAAAATTTAAAATTTACTCCCAAATCATTCATTATTTTTATGCTTTCTTCAAAATCATATTTTGTATAACCTCTGCTTTGAAATAAAGCATTTTTATGTTCAAAGGAGTGAAGTCCTATACAATGATTTTCTTTTTTCATTCTATCTATAATTTGTGGGTTATTTCTTGCAAAGCTGGCTACAACAAAAAAAGTAGCTTTTATATTATGTTTTTTTAATAAATCCAAAAGTTTTGCTGTATATTTTTCATCAGGCCCATCATCAAAAGTTAAATAAAGAACTTTTTCTTTTGATTTTCTTTTTTCTACTAATCTATATTTTACTTTATAAAAATAAGTAGGCACAATACTATAAGAAAGTAAGATTATTATTAATATAATTAAAATTTTTAATAGCATAGTGCTTCACCTCCATTATAATAATTCAGCGGTGATACATTTTCTAATTTGGATTTTTCATTTCTCATATTTGTTTTTATAACTTCCAAAAGCAATTCATTTTTTATTAAAGATGTTACATCTTCATAAATATCTGTTCCATTATGCCAAATCACCTTACCAATGCCCGTATCTTCAATATATTTAGCATTTTCAATTTCTTGATATAAAAAAGGTTTTATAACATATATTGGTATTTCACTAAAAATAGCCTCAAATAATGTTATTCCTCCAGCTTTTGTTATAATTAAATCTGATTTTCTCATGTATTCACTTATTTTATCTGTATATCCTAAAACATTTATCTTAGGGCACTCTTTTTTTATTTCTTCTAGCAGTATTTTATTTTTACCTGCTATAAAAGTTATTTTTATATCTTCTTTTGATATTTTTTTTAATAAATCTATGGAGCAAGGTAATAAACCTAAGCCACCTCCCATAACTAGTATTTCTTTTTTCTTGTTTAATTGTTTAATTACATTTTTTTCTTTAAAGTCTTGTTTTACAGGAATTCCACTTACTATTATCTTTTCTTTGGGTAAATTTTTATCTATTAAGAATTTTTTTGTTTTTTCACTTCCTACAAAGTACATATCTGTTTTCTCACATATCCATTCTTCATTTACGCCCAAATCTGTTATATAAGTATACAAAGGAGTATGGTAATTTTTCATTTTTTTATACATAGAAATATACTGAGAACAAACAGGAAAAGTAGAAATAATCATATCTATATCATTATCTTCAAATAACAAATCTAGTTTTTTTATTACGGATTTCTTAAGGGGTGTACTAGTCCTTCTTGATATAATTTTATTAAAAAAATTATAAATAAAAGAAAATTTTCTAACCATAAAATTAAAGGTACCATATATTAATTTACTAATTTTAGGAAATATATATTCTATCATATCAATAATGATTACAGTTGCACAAGGGTTATCTTTTAATATTTCTTCTTTAACTGCTTTAGCCACAGAGTAATGACCCATACCAAAAGCTCCTGTAAATATTAAAACTTTCATACTCATTACCTCACATTCTTTTTTATAACCTAAGTATACAATAATAATTTTTAAATTACCTTTACATTTTCGTAAGGTTGACCAATATGAAGGTTATTTATCTTACAATTTTGTTATATTATCTTTTTATATTTTTTTATTATTAAAAGTAAAAAAATGGCTAAAAGTTTATAGGAAGCTTTTAGCCATTTTTCATTATCTTATTTGACCATTTCCATAGATTATATATTTTGTTGAAGTCAATTCTTTTAGGCCCATAGGTCCTCTTGCATGAAGTTTTTGTGTACTTATTCCTATTTCTGCACCAAATCCAAATTCACTTCCATCTGTAAATCTAGTTGAAGCATTTACATAAACTGCTGCTGCATCTACTCTTTCTAAGAATTTTTGACTGTTTTTATAACTTTCCGTAATTATAGCTTCTGAATGCTTTGTACCATGATTATTTATATGTTTTATAGCTTCATCTACATTTTCCACAATTTTAACAGCAATAATATAATCTAAATATTCTTTATCCCATTCTTCATCTTTAGCTAAGATTATATCATCTACTACTTCCTTTGATTTTTCATCTCCCCTAATTTCCACATTCTTTTCTCTTAATGTTTTTACTACCTTAGGTAAAAACTCTTTAGAGATATTTTCATGTATAAGTAATTTTTCTGCTGCATTGCATACTCCTGGTCGTTGAGTTTTGGCATTTAATACTATATCAATAGCCATATTAAAATCAGCACTTTCATCCACATAAATATGACAATTTCCTGTACCTGTTTCTATAACTGGTATAGTTGCATTTTTAACTACAGATTTAATAAGATTTTCTCCTCCCCTAGGAATTAATACATCTATATATTCATTTAATCTCATCATTTTCTGAGCAACTTCTCTATCAGTATCACTTACTAATTGAATAGCATCTTTAGGCAAACCTGATTTTTCAATTCCATTTCTTAAAGCCTTAACTATGGCTTTATTAGAATTTATTGCATCGCTTCCACCTCTAAGTATGGTAGCATTGCCACTTTTCAAACAAAGTCCAGCAGCATCACAAGTAACATTAGGTCTTGATTCATAAATTATCCCTATTACACCTATAGGTACTCTCTTTTGTCCAATTTGCAAATTATTTGGCCTTTTCCACATACTAATAATCTCTCCAACTGGATCTGGAAGTTTTACTATTTCCAAAAGTCCAGTTGCCATATCTTCTACTCTTTTATCATTTAAATATAGTCTATCAAGTAAAGTTTCTGACACATTTTTATTTTTTGCCTCTTGCATATCAATTTTATTTGCTCTTATTATTTCTTCTTTTGAGTCTAATAACTCTTTTGCCATTAATGCCAATGCATTATTTTTTGTTTTTGTAGAAAGTATACTCAAATCATATGCAGCTTTTTTTGCATTTTCACCCATTAATATTAAATTTTCCATACTTATCTTTCCCCCTATTTATTTGCAACAAACAATGACCCTACATCTTCACCTCTTAGTATATTTCTAATTATACATGGGTTTTTGCCACTAGCTAAAATAACATCTACTCCAACAGATGTAGCAGTTTTTGCCGCTTTTAATTTTGTTGCCATACCTCCTGTTCCAAAATCTGAACCAGCTTTTCCTGCGTATTTTTCCATTTCTTCTGTAAATTCTCTAATTTCTTTTATCATTATTGCATTTTTATTCTTTCTAGGATCACAATCATAAAATCCCTCTATATCAGATAAAATAATTAGTAAATCTGCATTAATTAAAGATGATACTAGCGCTGATAAATTATCATTATCCCCTAATTTAGCTATATTTTCTAGCTCATCAATGGATACAGAATCATTTTCATTTACAATTGGAATTACTCCTTTTTTTAAAAGTAATTCAAAGGTATTACATACATTTTCTTTTAGATGTTCATCCTCTAGAACATCTCTAGTAAGTAAAATTTGCCCTACTATATGAGAATATTCTCCAAAAAACTTACTATAAATATGCATTAATTCACATTGTCCAATGGCAGATAAAGCTTGTGTTTCCCTTATATTATCTGGTTTTTCTTTTAATCTTAATTTTCCAAATCCAGCAGATACAGCTCCAGATGATACTAAGACAACCTCTTTTCCACTATTAACCATGTCTGATATTGCCCTTGATAAATTATCAATTCTCTCCAAATTAATATGACCATTTTTATACGTTACCATGGATGACCCCACTTTAATAACAATTCTCTTAGCACTTTTTATTCTCTTTCGAAAATTCATTGCTATTCACCCCTATTTAGCTTTTCTTATATTTTTTATTTATATTATATTTTATTTATAGTTAATTATAGCATAAAAATAATCCAGAGAATTTTATACATATCATCTGGATTAAATATACCTTT